>Ga0247837_1000010_pt1 | contig 298452 bp, 241 predicted proteins | sample LaCtaG_2_FD_187115 | JGI IMG/M metagenome (GOLD analysis project Ga0247837, IMG submission 187115) | Freshwater microbial communities from meromictic Lake La Cruz, Castile-La Mancha, Spain - LaCruzMarch2015_14.5m | ecosystem: Environmental > Aquatic > Freshwater > Lake | place: Spain...
GACCGGGAGACGAACGCCCCGGTTCGCTAATGTAGGGTCTGTTGTGTCTGCGACTGCCCCGTAATCTGTCCATTTTAGGGGGCAGCCAGGAGAAAGCGGCCGGCACCAGCCGACGAACCGAGAATCCGAGCGATGGGACATCCGCGGGGTACTCCGCTCAGACTTACATACGGGTGATGATGCAGCGGGAGGGCAGGCGATCCGCCATCGACCCGTAAGCGTCCGGAGCACGCCGGATTGCGGGCGTTCAACGGATCGGAACGACTGACGGCAACGGGTCGTTAGCCGACTTAGCCGACTTAGCCGACTTCCAACGTCCGGTGCGTTGGCAGGGCGCCGTCCGTGGCGCGAGCCACTGTGCGTTCCTGACCACGACTTCACATAAAGCATTATCGGCCACGACCCTGTCAACGCAAACTTCACCGGCACTGTCGATGGTTTGCGGGGTGAGGTGGGGTCAGTTCTCGCATCGTTGCATCGCCTTCCGGACGACGCGGCCGACAGTTGCCAAATGGATTCCCAAATGCTTGGCGATCACCCCATCGTTGTGTGCGCCGGTCGCATAAGCGGCCACGATAGCCGCGTTCCGATCGGGTAGTGAATTCAACCTGACCCCACCTCGTCCTGACTATTACCCAGATTTCCCCTCCCCGACGCCGCGCTGGAGTCCAATCCACACAGGACCCGCCAGGCCACGATCCTATAGCAGGCGAGTGCCGGTCCCAGGCGTTCGAGTTTTTCCAGTTGCAACTTCTGGATCCGGCAGCCGCTCTTGAGGATTCTGAAGTACACCTCGATTTGCCACCGACACAGATACCATTGGATCTTCTCCAGTGCCTGCGCGGGGGTGTCCACCGGCAGGTTGGTCAACAAGAGCCATTCCACCGGCGCCTCGCCGGTCGGCGGCGCCGGCTCGCTGGCCAGGAGCGCGGTGATCTCCACCGCGGGCAGCGTGCGGTCGCGCGTCGCCACCTTCCACGCCGCCGCACCGAAGCCCAGCGCACCCAAGACCCCGTGATTCCATTGGATCAGATAACGCAGTTGCGCCCCGGCCAAGGGGGTGTAGCCCAGGTCGTGCCAGCGCGCGATCAGTCCATTCCACAGCCGCGAGGCCGCCTAGTCGGCAACCGGCGCCAGGCGCAGACCGCTCAGTTGCCCGGCCGATCCGGCCAGCGGGCGCTCCGCCGGCCAGGCATCGGGTTGCTTCATCAATCCCCGACCATTCCCGTTGCCGTTGCGGGCCGCCGGTCATTCGATCAGGCCCGCACGGTGTAAGCGCAGCAACCCCACCCGGCAACTCATCAGTTCTGTGTCCAGCCGTGACAGCATCAGCCGGCCTGCAAAGATGTGGGTAATAGTCAGACCCTATGCTGCCCTTGCAGACGCGTTTTTCGCCTGATCAAACAGGTCCGTAAACGCCTGTTGCAATCGGCCCAAGACGGTCGCGATGGGGCGGTGAGGCGCCTTGGGGCAACCGTCGAAGAGTTGTGCCGCCGCGCCGGGTCCGTGACCGCCGCCGGCCTGGAGCAGCCGCCGCCGAGCGGCACCGCTGCCGGCAGCGACAGCGACAGGGTCCGCGGCCGCGTCCTGAGCAAGGGATTCATGATTCCTCCATCGGTACACCGGTCATCCCCTGCCACAGCGTGCGCAGGGCACCTTCGAGTTCTTCGGGATAGTCCCAGGCCAAGGCCGGCGGCGTGTCCGGCCCGGCCATCGCGCAGAGTGTGCCGCCGCCGACCGCCGCCGACATCTGCCACAGCCCGACGATGAGCGCATAGCTGCGGCGCAGCAGGGCGGTGCCGACCCCCGGGGCCGGTACATGCAGGTGGCACTCGATCGCGGCACCGGCGCGCTCCAGGTGCGCCGCCATCCGTTGCTTGAAGGCCAAGGCCGCCGCCGGCGGCACGCTGTGCGCCATCAGCCCGAAGCAGCGGGCCGCGAGCGGCAGGAACAGCGGCGGATCGATCAGCTGTCGGCGGGTCAGGGCAAACACCGCGTCGAAGTCGCTGGGCTGCCGTTCGAGGAGTGCGGTCAGGTCGTTGAAGAAGCAATCGATGTGCCGCTCGTGCACCGTGAGCAGCAATTCTTCTTTGCTCGGGAAATAGAGGTACACGGTCCCCTTGGCGAGCCCCGCCGCGTCGGCGACCGCGGCCACACGCGCGACCTGCTCTGGCGCATCGGCGAGCACTCGCTCCGCGGCGTCGAGGATCGCGTCGCGGCGTTCTCGTTTGTCCGCGGCCTGCATGGCCCGCTGGCGAATCACCATATGAAGACCATCCCCGTGGTTCGGCTGATAACTGACTCAGGGTCACTTAGGGGCCAACGTAAATGACCGTCGGTTGGTTGTCAATGGGGCGATGCGTCAGCCATCGTCCGATGGCTCAAAGGCCTGCTCGGGGCCGAGGAACAGCAGGCCATCGTGCTGCAACTGCTCAAACGGCTGTTGATGCTGATCGAGGCGCTGGCGCAGGAGAATCAGCGGCAGGCGGAGGCGCTTCAGCAGTTGCGCGACGCGATCGCGGTGCTCGAGTGAAATGAAGACCCAGCCGACCTTCGAACCGAGCGGGATGGAACCGGAGACGGCGGCCGACACCAAGGCGGCCCCGGGGAGGCCGGCGCCGCGGGCGAGGGTCCGGCGAAACGCCCCGGCTCGAACAAGCGCCGCAAAACCCACTAGTTGACGATCGACCAGGTCCGCATGGGCGCAGCCTCGCGCAGCCGTGGCCGCGTCGCCCCAGCGTGTCGGCGGGTGGTTGTCGCGGGGGAACCCAAGTGCTTCGGCCGCTCGAGGCCCCGACGAGGGGAATTTGACGCCATAGATCCGTTCTTTTCCTACAGGACTGAACGGCAATAGACTACAAACGGAGGCTAGCTCTAGGCTTAGACTTTCAGTGTCGCCAGCCGGGACGCACCGGCAGGACGCTATCCGCAGGGAAGCAGCGGCACCGAGCCCAACGCAAGAACACAGATCGCCAAGGAGCCCAACGCACGGACACGCACCGGCACGGAGCGATTTCCTAGCAGCCTGTCGGACTTGATGAGGTAACCGATCGAAGTAGAAAAGGTCCAGCTCGTTTGGAAAAAATCACTATTCTTTAACTTAAATGTCCTACGCTGCCAGTCTGACAAATTGCTAGCCAGTGATCGATGCAGGCAGCGGTTCAATTCGCGATTTAGCACGGCGCCCTGTGGGCACCCGCAAGAGGTCAATTGTGTCAGCAAAAAATCTTCGTGCAGAGAAAATTGCGGTCGTCGGTATCGGCTGCCGCTTTCCGGGGAGCGTCACCACCCCGGGGGAGTTTTGGGACCTCCTGATCGGCGGAACGGACGGGGTACGAGACGTGCCGGAGGGGCGCTGGGACCTACAGCGTTTCTTCGATCCAGAGGACACCCCCGGTCGAATGTATGTCCGTAGGGGTGGGTTTCTCGATCAAAACATCCGCGAGTTCGATCCGATGTTCTTCGGCATCTCGCCGAGGGAAGCGGACTTCCTCGATCCGCAGCAGCGCCTGCTGCTCGAAGTCGCCTGGGAGGCTATCGACGACGCCGGCCTGGATGCCGATCGGATGATTGGCTCCTCCACGGGTGTCTATGTCGGCGGCTTCATGATGGACTCCATGGTGACACAGCTCAGCCCGCTGAACCGCGATGCCATCGGTCCCCACACGGCGGTCGGCTTCACCCTAGCGATGCTCGCGAACCGCATCTCGTTCACCTTCGATCTGCGCGGACCCAGCGTGTCGATGGATACGGCCTGCTCCAGCTCGTTGGTCGCTACCCATATGGCGTGCCAGGGGCTATGGAACGGCGATTGCTCCGTGGCTATGGTCGGCGGCGTCAACGTCATGCACCGTCCCGAGATCATGGTTGCGATGTGCAAGGGCAAGTTCCTGGCCAAGGATGGACGCAGCAAGAGCTTCGACGCGGCAGGTGACGGCTACGGGCGCGGCGAGGGCGCCGGCATGGTGATCCTCAAGCCCTTGGGCGAGGCGATCACCGCCGGCGACCGCATCTATGCGACAATTTGCGCGACCGGCTGCAATCAGGACGGTCACACCGACGGCATCACGGTTCCCAATCCGGACGCCCAAGCGGCCCTGATCGAGCAGGTCTGCGCTCGCGCCGGCATGAGTACCGCGGACATCCGCATGTTCGAGGCCCACGGCACCGGCACGGCGGTCGGCGATCCCCTCGAGGCGCGCGCGCTCGGTGAGGTCGTTGGCCGGAATCCCGACCGCGACGCCGCCTGCGTCCTTGGCTCCGTCAAGGCCAACATCGGCCACCTCGAGGCCGCAGCCGGGGTCGCCGGTCTGATCAAGACAGCCCTGTCGCTCCATCACTCCACGATTCCTCCACTGGCCAACCTCGTCACCCCGAATCCCGCGATCGACTTCAACGGGCTTGGACTGCGGTTGCCTCTCGAGCCCGAGGCGCTGCCCGAGGACGGACGTCCCTGCTTGGCTGGAATCAATTCCTTTGGTTATGGCGGCACCAACGCCCATGTGCTCATGGAGCGCTTCTCCGATCAGGGCTGCGGCGAGCATTGCCAGACATCGGCTCCGTATCACCTGGTGGCGTCGGCCCGCGACCCTCAGGCACTGAAGGAGTACGTGACTAAACTGCGCGGCACCGTCGCCGCGCACCCGGCCGAGGACCTGTCCGACTTGGTTTACTCCTCGGCCCGCCGCAGGACCCATCATGAGCACCGCCTGGCCTTGGTCACGAGCGATCGCGAGCATGCTCTGGCCCACCTGGACGCCTGGCTCGCGAATGGGTTCGACGAGGCGATCGTCGAGGGACAAGCCCCGGCCCATACCCGCCAGGCGCCCGTGTTCGTTTTCACCGGCATGGGACCACAGTGGTGGGCCATGGGGCGCGAGCTCTATCGCGACGAGCCGGTCTTCCGTGCCTGTGTCGATCGCTGTGATGAGGTCTTCCAAGAGGTCGCCGGCTGGTCGATTCGAGCCGAGATGCAGGCCGACGAGGAGTGCTCTCGCATCGGCGATACCACTGTCGCCCAGCCCGCAAACTTCGTCATTCAGGCCGCGCTGACGCAACTCTGGGCATCACGCGGCATCCGTCCCGCGGCCGTGGTCGGCCACAGTGTCGGCGAGGTCACTTCCGGCTACGTCGCCGGCTGCTACGATCTGGCCGACGCGATGCGCATCAGCTATCACCGCTCCCGCCTGCAGAAGCAAGCCGCCGGCAAAGGCGGCATGTTGGCGCTGGGCTGTGGCGATGAGGAGGCGACCGTGCTTGCCGAGCCCCACCGCGACTTGGTCTCGGTCGCTGCCATTAATAGTCCAACCTCGGTCACCCTGTCCGGCGACCGGCAGGCCCTCGAGCGCATCGCCGCGCAGGCCGCGAGTCAGGGTCTATTCAACCGTATGCTACAGGTCGAGGTGCCCTACCACAGCCCGGCCATGGAGCCGCTCAAGAATGAGACGCGCGCCTGCCTCGCCGACTTGCGGATCAGGGAGCCACAGCTGCCGTTCTACTCAACCGTGCGCGGCGCCCGCATCGAGGAGGCCGTGCACGACGCCGAGTACTGGTGCGACAACATCCGCGAGCCGGTGTACTTCGCCAAGGCGATCATGGCGCTGGTCAAGGATGGCCACCGGGTCTTCCTCGAGGTCGGGCCGCACCCGGTGCTGTCCACAGCCATGAAACAAACCTTCGCCGCCCTCTCGGCCGAGACCAGGCTGGTCGCTTCCATGCGCCGCGGCGAGAACGAGTCCACGGTGTTCGCTAATGCCCTGGCGGAGCTCTACTGTGCCGGTAGCGAGCCGAACTGGGAGAGGATTTACCCAAAGGGCCGCTTCCTGCGCCTTCCAACCTATCCCTGGCAGCGCCGTGAGCACTGGAACGAGACCGCGCGGGGCCGCCTCGATCGTCTCGGTGAGCGTGCCCATGCCTTGCTGCAGCGTCCCGTGGACGCCCCCGGTCACGTCTGGGAGAGCGATCTCAATGGCCGCACGCTGCCGTACCTCCAGGACCATAAGGTCCAGGGGCTGGTCGTGGTTCCCGGTGCCGCCTATGTCGAGACGGCGCTCGCGCTGCAGCAGGAGATCTTCGACGGCGGCCCCTGCGTTCTCGAGGGTCTGGCGTTCCGCCGAGCGCTGGTCGTCGATGCGAGTGACGAACCGGAATACCGCGTGGAGGCCGACGACGACGGCGCCTTCCGTATTCACAGCCGGCCGCGTAGCGGGAAGACAGGCTGGGCCCTGAATGCCGCGGGACGCATCGTCCCGCGCCTGCCGAAAGCCATGGCGATGCCAACCCACGCCGAACTCTTGGCACGCTGCACGGACGCTCGCACCGCAACCGAGCACTACGAGGACATGCGTAATCGCGGTCTCGACTATGGCCCCGCATTCCAGGGGATCGCCGAGCTGCACCGCGGTGATGGCGAGGTGCTGGCCATGGTCACCGAGACCGACGCCGACACCGAAGCGCGCCTTGCCCCGACCAAGCTCGACGCCTGCTTCCAGGCCCTGCTGGCGGCGCTGCCGGGGGAAAGCGGGACCTACCTGCCGACCGGTATCCGTAAGCTGATCTATCGCCGCCGGCCCGGCACGCGGCTTTGGTGCCATGGGCGCGTCGTCACTCACGGGTCGGACTGGCTGGAGGCCGACCTGCATCTCTACGATGCCGAAGGCCCGATCGCCGACGTTCTCGGCCTGCATTGCCAGGAGTTGCCGAGCGCGGTCTCGGCGGCGGCCGACAACCGCGATAGCTGGACCTACCGCTGCGTCTGGGCCGAGTCGGAGCGACCCGTACGGACCGTTTCCGAGGGGCGCTACCTGGTAATGGGGCTTGGAAGCGGCGTACAAGAACTGACCCGGGCACTGGGGTTCGAACTCGGGATCCAGGCCGATGGAGTCGATCTGGACGATGCCGGCCCTTCATCGGCGGAGTTCGCCGAACGCTTGGCCACGGAGCTGCATGAGCGCTTGGCGGTGCACGTCGGCACCGACCTGGGTTATCGCGGTGTCATCCTGGATCTGGGCCGCGCGACAGTTTGGGAAGAGCCCGTCCTTGACCCGAGTGCCGTGCTGCTGCGCGCGATCCAGCGCCTCTGCGAGTTGGACTCCGGTGACGGGGTCTGCCCCCGGCTCTATCTAGTGACCCGCGGCGCGCAGCCCGTGTTCGCCGGTGAGCCCTTGGCGGTGAACCACGGAGCGCTGATCGGTCTCATGCGCGTGGCCGCGACCGAGCATCCGGGTCTGCGCCCCAGCGTGGTGGACCTGGATGCCAAGGAGACCTCCGTTGCGCCAGTCGTGGTCGAGATCCTTGCCGACTCGAAGGAGGACGCCGCCGCCTGGCGCGGCTTCGTCCGCTACGTGCAGCGGCTCGAGCGAATGCCGATGCTTGCACCGGACGATGGCCAGGACGAGTTCGTCGCCATCGACGATGAGGCCCAGTTCGAGCTGCGTCTGCAGCGGCCGAAGGATCTGGAGTCCCTCCAGCCGGTTCTGAGCGAGCGCTCGGACCCGCAGGCCAATGAGGTCGAGATCCGTGTCGAAAGCTGCGCGGTGCTACCGCGAGACCTGTTTGCGCTGACCAGTGGCACCGCCGTATCCACCGTGAATACCTACTTCGACCATCGTCCGGGAAGCGTTGCCGTCGGCACCGTGACCCGCGTCGGCGATGTCGTGACCGGTATTTGCGCCGGTGACCGCTACGGCGTCTGCATGCCGGACGCCATGCGCCGTTTCCTCTGCTTCGACCCGGCAGCCGTCTTCGCGATGAAGGTTCCGGAGGCGATGTCCGCGGATCAGGCGGCCGTGTCGATGCTGCCCTATCTCACCGCGATGTACGGTGTCGAGACACTCGGCCGGTTAACGCGAGGCGAGACCGTCCTGGTCCATCACACCAGCGGAGGTGCGTCCCTGGCCGCCGTTCAGGTCGCCAGACTCTGCGGGGCGCGTGTCATCGCCACGGTTAGTGGTGGCACGGGCGAGCCGCTGGAGGGACTGGCCGAGATCATCGACGTCGACGAGCAGGACCTCGAGAGTCGTGTCGCCACCCTGACCGAGGGCCGCGGTGCGGACTTGGTGATCGACTTCCACAATCGGATCGGCAACCTCGATGTTTCGGTCCTCGGGGAATTCGGTCGCCTGGTCAGCATCCCGGGCGTGCGACCTCAGCGCGGCGAGACCATCGGATGGTTTGGCGAGCGCCACGACCTCAGCCTCATGGTGACCGATCTGGAAAGCCTGATGGCGTCGCGTCCGCAGCAGGTTCGTGAGACTTTGGATCGGCTCAGGACGCGCCTCGAGCGCGGGGAGCTTCCACCCCTGGCGCTGAAGTGTTTCACCCTCGCCGATCTCCCCGACACCGTTGCCTATCTGGCCGAGGCGCGCTGGCCAGGGGGCGTCGCCATCGACTTCGGGCATCGGGTACGGGCGTTGGTGTCGCGCCGTCCCAGCAGGCTCTTCGAGCCCGCGGGCAGCTACTTGATCACTGGAGCGTTCGGCGGCTTCGGTCAGTCGCTGGCGCGCTGGATGGCACAGGAGGGGGCCGGCGAGTTGATCCTGATTAGCCGTCGCGGCGAGGCCGACCCGGCGGCCGCGGACCTGCGCCGCGACCTTGAGGATCTCGGTAGCCGAGTCGACATTCGCGCCATCGACGTGACGGACCGTCGGCAGGTGCTGCGCTTGGTCGAGGAGACGACGGCAGCACACCGGCTGCCCCTGCGTGGCGTCATGCACACGGCCGCGGTGCTCGACGACGCACCGCTTGCGCAGCTCGACGCCGCACGCCTGGCCCGCGTCTTCGGGCCCAAGGTCGATGGCGCACTGCACCTGCACGAGGCGACCCGGCAACTGCCCCTCGACCACTTCGTCCTTTTCTCATCGGTATCGGCCCTGATCGGCAACGCGGGGCAGGGCAACTATGTCGCCGCCAACTGCCTCTTGGACAGTCTCGCGCACCACCGCCGGCGCTGCGGCTTGGCCGCCACGAGTATCAACTGGGGCGCCCTGCGTGATGCCGGCATGGCGGCCTCGAGCGACGAACTCGCCCAGTACCTCAAGAGCATCGGCATGCGGCCCTTTGGCGCCGACGACGCCTTGGAGGTCCTCGGTCGGGTGCTCGCGGTGGACGAGCCCCAGGTCGGCATCTTCGACCTCGATTGGCAGCGCTGGAAATTGGCCGCAGCCGCAACCGCCGCGCTGCCGCGCTTCTCCGCTCTAGTCGCCGAGGGCGTATTGAGCACCCTCGACCCCGAGGTGCAGGCACGGCGCGACGAAATCATGGCGCTCGACCCCGAGGCGCGGCGCGAACGTGTCTGCGAGCACCTGGTGACGACCGTGGCCAAAGTGCTGCGGCTACCGACGGACCGTATCGCCCCGGCGCTCAGCCTCGCCAACCTCGGCGTGGACTCCTTGATGAATATGGAGCTGGTGGTGGCCCTCCAGCAGCTGCTTGGCATCGAAATCGGTGCGTTGGAGCTGATGCAGGGGGGCGGACTGATGCATATCGCCGAGATGATTCTGGAGCGCATCGGTGCCAACCAAGACGGCGTCGGCGCGGAGTCTGCGCGGGTCGCCGAGCCACGCGAGGGCAAGTGGCAGTCCCACGAGGAGCGGCTGCTCGGCAATCTCGACTCACTCGATGACACGGACGTCGATAGGCTTCTGAAAGAGCTCGCTTGAGTCCCTGATCAATCAATCGATAGCGAGAACAGACCCGATGAACATGATCGTCAGTTCGGCGAACAAACGAGCCCTCCTCGCACGGCTGTTGCAGGAGCGGGCGACCAAGCAGACCGTCCAGGTACCGACCACGGCAGGCCAACAGGCGCTGTGGGTGCTGCAGAACCGCCATCCGACGAGCGCCGCTTATAACATCGCCTTCTGCTCGGAGATCGACGGGCAGCTGCAAGTCCCGGCCCTGCGGCGGGCATTGCAGGCAGTGGTCCAGCGCCACCCGCTGCTGCGCGCCAGGTTCAAGTTTCACGGCGGCAAGCTGTGCCAGGAGGTCGCCGGATACCGCGAGGTGGTGTGGGAGGAGATCGATGCCCGTGGCCTGACCCGGGAACAGATCGACCAACGACTGCAGCGCGACCATGAGAGGCCATTCCGGCTCGGCGAGGAGTGCCCAATCCGCGCCGGCGTCTATCGCACCGGGGAGCAGCGCCACATCCTGCTCATCGACGTGCATCACATTGTGTTTGACTCCTGGTCGGTGTGGCTGTGCGCCGAGGAACTGATCTCACTCTACCAGTACGAGCTGGGTGCGAGTCCGGCCTTGCTGCAGCCACAGGGGCGCTTCGAGGACCATGCGCTGGACCAGGAGCAGCGCTGCTCCGGAGCCGCGGGCGAGCGTGAGGTGGCCTTCTGGAAGACGCGTCTGGCCGGCATCGACCACGGCGTGGCATTCCCGACCACGCGCAACCGCTCTGAGGCTCAAGAGCCGCGCGGCGCGTCGGTCAGGTTCAACATCGACCGCGCGCTGAGCAGCGCGGCCCGTGGGCTGGCCACGCGCCTCTCACTGACCCCCTTCATGCTTTATCTGGGCACCATGATGGTCGCCCTACATCGTTATACCGGACAGACCGACCTGACCATCGGCTGTCCGAGCAACGGCCGCGAGCAGCGCAAGAACTACAGCGTGGTTGGCTACTTCATCAATCCGGTCGTGATCCGCTCCGACCTCGGCGGCGACCCGACCTTCGCCCAGCTCGCCGAGCGTCTGCGGGCCGACGTGCTCGAGTCCCTCGCCCATCAGGAGTATCCGTTCCCGATCCTGGTCGAGAAGCTCGGCGGTGCCAGGGAGGCGGACCGCACGCCGCTGTTTCAGACCATGCTTAACTATTACCGGCCACAGGGCCTAGCCAAGTCCTTGGACAGCGCCATGAGTGGCGACGGCTGGCCCGTGGCCGGGTTGCATATCCGCCATTACCGGATCAATCAGCAGGAGGGACAGTTTGAACTGGTGCTCGATCTGTGCGACACGGGCACCGAAGTGCACAGCGTGCTCAAGTATCGCACCGACCTCTACGACGACTGGTTCGCCGAGCGACTGTCGGGGCATTTCCAGAACCTGCTGCGCGCCATCGTCGCCGATCCGCACATGCCGCTGTCGCGCTTGCCCATGCTCGCCGACGACGAGCAGATGGAGATACTGCAGACCTGGAATGCGGTCTCGCGTCACGCTGTCCCCGAGGGCTGCCTGTTCCAGCCGTTCGTCGAGCAGGCCATGCGCAAGCCGGAGGCGACCGCAGCCATCCATGGCAAGCGCCAGATAAGCTATGGCGAGCTGTTGGCCCAAGCCTCGGGTCTGGCCCGCGAGCTTCAGGAACTCGGGGTCGGCCCCGAGTGCTGTGTCGCCCTCTGCGTGGAGCGCTCGTTGGAGATGCTGGTCTGCGTGCTCGGCATCCAGCTCGCCGGCGGTGCCTACGTGCCGCTCGACGTGCGCAGCCCGGACGAGCGCATCGCGGGAATCGTCAAGCAGTGCAAGGCCCAGGTCCTGATTGCGCGCTCCGACCGCGCCGGGGGTCTGATCGGCTGCGCGGTCCACACCCGCGTCATCGACACACCCGCGGACATTCCGCGCGCGGCCTCCGTCCCGGAGTCCGGCGTAACCCCCGACAACCTCGCTTACGTCATCTTCACCTCTGGATCCACTGGCACACCGAAGGGGGTGATGCTTGATCATCGTAGCGCGCTGAACACGGTCCTGGATATCAACCGCCGCTTCGAGGTGACCGCCGCGGACCGGCTCATCGGCCTGTCCGCCCTCGGCTTCGATCTCTCCGTCTATGACATCTTCGGCAGCCTCGCGGCAGGTGCCGCCCTGGTCATCCCCGAACACGATCGGGCTGCCGACCCCGAGCATTGGATGGACCTGCTGCGCAGGCACAGGGTCAGCATCTGGAACTCCGCGCCGATCATGATGGAGATGCTCACGGGTCGGCTGCGTGCTCAGCGCGAGCGTCTGCCGGAGACCGTGCGGCTGGTGATGTTGAGCGGTGACTGGATTCCGCTCGGTCTGCCGGAGCAGATCCGCCGCCACAGCGATGGCGATCCGCGCTTGATCAGCCTCGGCGGCGCGACCGAGGCGGCCATCTGGTCCATCTGGTTCCCGATCGAGGATATCGACCCGGAATGGCGCAGCATCCCCTATGGTCGTCCCCTCGACAACCAGCGCTTCCATGTCCTCGACGACAAGCTGAACCCGGTACCGGTCGGCGCCGTCGGCGAGCTGTACATCGGTGGCGCAGGCCTCGCAAGGGGCTATCTGGGGCGCCCCGAGCTGACCGCCGAGCGCTTCATTCGCGATCCGTTCAGTGGCGACGGAGATCGCCTCTATCGAACCGGCGACCTGGGACGCTACTTCGCCGACGGCAAGATCGAGTTTCTCGGCCGTCTCGACGATCAAGTGAAGATCCGCGGGTACCGCGTCGAACTTGGGGAGATCGAGGTCGTACTTTGCCGTCACCCGGGTATCGCCGAGGCCGTGGTGCTGGCGTGCGAGTTGCACCGGGGCATCAAGGATCTGGTCGCTTACGTGGTGCCCAGCCGTGCCAACGCGGTTCCGTCCCACGAGGCGCTTCAGGGTCACCTGCGCCAGACGCTGCCGGAGTACATGGTGCCGCTGGCCTTCGTGTCGCTGGAGCACTTCCCGATGACCCCCAACGGCAAGCTCGATCGCAACGCGCTGCCTGTTCCCCAGGTCACCGATTCCCACCCGGAGCGCGCCTACTGCGAGCCGCGTAGTGGGCTCGAGCGCATGCTGTGCCGCCTCTGGGAGGAGGTCTTGGAGGTTGAGCGCATCGGTATCGACGACGACTTCTTCGACCTCGGTGGTCAGTCACTCTTGGCGGTTGTCCTGCTCGCAAAGATCGGCGAGGCGCTCGGGCGTGAGCTGCCGCTCGACGTCCTGATGCGGGCGCGCACCGTTGCCGGCATGGCCGCGTGGCTGGAGCGCGACGGCGGTGATGATGATGACATCCTGACCCCGCTGCGTCGCGGGAATGCCGAGCGGCCCCTGTTTTGCGTCCACCCCGTCGGCGGCAACATCCTCGCCTACCGCAAACTGACCGAGCTGCTGGCGGGCCACTACCCGGTCTTCGGCATTCGTTCCCAGGGTCTACGCCGCAATGAGATTCCGCTCGCGGACTTCCGCACCATGGTCGATCACTACCTCGTAGCGGTTCGCAAGCAGTCCCCGAGTGGCCCCTATCGATTCTGCGGTTGGTCTCTCGGAGGCATCATCGCCCTTGAGATGGCTGCGCGGTTGGCAGCCGAGGGCGACGAGGTCGAGGTCGTGTTCATGATCGACAGCTATGTCCACGAGACCGGCGGGCGGCAGGTCAGCCAACACGAGCGGATCGAATGGATGGCGCGCGACATCGCCGGCATGGGTGGCGGCAGTGAGCTTGATGTGTCCGATCTCGGCGATGCGCCCGACGCCAGAAGACGCCTGGTGGAGCGTGCCGTCGGGAGTGGGCTACTGCCCGCGGATGTGCCGATGGAGCAGCTTGAGCGCCTGTGCCGCGTGCTCGACACCAACCTTCAAGCCATGTTCCAGCACCAGCCCAGCCCCTACGGTGGCAAGACGGTGCTGATCCACGCCTGTGACGCGCCCGAGGACCACCCGGCCCATCCGGTTGCCGGTTGGAGTGGCATCGTTAGCAACCTGACCCATCACTACGTCAGGGGCGACCACTACAGCCTGCTGCAGGCGCCGCACGTGCGCGGCGTCTCCGAACTCATCGACAGTCACCTCGCCTCCGCGCGAGCCTGAACGCGCGTGAGCCTTGCGGACGAACCCGAGGAGAAATTCAACGTGAGCATTCCCGAACTGATCGCGGCGCGCGAGATCCGCAGCAGTGACCCTGCCCCGAACTACCGCCAAGCCTTCGCCGACTGGCGCCAGGCCATCGGCGAGCAGCATGTGCGCGTCGACAACGAGCTCTTGAGAGTCGTGGCAACCACCACCTTTGCGACCCGCCAGCAAGTGCCGGCAATCCTGCGTCCCGCCAATACCGGTGAGGTGCAGGCCTGCGTGCATATCGCCAATCGCCACCGCGTTCCCATCTACCCCATCAGCAAGGGGAAGAACTGGGGCTACGGCTCGCGCGTCCCGGTACAGGACGGCAACGTGGTCATGGACCTGGGGCGCTTGAACCGCATCTCCGACTATTGCGAGGAGCTCGCCCACGTTACCGTTGGCCCCGGCGTTACCCAGGGACAGATCTGCGATTTTCTGCACGAGCAGAGCGCACGCACCTTCATGGCCATCAGCGGCGGACCGCGTGACTCCAGTCTCATCGGCAACACCCTCGAGCGCGGTGTCGCCAAGGGTGTGTACGGTGATCGCATCGCCCATATCGCCGCCATGGAGGTGGTGCTGCCCACCGGCGAGGTGATCCGCACCGGCCACTCCCGCTATCCGGAGTCGGACCTAGGACCCATCAGCGAGTGGGGTGTCGGGCCAGCCGTCAACGGGCTGTTCAGCCAGTCCAACCTCGGCATTGTGACGAGCATGACCTTCTGGCTGTCGCCGGAGCCGGCCTTCTTCCAGACTCTGTTCTTCTCGATCGACGACGATCGCAAGGCCGGGGAAGTGATCGATGCCCTGCGCGGCTTGCGCCTGCAGGGGCTGGCGCTGCCGGTGGGGCTGTGGAACGACTACCGAATGCTTGCCACCCGCAGCCGCTATCCCTGGAGCCGGGCGAAGGGCATCACGCCCCTCCCGAAGGCGCTGCTCGAGCAGGAGAAGCGCCGCCTTAAGATCGATCGCTGGAACGGCTGGGGGGCGCTCTACAACCTCTCGCGCGAGCAGGGGCTCGCGGAGCGTCGGCTGATCACCAAGGCCCTGGCCGGCAAGGTCGATAGCCTGTTGTTCCTGGATAACAATCGCATCAAGTGGATGGAGCGCCTACCGGGCTTCACCAAGCTGATCCTCGGCCGCGACCCGGCCATGCTTACCCGATTGCACCGTGAGAGCTCGTTCAAGGGCTACACCGAAGATGAGTTTGTGGCCATGGCCTACTGGCGCAAGCCGGGACCGATTCCCGCCGCGATGGACGCCGACCGCGACGGTTGCGGGACCATTTGGAGCTACCCGTCCCTGCCGTTCCAAGGGCGCCACATGAAGCGCCTGGTGAAAATCACCGAGGAGATCTGTCTGCGTCACGGCTTCGAGCCCAAGATCGCGCTCCTGTGCGTGACCGGGCGCAAGATCAACGTGGCCATCAATCCGGTGTACGACCGCAGCGTCCAGGGCGAGGACGATCGCGCGATGGCCTGCCATCGCGAGCTGATCGGGGCGCTGCACGGGGCAGGATATCTCTCCTCCCGTTTGGGCATCCAGTCGATGGAGTCGATGCCGCAGTCGGACGACGACTACGGCCACTTCATGCGGGTGCTCAAGACCTCGCTGGATCCCAACGACATCCTGTCCCCGGGGCGCTACGACTTTCGCGATCGTTGGCCCCGCGAGGCCACCCGAGCCCATCTCAAACCCGCTGAATGAGCCACTTGGGCGACACTGCCCAAAGATCGATATCAATCAAGCCTTACTGGAGATCGACCATGCGCTTGCATCTCTTTGAATTCACCGACCTGCCCTGGGTGCCGAACTTCCTCAAACATCACATCGCCGAGATCATCGAGCAGATCGACGCCAACTCGCCGACCCTGGAGACCGCCATCGACAAGCTCCAAAAGATCCTTGCGGAGCAAGGCGAGAGGGACGTCACCGAGCTCTGCGCCGGCAGCGGCCGCACCCTGATCCGCTCCCTCGACGACGCCTTCAGCGAGGAGCGCCTCGGCAGGCTGCGCATCACCGACTATTTCCCGCAAGTGGCCGAGTACCGCAAGCTCGAGCGCAAGTACGACTACGTGGATCCGGTCGAGACCCCCGTCGATGCGCGTGCGGTCCCCGATGATCTGCCGGGTGCCCGGGTCATCATCCGGGGCTTTCACCACTTCAAGCCACGGGACGCCAAGGCGATCCTCAAGTCCGCCTTCGATCGTCGCGCCGTGTTCGCGTCGTTCGAGACCCCGGAGCGCAGCGCGCGCTGGATACTGTTCATCAGCCTGATCCCCAGCTTCATCTTGGCCCTGATCATGACTGCCCGAATTCGTCCGTTTCGCTGGCACCACTTAGTGTTCGGCTACCTGGTGCCGATCGTACCCTTGATGTTCTGCTGGGACAATGTGGTCTCGGGACTGCGCGCCTACACACAAGACGAGCTCGCCGAATTGGTCGCGGACTTCAATCACCCGGACTACCACTGGGAGATCGGCGTGCTGCCAAACAAGAACCCGAACCATGCCATCAAGAGGATCGCCTATATCATCGGAACCCCCCGCGTCCCGGCGTTTGCTCAGACTGAGGTTGTACTCGCCAAGGTTGCATGAGGCTCCATGGCGTACCTGTTTGGGGCGCCCGGCAGCGAATGCCAGGCGTTCCCCCCCCTTTGTTACTACTACGGAGTAGTCGAAATGACCGCAGCCACTCTGCCGCTGAGTCCTGCGTACGCGGACCCGGCGAACGATTTTTCGCTGGGCGTCGAGGGTCTCTCGACCGTCGGGCCGCTGGTGCAACTCAAGAACATCCATCGCCGCTTCGAGCTTGGCAAGACTCAGGTCACCGCCCTCAACGGGGTGTCCATGGATATCGCGCCGGGTGAGTTCCTCGCCGTCTGGGGTCCATCCGGAAGTGGCAAGTCCACCCTGATGCACGTGCTCGGCCTCATTGATCTACCGGATAAGGGCCAGATCGTGTTCGACGGGACCAAGACCATAAGGCTTGGGGACGACGAGCTGACCGACTTTCGGGCCAAACGTATCGGCTTCGTCTTCCAGAGCTTCAACCTCGTCCCGGTCCTGTCCGCCGTCGAGAATGTCATGTTGCCGTTGCAATTGCGCGGTGCGCCCCAGGACGAAGCCCAGGACGCGGCCGCGAAATTGCTGCGTGAGGTCGGGTTGGCGAAATTCGAGTCCTCGCGCCCGGACCTGCTCTCCGGCGGTCAGCGTCAGCGCGTCGCCATTGCCCGGGCGCTGGTGATCGAGCCGCAGTTGGTCATCGCCGATGAACCGACGGCTAACCTCGACTCCGAGAATAGTCGCATGGTCGTCGACCTGATGAGGGAGATGAACCGCGCCCACGGCGTGACCTTCGTGTTCACGACTCATGATTCACGCCTGCTTGATCACGTGGACCGGAAGATCCTGCTGCGTGACGGTGAGATTGAGAAAGACGAGGTGATGGCATGAAGCACAAACAACCCTCCCTGCTGATGCTGGCGTTGCGGGGGCTGACGCGGAACCGTCGCCGCAGCCTGGTAACCTTCCTGGCAATCGTGCTGGGATATGCGGGCATCTCCCTGTTCGCCGGCTACACCCACAACATCTACCGCGGGCTGGAGCTCCAAGCCATCCATGGCGAACTGCTCGGCCACCTGACCATTCAGAAACCTGGCATGAGCCGCGAGGGCAAGCTGGACCCGGAACGCTACATGCTCGATGGCGATGACATTGAGCGCATCCGCGCAATCGCCCTCGAGAGTCAGCACGTGCAGCTCGTTGCCCCGCGCATGACCATTTCCGGATTGATGTCCAACGGCCGTGTCAGCACCATTTTTGTCGCCGAAGGCGTCCAGCCCGAGGCGGCCAAGCAGCTGCGTATGGGCCTCTCCGTGGTCCCGGCGCTGGCCGAAAGCCGCAACGTGGCCGGTAGCGGCGTCGAGACCCTTGATACCGAAAAACGCGATACCGTTGCCATCGCCAACGGACTAGCTGGGCTGATGAAGCTTGGCCTCGGCGATACCGGGGCCGTCCTGGTCAACACGCTCGGTGGTCAGGCCAACGCCTCGGACATCGTCGTCGGCGGGATTTTCAACACCGGTAACGCGTCCACCAACGACCTCGCGGCCTTCATGCCGCTGGAGCTTGCGCGCTATCTTTACGACGCCGAGGGCCGTGCCGACCGGCTGACCGTGTTGCTGGACGATGCAGGCAGCACCGCGGTCACACGGGCTGATCTCGATCGGCGGTTTGCCGAGGCGGGCCTGGATCTGGAGATCCAGAGCTGGGATGAGCTTTCGTCCTTCTATCGCCAGGTGCGCCAGATGTTCGACATGATCTTCGGCTTCATCTTCCTGATCGTACTGACCGTCGTTGCCATGAGCGTCATCAATTCCATGGGTATGGCCGTCGTCGAGCGCACCCGCGAGATCGGCACGCTGCGCGCCATCGGCCTGCGTCAGCGGGGTGTCACCCGGTTGTTCGCCTTTGAGGCCGGGCTGCTTCTCGTGATCGGCTGCGGTGTCGGCTTCGCCGTGACGATGGCGGTGCGTGCCATTGTGAACTCGGCCGGCATCTCGTACGTGCCGCCCAACCAGGTCGCGGCCGTGCCGCTGCTGATCGATATGGACGAGCGCATGATCGGGGCTGCGGTCGCACTTGCGGTTGTCGGCCTGCTTTCGGCCTGGATCCCCGCCCGCCGTGCTGCCCGTCAACCTATTATCGATGCCTTAGGTCACGTTTGACCGCTACTCGATGACTCAAATCACGCTCGGAGAACCGACCATGTATACGCTCACCCACATTCACGCTGGCAGCCGGCTCGGGGCCATTCTTGCCACCATACTTACCATCACGGCCACGACCGCGATGGCCGCCCCGGATCCGAACAGTCTGCTTGAGCAGTCGGATAAAGCGCGTGGCGGCGGGCTGCCGGGCATCGAGTGGACTGTGACGGCCGAGTCGCGCGAGGGCGGGCGCAAGCTCGAACCGCAAGTGCTCCAGGTCAAGGCCGTACCGGACGCCAGCCTTGTGGAGACCCTCGAACCATCTCGCTTCCGCGGCAACAAGCTGCTCCAAGCCGGACGGAATATGTGGATTACCAAGCCCGGGCTGTCGAAGCCGATCCCGGTGTCACCGCGCCAACGCATGACCGGGCTGGCCTCCAACGGCGACATCGCGGCGACCAACTACGCCAAAGACTACAAGGCGACGCTGGACGGCGAGGAGAGTATTGGCGGAGACGAGTGCTACGTCCTTGAGCTCCAAGCGCGTGACAAGCACACCACCTATGACCGGGTGCGCTACTGGATAGCCAAGGATCGCGGGCTCGGCATCAAAGCGGAGTTCTACTCCCTGTCGGGCAAGCTGCTGAAGAGCGCCGCCTTCACATACGATCAGACGATTCGATACAACGGCAACACGATCCCCTTCATCAGCCGCATGGTCATCGAGGACCAGCTCGAGGACGCCAAGACCGAGCTCGCTTACGGGGCGGTCAAGGTCGAGGAAATTTCGTCCTCCGTCTTCTCGCTCGGACAGATGTAAAGGCCGGAGCGCGGCCGGCGGAACTGCTGACCCCGCCGTTCGCGGTGGCGGCAGGGGGCCGACAACGCGGGAGCCCGGTGACCAAAGTCCGGGCTCCACCATTGCTGTTTCCCATCGCGCCCGCCAGGAATCACTGTGCGGTGGGCAGATTGCGGTAAAGACTAATGCGGCGACGATTGCGGGAACTTGTTATCCGGGCCTACCTGGTGGTTGCCGTTCTGGCTGCCTTCGGTCTCGGCCGGGCGGCCCAGGGTGGGGCCTTCGAGGACATCGCGCTGGACTGGCGCGGCCAGCTCTACGGATACGGTGAGACCTACACCTATCAGGGCCGCAGCATCCTCAACCCAGACAACGACATTGCGAATCTGCCGAGGTCGGTGGCTAATGTTGAGGGCCGATTCGACATCAAACTGACCACCGAGCGCTTCAAGCTATACCTAAGACCGATTCTTGTAATCCAAGGACTGGACGCCCCGCTGAACCAGTCGGAGGGCAATCAGCTCTACCTCAGCCAGGCCGCCCTGGGCTTCAACCTCACCCAGTCGTTGTCGTTCTCGGCGGGCCGGGAGCTCTTGACCTGGGGGCCGAGCCAGTTTCGCTCTCCGTCCAACCCGTTTTACTTCAACAGCGGGCGCAACAACCCGAACCTGGAACTCAGCGGCATCGACATCGCGCGAGTCATCTGGACCCCCAACCAAAGCCTCGCCCTATGGGCCGGTTGGGTCTTCGGCTCCGGGCACGACGTCGACGAGCCGGACCCCTGGGAAGACACCTGGGTCGCGAGGCTTGATTGGCGCGGCTTTGACTGGTCCGCCGGGCTCGCCGTGGCCAAGCCGCAGGACCGCGACTGGTTCGTTGGCATCGATCTGCAACGGACCCTGAGCGATGCCTTGCTGCTCTACGCGGAGGCCAGCACCGGGACCCTGCCCAACGGGCTCAGCTCCCCGTTGGTCCCGGACGTGCTATTCCAGATGGTCGAGGAGTCCCCGCGCCGTGAGGCGGCGCTCGCGGGTGCTGCCCTGACCCTGGAGAATGGACAGACCCTGAATTTGGAGTACCTCTATTACGGCCACGGCTACCGTGCTGACGAGTCCTCCGCCTACTTCTCGCGCGCCGCCGCCGTGGGTGAGGCGCCCCGGGCCGAGCGTGACCCGTTGCTCGGCGCCGCACTGGGTCTGGCCCCGCCATTGTTGGGTCAGAACTACCTCTACCTGGTTTGGCAGAACAATCTGCTCTCGGACGGGCCCTACTGGCGCCTCATGTCCGCGCGCAACCTGGACGACTCATCCAACGAACTCTCGGCGTATGGGGAATATCCGCTGAACAATCGTGTCGTGCTCTATGCGCTTGGTGTCGTGAACACGGGCGGCCCCCGCCGGGAGATGGAATCGGTGCTCTCGAGCGCGCTGAGCTTCGGATTTCGGGTCGCGATGCCCTGATCCGCGGATAGCGAAGCGAGCAGCGACGGCAGGACGCCACGCCTAGGCTGGCGGAAAGGGACCGCGTACCGCCGACAAGGGCTTGCTGGCTTGCCGCTGGCGCGCTGCTTGAGCGAGGGGTCAGGCATCACGGTGGCGGAGTGTTTGCAAGCCAGCGAGACTCGGCTGAGCGGGTCCATCGTCGGCTCGGAAGTGCTAGCCACCGATGCGGGCACGAACGTCCAGCGCGACCTCTAATGCCTTCAGCCCGATGGCGCCGTCCACCAATGGCGGACGGCCGGTGCGGACCGACTGCACGAAGGCGGCCAGTTCCCGGTCCAGCGGCTTGACCGCTTCGACCTGAAGACGCTCACGCACGATCTCGGGGCGGGCGGCCCCCGGTATTTCTTTGAGACCGGCGCTGTCGATGGTTTGCGCGATGAAGTCGAGCGACAGGTAGGCCCCCGGCTGGAAGACCCGGATGCGGCGGGTCTGTTTGTCTGAGACACGGCTCGCGACGACATTCGCCACGGTCCCGTTGACGAATTCCAGACGGGCGCTGGCAATGTCCACATGAGGGGTCAGCACCGCTGAACCCACCGCGGCGATGCTGCTGATCGGCGCCCCCACCAGCGCCAGGATGATGTCGATGTCGTGGATCATGAGATCCGACACCACGTCCACGTCGGTCGCGCGCTCGGTGAATCCGCCCATGCGCTGGGCTTCGATGTAGCGCGGTGCCGTGATGCGTTCGGCCAGCGCCATGACCCCGGCATTGAACCGCTCCACATGCCCGATCTGCACCAGTGCCCCATGGTCATCGGCCAGTTGCACGATCGCGGCGCCGTCCGCCTGGGTCGCGGCGATGGGTTTCTCGATCAGCACCGCGATACCGCGCCGCAAAAACGGCTCGGCGGCCGACCGATGGAGCGTGGTCGGGACCACGATGCTGACCGCATCGACCCGGTCGACCAGATCCGCCGCACGATCAAAAACGGCGCAGCCGGCCTCGGTCGCCACGGCCTGGGCGCGCTCCGGGTCCGCGTCGACCACGCCGACCAACACGACGTCGGTCATTCGCGAGTAGATCAGGGCGTGAAACCGACCCAGGTATCCGACACCGATGACAGCTAAACGGAGTTTATCCGGCATGGGAAGGAGACCTGCCGTGAAGCGATCAGCCGCCGACCGCTTCGGCACCGGGCGCCTGCGTGGCGATCGGCACCGCATCCGCGCCGTAGTAGATGTTGATCTGGTACGCAAGGGTTGCGGCCATCCCGACGACCACGACGACCAGCAGGAGTGCGAACAGATCGGGTTTTCGACGGTTGCGCTTGTAAGTCATGGACGTACCGAAGAACACTGCAAGTGAAGTTCTGGGGGTGAGGAACGAAAACCGTGCGAAACAACCATCAACATTGCGCAACGAGCGCGGCGTGAACGGACATGCCCGGTCATCGCCGCCGCCACTCGGTTCGTATTATCCCGCGTTGCGGCCCGCTTGTCTGCTTCCGTTCACGCGCGCTGCACCGCGGTGTCGCTGTGCGGACCGGACCGACGCGCCTGCCTTCAGGGAGTGCCGACAGGAGCATACCAGGGCGATGTGACTGTCGGCGCGACGCGGAAGGCGGGCGAAAAGACGCACGAGATGGTATAGGATTTGCCGAAAATCGCCTAAGGTACCTTTGGCGGCCTGAGCGCGGTCAGTCAACCCATTGCAACGATTCAAGGAGTCAAAATGAAGCATCACTCGATCAAGGTCGGTGCCCTCAGCAAGTTCCAGCCCGAGCAGTCCTCACCGTCCGACGGACGCTATGTCTTTTCCTACACCGTTACCATTGAGAATCAAGGCGACGAGGCCGCGCGCCTGCTCGACCGGCATTGGGTGATCACCGATTCGAACGGCAAGGTTCAGGAAGTCCGCGGGGAAGGCGTGGTGGGAGAACAACCCTATCTGCAACCGGGCGAGTGCTTTGAATATACCAGCGGCACCATCCTGCCCACACCGGTCGGCAGTATGCATGGGAGCTACGGCATGGTCAGCGACGACGGCACCCGCTTCGACGCCGCGATCCCGGCGTTTTCCCTGGCATCCACCCGCAACCTGCACTAGCCGGGGCGCCGCCGACCGCACGCGCATGTCCACTTACGCCATCGGCGATATCCAGGGCTGCGAACTGGAACTCCACCGTTTGCTCGAACGCATCCGTTTCGATCCCGGCGCGGACCATCTCTGGTTCGCCGGCGACCTGGTCAACCGGGGACCCGGCTCCCTGGGCGTGCTGCGGCTGGTCCGCTCGCTCGACGCCCGTGCGGTCGTCGTACTCGGCAACCATGACCTGCACTTGCTCGCGCTGGCCGTCGGCAACCAGAAGCACGCGCAGAAGGGCACCCTCCAGGCGGTCCTAGAGGCCCCTGATCGCGAGGAACTCCTGGATTGGCTGCGCCATCGCCCCCTGCTGCATCACGACAGCGCCAAGGGCTACACGCTGATCCATGCGGGACTCCCCCCGCAATGGACCCTGGACGACGCGCGCGCTTGCGCCCTTGAGGTGGAAACCGCCCTGCGGGGACCGGACTGGCGCGACTTCCTGTTCGCCATGTACGGCAACGAGCCGAGCCGCTGGAGCCCGGCACTCACCGGCATCGAACGTCTGCGCTTCATCACCAACTGCTTGACTCGGCTTCGCTATTGCACCGCGGACGGCACTTTGGCGCTCAAGGAAAAGAGCCTGCCGGCCAATCGTCCGGCAGGCGTGTTCCCCTGGTTCCAGTGTCCGGGCCGACAGACCAGCAATGCGCGGATCATCTTCGGGCACTGGTCCGCGCTGGGTTACTGGGATCAGAACAACGTCTGGGGAATCGATAGCGGCTGCCTGTGGGGCGGCAGCCTGACCGCGGTGCGGGTGCGAAAATCCAAGCCCATCGAACCGCTGCATCTGCCCTGCGCGGGCTACCTGACGCCGGGCGAGGGCGGCGACTGAGGCGGCGCCGTATCAGGTCATCTGATACTCGGATTTGGAGCCGGTCAGGTCCCAGGCAAAGGTACAGTCCAGATGCGACAGCACCGCGATCATGCCGCTCTCGCCGTCCTCCACCATGACGGCGATGGGTGCACGCCGACCGAACCGCCGGTTCCCGCGCCTGACCCAGAGGTTGCGCTGTTCCGGATTACGCGGAAAATAGGTGTGCAGTGCCTCCTCGATCCGCACCAGATAGGCGATCCGACGATTCACCCGCGGGTCGTCGGGCAAGGGCTCGGCCTCGCGAAAACGCCCGACCTGCCGCGCCTTCACGGTATCCGGCAAGTCCAGAATGTCAACAATCGCCGACGCGGGCAGTGCCCAGAGCGTGAGCAGATCCATGATGCGCCGGGTCAGCGCCAGGCGTTCGTCAGCGGTTTGATTAGTCATAGCGGGCACCCTGGGCAAAGCGAGGTCGTCAATTCGACCGCACGCCTGAAGATGGCGACCGCGCCGCGGCGCAACAAGCCCCGTCGGTCGGAATGCCGATCCGCGGTACCGTCCCGAGCACCAACGGTTGCCCCGGTCCCCGGCATTTGGCCGTCGGACGTGATATCGGAACGTAGGGGCGGGTTTCAAACCCGCCCCTACACCAAGGGTCTGTTCGGATTTCAGGTACGAAACTATACTCCCGGAGATACAATTGAGGCGATCCAGCACGGATCGACAGCGCAACACAGTATGACCCAGATCACCGACATCGACGCCTACATGGCCGAGGTGGGCCGCCGCGCCCGCGCGGCCGCGCGCGCGCTGGCCCGCGCTGCCACCTGCGATAAGGACGCCGCTTTGCACGCCATCGCGCGGCGGATCGATCAGGCGCGCGACACCATCAGTGCGGCCAACCGCGCCGATCTCGAAGACGGCGCCGCCAAGGGGCTGGATACCGCCGCGCTCGACCGACTCGAACTGACCCCCGGACGCATCGACGCCATGATTGAGGGTCTGCGCCAGATCGCCGCCCTGCCCGACCCCATCGGCGCCATCACGGACCTGAACTACCGCCCGTCCGGCATCCAGGTCGGCCGCATGCGCGTGCCGCTCGGGGTGATCGGGATCATTTACGAGTCCCGCCCCAACGTGACGGCGGACGCGGCCGGACTCTGTCTGAAGTCTGGCAATGCCACGGTGCTGCGCGGCGGCTCCGAGTCCCTCGCCTCCAATCAAGCCATCGCCGCCTGTATCCGCGATGGACTGGACGCGGCCGGGTTGCCCGGCGACGGGGTCCAGGTGGTCGCCACCACGGACCGCGCCGCGGTGGGGGTCATGATCGCCATGCCGGAATCAATCGACGTCATCATCCCGCGCGGCGGCAAAAGCCTGATCGAGCGCATCAGCCGCGAAGCGCGCGTGCCCGTGATCAAACACCTGGACGGGATCTGCCACGTCTATCTCGACGCCGCGGCCGACCCGCAGAAGGCGTTGCGCATCACCTTGAATGCCAAGACCCAGCGCTACGGCACCTGCAACACCTTGGAGACGCTGCTGGTGGACGCGGCAGCGGCACCGTCGCTGCTGCCGCCCATCGCCGCCGCCCTGCGGGAGAAAGGCGTGGAACTGCGCGGCTGCCCGCGCACCCGTGAACTCCTGCCCGCGGCGTTGGCGGCCACCGAGGAGGACTGGGCCACCGAGTACCTGGCACCGATCCTGTCGATCCGGGTCGTGGACGGCCTGGATGCGGCCATGGAGCACATCGCCCGCTACGGCTCGGCGCACACCGACGCCATCGTCACCGAGGACTACAGCCGCGCCCGCCGCTTCCTGCGCGAAGTCGACTCCAGTTCGGTCATGGTCAACGCCTCCACCCGTTTCGCCGACGGCTTCGAGTATGGCCTCGGCGCCGAGATCGGCATCAGCACGGACAAATTTCATGCCCGCGGACCGGTGGGCCTGGAGGGGCTGACCTCGCTGAAATTCGTGGTCCTGGGGAACGGCGAAGTCCGATCGTGACGGTCACCCGACAGGAGTCCAAGGCTTCAGCCTTGGCTTCCCCAGGTCGGGGCTAGAACGTTCCGCCATTCCAGCCGAATAGGTGCCTGGGCGGAGCGGCGAACTCGATGTACACCCGCTCGGCCGGGATACCCAGCGACTCATCGAGCAGGTCGCACAACACGCGCGAGTAGTGGGCCGTCTTGAGTTCGGGCAGGCCCAGACTTTTCAGTTCCAGATAGGCGGCGGGTGCCGCGGAGCCGGCGAAGATCAGATCACGACCGGCCTCCAGAACCACCATCACATAAGACTCCGGCTTGCCCAGCAGCTCAGCCACGGTGCCGGAGGCGCGTTTCAGTAAACCGGCACGGACTTCGGCCGGGACTTGGACATTGGTCAGGATGCGTAGCGTGGGCATGGCGGGCTGGACCTCGGCAGTCGGTGAATTCTACAATGATAGAGTGTGGGCGACGACTTGTCGTCGAGTACACCGGACTTGATCTTGCCGACAATGACAGGGCCCGCAGAGCCATCAGGGCCGCTGACCCGACATCGCGCGTTCGGGTGACGCGACGCTACCGTTTCTGCTAATGTTACCTCAACCAAGCTGATTCACTGTCCGTCGCATAAGAGTCAGGAGACCTTGCCCAAGGCCCTTACCGATCAACCAACGGGAGTCCGCAGCGGCGCACTGCCGGTGCGTTCGACAGCAATCCGTGTCCGGCTCCCACGCGCCTGCCACCGTGCGGTCCGCCAGAGGCATGCGCTTTAGTCCCGCCATCGGGTCGGATGCCGGGTGTCGTCGCGACGGCACCGCACGGCGATGATCGGCATCCTCGGCGGCACCTTCGACCCGATCCATTTGGGGCATCTGCGCCCGGCGCTGGATTGCCTCGAGTCCTTGCGGCTCGACCAGGTCCGCTTCATCCCGCTCAACGTTGCGGTTCACCGCCCCCAACCCGCGACCCCGGCGACACTACGGCTGGCGATGCTGGAAGCGGCCATCGCCAATCAGCCCGAGTTCGTGGCGGACACCCGTGAACTGGAGCGGCCGGGGGGATCCTTCTCGTACGACACCTTACAGTCCTTGCGGGCCGAACTGGGCGTACAGGTGCCGATCTGTCTGCTGGTCGGGGGCGACGCCTTCCGCGGATTCCTTGACTGGTATCGGCCACACGAGATCCTGACCCTCGCCCATCTGGTCGTGATGCATCGCCCTGGGGTCGGCGGCAGATTGGAGCCGGGGTTGCAGACGCTCTACGCGCAACATGGCTGCGCCGGCCCGCACGCACTGCGCGACCGACCCGCGGGCGGCATCCTGTTCCAGGAGGTGACCCAGGTCGCTATCGCCTCGACCCGGATCCGCGCACTGATTCGTCAGGGGTTGAGCCCCCGGTATCTGGTTCCGGACCCGGTGCTTGACATCATTCGGGAGGCCGGGCTTTACGGACCAGTCGCCGGAATCAAGGCTGAACACTGATCGCTATCGATCACAGTCTGTCGGGTTCGCGGTGGATGGCGGACCCCGGCGCCGACCCCCGAGTCAGTGCGCCGCGCCGGACGAAGACGCTTGCACCGTCTGCGTCGGCACCCCGCAAGGACGCTTTGAATCGCGTGAAACGGTGCACCCGCACCCCTTGAATCCGAAGCAGAGGAGATCGCATGCAGCTCGAAAAACTCAGGCAACTGGTGGTGGATACCCTGGACGACATGAAGGCCAAAGACGTCCAGGTCATGGATGTGCGCGGCAAGACCGCCATCACGGACTACATGATCGTGGCCTCGGGGACCTCGGACCGGCATGTCAAGGCCATCGCCGAGACCGTCGCCTACCGCTCGAAAGAAGCCGGAGAGGCGCCCCTGGGCACCGAAGGGCTGAACGAGGGCGAGTGGGCACTGGTCGACCTCAATGGCGTGGTCGTTCACGTGATGCTCCCGAAGGTGCGCGACTTCTACAACCTGGAACGGCTGTGGTCAGCCCCCGCGCTGGTCCCCGAAGCGGTCGCCGCGACCTCCTGAGTTGGCGCCCCTGCTGTGCGTGGTCGCCGCCGTCGCCGCTAACGGCGTCATCGGCCGCGGCAACGCCCTGCCCTGGCACCTGCCGGCGGACCTGGGTCATTTCCGGCGCCTGACGCTCGACCAGACCATCGTCATGGGTCGGCGCACCTGGGAGTCCCTGCCGGGACCCTTGCCGCGACGACGGCATCTGGTCCTGACCCATGATCCCGCATTCCAGGCCGCGGGTTGCACCGCGGTCGGGTCACTGGACGCGGCCATCGCCGCGGCAGCGGGAGAAGCGCAGCTCATGATCGTCGGCGGGGCCAGCCTCTATGCGCAGGCGTTACCGCGGGCGGATCGGCTCTATCTCACCCAGGTGCACGCGGCGATCGACGGGGATACCTATTTTCCGCCCTGGGAGACGGACGCCTGGCGGGAGATCAGCCGCATCCAACACCCGGCCGATGCGCGCAACCCCATCCCGATGACCTTTTTGGAACTGCACCGCGGGCGGGCGTGATCCAAGGTGATGGGGTCAGGCTTTTCGGTAGGATGGGCAGAGCGAGAGCGATGCCCATCCGCAAGCGTCGCGGTGGCCGGATGGGCATCGCTCCCGCTCTGCCCATCCTACGCGCTGCACCACGGGCTCCAGGCATGAGTCGGCGGCGCGAGATGGCACTTGATTGGCCAGAAATCGGCTTACTGCTCAGGGTAGTCGATCGGGTATCCGTGCCTGGCCCAGGCGATGATGCCGCCGCGCAGGTTGATCACCCGATCCCAGCCCTGCTGCATCATGTAGGCACAGGCCTGGTAGGACCGTGCGCCGCTGCGGCAGTAGATGACCACGTCCTGATCCTGCGGCAGTTCGTTCAGCCGCAGGGGCAGCAGGTGCATCGGCAGCAACTGCGCCTGCGGAATCACCCCTTGGGCGACTTCAGCCGGCGTGCGGATGTCGAGTAACACAATGCCCTCCCCGGCGGCGATCCGCTGTTGCAGCGACTCTGAATCGATCTCGTTGACCACGCGCTCCACCTATGCGAATGCTAAGTATTTAAGTATATTACGGTCTTTAGACTGATAACTCAACGGCCGACCTGGTGCCCGACGTCCATGACCCTTGAATTCCTTCCAGTCTTTCTCTCCATCGCGGACCGACCCTGCCTGGTGGTGGGCGGCGGCGCGACCGCGCAGCGCAAACTGACGAGTCTGCTGCGCGCCGGTGCGGCCGTGACCCTGGTCTCTCCCCAACTCACCGAGACCCTGACCCGTCAGGCCCAGGCGGGGGCATTTAGGCACCAGCCCCGTCCCTTCGAGCCCACCGATGTCCGCGGCATGAAACTGGTCATTGCCGCCACCGACGACCCGACGGTGAACCGGCAGATCGCCGCGCTCGCCAAGGCGCAGGACATTCCGGTGAACGTCGTCGATGACCCGGACGCCTGCACCTTCCTGCTGCCGTCGATCATCGACCGGGCGCCGGTGATCGTCGCCGTCTCCAGCGGCAAGACCTCCCCGGTCCTGGCGCGACTGCTGCGCACCCGGCTGGAAGCGCTGATCCCCGCCGGCTACGGCCGGCTGGCCGACCTGTGCGGCCGCTACCGCACGCGGGTCAAGGACCGTTTCAGCGACCAGCGCGACCGTCGCCATTTCTGGGACCGGGTGCTGGAAGGCGCCGTCGCCGAACGCATCTTCGCCGGTCAGGTGGACGAAGCCGAGGCGGCGATCGAGCGCGAACTGGCTCCCGGCGCACTCGATCACGACCTGGGTGAGGTCTATCTGGTCGGGGCCGGCCCCGGCGATCCCGACCTCCTGACCTTCCGTGCCCTGCGGCTCATGCAGCAGGCGGACGTGGTGGTCTACGACCGGCTGGTCGCCGAACCCATCCTCGCCATGACCCGGCGTGACGCCCGACGGATCTATGTGGGCAAAGAGCGCAACAATCACGTCATGCGCCAGGAAGAGATCAACCGGATGCTCGCCGATCTGGCGCGCGACGGGCACCGGGTGCTGCGGCTCAAGGGCGGCGACCCCTTCATCTTCGGCCGCGGCGGCGAGGAAATCGACACCCTGGCCGCCGAGGGGATTCCGTTCCAGGTCATCCCCGGCATCACCGCCGCCTCGGGCTGCGCCGCCTATGCCGGCATCCCCCTGACCCACCGGGATTATGCCCAGTCGGTGACCTTCGTCACCGGGCACCTCAAGGACGGGAGCATCAACCTCAACTGGACCCAGCTCGCGCAGCCAGGCCAAACGATTGTGTTTTATATGGGCCTGGTCGGACTGCCGATCATCGTCCGGGAATTGATCGCGCACGGCGTCGCCCCGGCGATGCCGGTGGCCCTGGTGCAGCAGGGCACCACCCACATGCAGCGCGTCTACACCGGCACCCTGTCCGGCATTCTCAGCGTCGTGGAGGCGGACCCGCCCAAACCACCGACCCTGATCATCGTCGGCGAGGTCGTCACACTGCGCGACAAGCTCTCCTGGTTCCGCACCTTCGAGGACCCGCGCCAAGGCGCCACGACGCCGATCCTGGCCGAGGACTGATCCATGTGCCTCGCCATCCCCTATGGTCGAAACGACGGCGGCGGCGGGACGCGCCTCGGGCGCGCGCTACGGGCGCGCCCGGCGCTGGCGCCCGCCGGTGCCGGGGTGCTGATCCTGATGCTCGCCGCCCTGGTGCCGCTCCTGGGCGGTGCGAACACCTGGCCTTGGTCGCTGCTGCTCCTGATCCAGGGCCTGGCGACCCTGGCACTGGCCGCCCTGGCGGACCGGCTGCCGGAGCACTGCCGGGTGTCGGCGCCGGGCTACCCGCGACAGGCGCTGCTGGCGGTCACACTCGGGCTCGGCGGCGGTCTCATCGGGTTCGCTCTGCTCGGCGATGCCGAAGCCGGCTGGCGCGTGCTCGCCGGATTGTTGCTCCTGGGGCTTGGCTGGCCGCTGGCCGCGGGGCCGCTGCGCCGCCAGGCCGCCTGGTGTCGGGTGACGCCGTCCGCGCTGCTGCGGCGCCTGTCGGCGACGCTGAACGGCAGCCTGACTGCCCTCATCGTGCTTGCCCTCGGGGCCTGGACCGGGCTGACCTGGATCAGCCTGACCGGGGCCGCGCTGGGTATGGTCGGTGTCTTGCTGCTCGCCGCCGCGCTCCCCAGGGACGCTCATCATGCATGAACTCTCCATTTGCCAGGCGTTGCTCGATCAGGTCGAAGGGATCGCCCGCAACCACGGCGCCACGCGGGTGGAGCGCATCCTGCTCAAGGTCGGTCCGCTCTCCGGGGTCGAGCCGGTGCTGATCCAGCATGCCTATACCCTGGCCGCGGCGGGCACGATCGCCGAAACCGCCGAACTGGTGATCGAGACCGCCGAGGTGCGTATCCACTGCACGGTCTGCGGCGTCGAATCGCCGGCCGCCCCCAATCGCTTGCTCTGTGCCGCCTGCGGCAGTTTTCAGACCCGGCTGGTGAGCGGCGATGAGCTGCTGCTGGCGCAACTGGAGATGACCATCCCGGACACCAAGACGGAACCGGCCGCCTGACACTTGCACCTGGGTCAATCGCGCGGCACGAATGGGTTAGACTGGTACATTCAGGTCCGGGATTCGCCTCCGGCCGACCACCGATGCGGAATATAACAATATGTGTGACACTTGCGGCTGCAACATCACCCCCGGCAACGCGCACCTGGTGCGCGCCGACGGTAAGCTCGGGCGCACCGAGGACGGCCGGGCGGCGGTCACTGTCCTCACCGGACTGCTCGCCGAAAACGACCATCAGGCGGCCCATAACCGGGAACATTTCGATCACCACAGGGTGCTGGCGCTGAACCTGATGTCCTCTCCGGGGGCCGGCAAGACCAGCCTGCTCGAGGCGACCATCGACGCCCTGGGCAGCCAATTGCGCATCGCGGTGATCGAGGGCGATCTGGAGACTGAGAACGATGCCGTGCGCATCCGCGCCAAGGGCGTTCCGGCGATTCAGATCGCCACCGGCAGCGCCTGCCACCTGGATGCGCACATGGTCCACGATGCACTGCACCATCTGGACCTGAACGGCATCGACATCCTGTTCATCGAGAACGTCGGCAACCTGGTGTGCCCGGCCAGCTTCGACCTGGGCCAGCACCGCAACGTCACCCTGCTTTCGGTTCCCGAGGGCGACGATAAGCCGGCCAAGTATCCGGTCATGTTCCGTGCGGCGGATCTGGTGCTCTGCACCAAAGCGGACCTGCTAAGCGTGCTGCCCGAGTTCGTACCAGAACGCGCCGAGCACTATCTGCGGGACCTGGCCACCGCGGCGCCCTTCGCGGTCGTCTCCACCCGCGGCAGCGGTCAACTGGAACCCTGGCTGCACTGGCTGCAAGACGAACTGACCGCCCAGCGGGCCCGTCTGGAACAAGGCCGCACCCTGCGCCCCGCCATTGCGCCGGACGGGTCGCGACTGCACGCCGCGGCCGGGCCGGCCGCGGAGTCAGTGAGCGGTCATGGACACACGCATCATCACCATGATCATGGTCATGACCATGCTCACCACTGGCACGCACACCGGCATGGGCACGATGGCCTTGATCAAGATTCCGGCCACTTGGGCTCGCCGGGTGCGTAGTCAGACCATATTGGCCTGACACCGTCAGGGCTGGAAGCCCTGACGACGCACGCCGCCGGCCGGGATTGAGTCGGATCGCCGTTGACCCACTGCACGATTGAGTGTTAGAAACGCGTGGATGTCGGCCGTTCGTCAACAAAGCAATCACCCTGGAGGAAGCCCGCCGTGACCGTAACCTTCGCCAAGATGCCGTTTGCCAAGACCCTCTCAGCCGTCTCGCTCGCCGCCCTGGTCGGCTCCAGTCTCCATATGCCAATTGCACAGGGATTCGACTTCGGGAACATGATGAACCCCGGACGCTGGATGGGAGGTGACCGCGATCGTTACGACGATTACTACGACGGCCCCTGGGGCGGCCCTTACGGCGGCTATGGCGGGGGTCCCTGGGGCGCACCCTATGGGGCACCGGGTTTTGGCTATCCGGGTTATGGCTACGGCACACCGGGTTACTACGGGGCACCGGCGGTGACACCACCGGCCGCGGCACCGAGCGCGCCGGCCGCGGACAATTCGGCGAGTCAGCGTGAGATCGATGCACTCAAGCGCCGCATCGAGGAGTTGGAGTCGGCCCAGCGGCCGGCCAGACCGACCACCACGGCACCCACGACGGAATGGCCCTCGGCCCCCGCATTCCGGCCGATGAATCAATGCTGAGCCGAGTATCCCGACAACCCGCGTCGATCACGAGGGCGCGGGTTGTCCCGACCGCCCCCCGCCCACCCGTGCAGTTGAAAGGTCACCACTCATGCAAAGCCCGGCGCGGCATCTGATCCTCCTGATCATGGCCCTGATCCCGTCCCTGGCCGCGGCCGGATCCGGCTATGCCGTCTATCCGAGCCAGGCCGGATTCGACGATGTGCTGGATGCGCTCAAGCTGGCCATCGAGGAACGGGGCATGTTCATCAACAATGTCATGCACCTGTCCGAGATGCTGGAGCGCACCGGCAAAGACCTGGGCCAGGAGCAACCCATCTACCAACGCGCCGAGTCGGTCGAGTTCTGCAGCGCCGTCCTGTCGCGCGAAATGACCAGTGAAGACCCCGCCCGCCTGGTCAACTGCCCCTTCATCATCGGCCTCTACACCCTGCCCGGCGCATCGGGAACGACCTATGTGGTACACCGCGAAATCCCTCAGGATCAGGTTGCCGGCAGCCCGGTCATGGCTCGGGTCGCCACCATGCTGAAAGAGATTGCCGGGGCGGCGGCGAGTTGGTAACGACCGCGACCCACATCACGAGGAACTCCGAATCATGGATCTCTTGCTCGATACCGATTGCGTCATCGCCGCCTGTGTTCCGGAGGCGGCGCCAAGTCCCGACGCCGCGGCCGCGATTGCCCGTTGTCTCGATGAGGGCGGTACCGTCTGGCTCTACGCCGGCGCGGCGCAGGGCTACGAGGACGGGGTGCTGCGCGCCCTGCAGGACACGGCCGAATACCGCGCCGCTGAAGCGCCGACGCGGCTTGCCGGGCAACGGCTCGATGGCTTCGCGCGGGACAAGCAATGGCTCGCCGCACTGGCTGGAGATTTCGCGCGCTTCGACGCGCCCGATCCGGCCCATGAGCGTCTGTTGACCGCCGTGGAGCGCTTGCCCCGCGGCACGGTCAAGATTCTGACGCGCGATGACATTTTCGTGGCCGCTCATACGGAGCAGACCATCAGTCCCGCCGGCTATCTGGCGCTCCCGCCGGCCGCCCGCCGGATCGACTTTATCGATCTGCCCGCCCAGCAAGCAGCCATTCGCCCCCAATTGGAGGCACAAATCCACCGGGTGCTGCATCATGGCCGCTATATTCTGGGGCCGGAGATGGAGGAATTGGAACAGCGGCTGCAAGCCTATACCGGCGCCGCGCACTGCATCAGTGTCGCCTCCGGAACCGAGGCCCTCCTGATCAGCCTGATGGCCTTGGGCGTCGGCCCGGGCGACGAGGTCATCACCACGCCTTTCACCTTCGTGGCGACCGCTGAAGTCATCTGTCTGGTGGGCGCCCGGCCGGTCTTTGTCGATGTCGAACCGGACACCTGCAACATCAACGTCGACAAACTCGAGGCCGCGATCAATTCAACCACCAAGGCGATCATCCCGGTCGCGCTCTATGGCCAGCCGACGGATATGGACGCCATCAATACCATCGCCGCGGCCTACGGACTGCCGGTCATCGAGGACGCGGCCCAGAGTTTCGGAGCCAGCTACCGGGGACGCAAGAGCGGCAATCTCTCGACCATCGGCTGTACCAGCTTCTTCCCGTCCAAGCCGCTGGGCTGTTATGGCGACGGCGGCGCCATCTTCACTAATGATGGAGATTTGGCGCAGAGCATGCGCGAATTGCGCGTGCATGGCCAAGCACGGCGCTATGTCCACACCCGCGTCGGTGTCGGCGGGCGCATGGACACCCTGCAATGCGCGGTGCTCCTGGCGAAACTCGACCGCTTCGACTGGGAAATCGAGCGTCGTATGGCGATCGGCCATCGCTATTCGGCGTTGTTCGCTGCCGCCCCACGCATCACCACCCCGGTCATTCGCCCGGATCGCACCTGCGTTTTTGCCCAATACACCCTGCAGGTTCCCAACCGGGACGCCGTGGTCGATACGCTCCAGTCACGCGGCATTCCGAGCGCGGTGCACTACCCGATACCGCTCAACGTGCAGCCCGCCTATCAGCACCTCTGCTGCCCCGACTGTACGCCGGTCGCGGCCCGACTCGCCGCCAGCGTCATCAGCCTGCCGATGCATGCGGACCTGAGCGCGTCCGCGCAGGACCGCATTGCGGAGGCGGTGATCGCATCCGTTGGGGACTGATGCCGTGGCAACTGGGGGTCGAGGCTTTACCGTGAAAGTCGCGCAGCGACCCTGTGGGAGCGGCGTCCCGCCGCGATGGGGTCGGGCGTGTCACCGCAGCGTTCACGGTCACCGCGGCACCGCATCGCGGCGGGACGCCGCTCCCACGTGGGGCCTTTCATCGTCCAGGGTGGCTGACCCTTCCATGGCCGTTAGCCGCAGGAGTGCACGCGGCTCTGTTTGCCTTTAGCCGGGCCACCGGCTAAAGCCCCGGCCTGCGGTTGGGGGCGCTCGACCGCTCTCAGTCAAGGGCTTCGACGAAGGCCCGATAGGTCCGCTCCAGTCCCTCTTTCAATGCGACGCGCGGCTGCCAACCAAGTGCACTGAGCCGCGCCGTATTCAGGAGTTTCCGCGGCGTCCCGTCGGGCTTCGCCGAATCGTAGACGATCCGCCCGGTGAAACCGACCGTAGTACAGATCAGCGCGACCAGTTCGGCGATGGTCAAATCCGCGCCCGCGCCGACGTTGATGTGCGATAACATCGGCTCCGTATGGGCCGCATAGGTCGCCTGATCCAGGTCCATGACGTGCACGCAGGCGGCGGCCATATCCTCGACATAGAGAAACTCGCGCCGCACCGTCCCGGTCCCCCAGATCACCAGTTCATCCAGTCCGCCGACCTTGGCCTCGTGGGCACGGCGCAGCAGCGCGGGGATGACATGACTATTCAGTGGGTGATAATTGTCGCCCGGACCATAGAGATTGGTCGGCATGACGCTGCGATAATCGGTGCCGTATTGCCGGTTATAGGACTCGCAGAGCTTGATGCCGGCGATCTTGGCGACGGCATAGGGTTCATTGGTGGGCTCCAGTACCCCGGTCAGCAGCGCCCCCTCGGGGATCGGCTGCGGCGCCAGCCGCGGGTAGATGCAGCTCGACCCCAGAAACAACAGGCGCTGCACCCCGGCGCGCCAGGCCTCGTGAATGACATTGGCTTCGATCATCAGGTTTTGATAGATGAACTCGGCGGGCAAGCTATCATTCGCATGAATCCCGCCGACCTTCGCCGCCGCCAGATAGACCGCGGCTGGCCGCTGCGCCTGAAAGAACGCCTGCACCTGGGCCTGATCCGTCAGATCCAATTCGGCATGGGTCCTGGTGATCAGGTTGTGATGACCGCGTCGGCGCAATTCCCGCACCAGGGCGGCGCCGACCATACCGCGATGTCCGGCCACAAAGATCGTCTGTCCGGTCTCCATGCTCGACCTCATTCGTGATGGTTGAAGGTACTGTAACCGTGTTGTGTCACCAATTCATCGCGTTGCGCCTGCTTGAGATCCTCCCGGACCATCTCGGACACCAGTTCCTGGAAGCTGGTGGCGGGCGCCCAGCCGAGCCGCTTGTGCGCCTTGCGCGGATCACCGAGCAGGGTTTCCACTTCAGTGGGCCGGAAATACCGGGGATCGACGGCGACAATACAGCGCCCGGCGGCGTCATACCCCTTCTCATCGACACCCTCGCCTCCCCAGCGGATACTGATCTCCAATTCCTTCGCGGCGGCGTCCACGAAATCGCGCACGCTGTATTGCACGCCGGTGGCGATGACGAAATCCTCCGGCTGCTCCTGCTGCAGCATCAGCCACTGCATTTCGACATAGTCCCGCGCGTGACCCCAATCGCGCTTGGCGCTCAGATTGCCGAGATAAAGGCACTCTTGTAAGCCGAGGGTAATGCGCGCCAGGGCTCGGGTGATCTTGCGGGTCACGAAAGTCTCGCCGCGCACCGGGCTCTCGTGATTGAAAAGTATCCCGTTGCAGGCATAGATGCCGTAGGCCTCGCGGTAGTTCACCGTGATCCAATAGGCATAGAGCTTAGCGACCGCATAGGGACTGCGTGGATAAAAGGGGGTGGTCTCACGCTGCGGGGTCTCCTGCACCAGACCGAAAAGCTCGGAGGTACTCGCCTGATAAAAACGTGTCTTGCGCTCCAACCCGAGGATGCGGATCGCCTCCAGAATGCGCAGGGCGCCCAGTCCATCGGAGTTGGCGGTATATTCCGGCTCTTCAAACGACACCGCAACATGACTCTGGGCGGCCAGATTGTAGATCTCGTCCGGCTGCACCAGTTGGATGACCCGGATCAGGCTCATCGAGTCGGTCAAATCCCCATGGTGGAGAATAAAGCGGCGGTCAGTCTCATGGGGGTCCTGGTAGAGATGATCGATACGATCGGTATTGAACAGCGAGGAACGCCGTTTGATGCCGTGCACGACATAACCTTTGTTCAGCAAGAATTCCGCCAGATAGGCGCCGTCCTGTCCGGTGACACCGGTAATCAAAGCCGTTTTCATAGACCTATTTCACTCTCGTTCATGTGCTGCCGACGCTGCTGTTTTGGACTCAAGCAGTTCGCGATACACCCCAAGGGTCGCCGCGTGGATCAGCGCGGAGTCGAAACGCGCCTCAGCGATCATCCGCGAACGCGCGCCGAACCGCCGCCGCAAATCCACGTCGCCGATCAAGCGCTCGAGCGCATGCGCCAGGGCCAGCGGGTCATGGACCGGGATCAGCAGTCCGTTGCCCTCGACCTCGACCGCCTCCCGACAGCCGGTCGCATCCGTGGTGACCAGCGGCAGCCCAGCGGCCGCGGCCTCGATCAGAAACTTGGGCAAACCCTCGCGATAATAGGACGGCAAACAGGCGATGTGCGCCTGCGCCAGCACGGCGGGCATGTCGGCGCTATGGCCCCACCACTCGATGCAGCCTTCCTGATGCCAGTCGCGCAGTTGCTCCTCCGGCACCGAGGTTGGATTGCCGGGGTCGGGTTTACCCACCAGCACGCACCGCGCCGGGCTGCCCCACGCCTTGAGCAGGCGGGCGGCACTGACGAAATCCCCCACGCCCTTGTCCCACAGCAGCCGCGAGGCCAGCATCACCACCACCGCCCCCGGCGGGTCCGAGCGCGGAACGAAACGCGTCACATCCACCCCGGAGCCGGGGATCAGCACCGGCTCCACCCCGGTGAGCCGCAGGACCTGCTGCTGATCGTCCGGGTTCTGCACCAGGACCCGCACGTTCGGTGCAGCCAGCAGTGCGCGATAGGCCCCACCCACCAATCCGCGCACCAGGCGGGTCCGCGGACCATCGGAGGAAAACAGATAGCCCATCCCCGCCACCCCGTTGACCACCGTCGGCACCCCCGCGAGACGGGCCGCCAAGGTGCCGTAAAGCACCGGTTTCTGCGCGATATTGTGCAGCAGCACGGGTTTCAGGTCCGTGAGGATACGCGTCACCCGCGCAATGCTGCGCAGTTCGTGCCACGGATGCATCCCCTTGCGCGAGACCTCCAGTGGAATCAGATCAAGCCCGGCCGCGCGGATACGCTCGCCGTGATCTTCTACCGCGGTGATGACCGTGACCGCGAAACCGGCAGCGCGGACGGCCTGCGCCAGCGCGAGATAGTGATGGCAGAAATACCAGTCCACGGTCACGAAGAACGCGACCCGCCGGGTGCCGACCGCCGTCATGGCCAGCGACTCGCGGACGGCGCGGCCTCCGCCGTATCCAGCCACGCCTGGAACATCAGCAAATCCCATAGATAATAGGACCAGTTGCGCCGCCCCGCCAGGTGCTCCTCCCATTTGGCGCGGATGGGATCGGGCCGCAGGATGCCGTCGGTCAGCAGCCGATCGCGTGCCAGCAGGGCCTCCGCCCAGTCACGTAAGGGCCCGCGCAGCCAATGCTCGATCGGCACCCCAAACCCCATCTTGGGCCGATTCATGAGGGCGCTCGGCACATGCCGCTCGACGATGTGACGCAGCGGGAGCTTGCCGAGCCGCCCGCGCACTTTCCAGCGCAGCGGCAGTGACCAGGCGAACTCGAACACCCGATGATCCAGCAGCGGCACCCGCGCCTCCAGGCCGACCCCCATGCTGGCCCGGTCGACCTTGACCAGGATGTCATCCGGCAGATAAAGACAACTGTCCATGAACATCATCGACTCGGTGATCGACCCGGTGCGCGGGCGCCGCGCCGGATCGGTGAGCACACTCGCCGGTTCCCGGGCGCCGATCACCAGCGCGGCCGGGTCGTTCCAGTGTGAGACCATGCGCAGATAGAGCGCCTCGGGTGAGTCACCGGTCAGAACATCGATCGCCTTATGCAGTCGGTCCCCTGGGTTAGCGATGGCAAGTGGTCCGGGGAGCAGCCGGCCGAGGGGCCGCAGCAACCGGTCCCAGGTGCCGGGGGCGATGGCGGTGACCGCGCCGGCCAGCGCGCGGCGCAGCCACTGCGGCACCCAGCCGATGCGGCGCCAGGTGTCGCGCGTCCAGAGATACCGGGAATAGCCGCCGAACAGCTCGTCGCCGCCGTCACCGGACAGGCACACGGTCACTTCGCGCCTGGCCATCCGGCTCACCAGCAGGGTCGGGATCTGGGACGAGTCCCCAAAGGGTTCATCCCAGAGCCGCGGCAGTTCGATGATGGTCTCGATGCCGTGCCGAGCGGTGACATACAACTCGGTATGATCGGTCCCCAAATGCGCGGCGACCTGTCGGGCATAGGGTGCCTCGTCGAATCCGGGCTCGTGAAAGCCAATGGAAAAGGTGCGCACCGGTTTGGTCGACTGAGCCTGCATCAGCGCCACCACGGCGGTGGAGTCGATGCCGCCGGAGAGGAAGGCGCCGAGCGGAACATCGGCGTGCATCCGCAACCCCACGGCATCGGTCAGCAGTGACTCCAACGCGTCCAGCGCCTGCGCCCGCGATCCGTCAAAGGGCGCGGCCAGACCGCGCTCGACGGCCTCGCGCGCAGTCCAATAGGCGCGGATGACCGGGGTCTGCTGACCCTGATCGAGGGTGGCGGAGGTCCCGGGTTCGAGCTTGCGGATCCCCTGATAGATGGAATGCGGCGCCGGGACATAACTCAGACGCAGGTAAGCCGCCAGCGCATCCCGATCGAGCGTGCCCTGCCAGTGCGGATGGGCGGTCAGCGCCTTGAGTTCGGAGCCGAACAGAAAGCGCCCGCGGTTCCAACCGTAGTAGAGCGGCTTCTCCCCCAGGCGGTCGCGCGCCAGGGTGAGCCGACGCTCCTGCCGGTCCCACAGGGCGAAGGCGAACATGCCGTTGAGCTGCGGCAGCGTCGCCGCCACCCCGCGTCGGCTGATCCAGGCGAGCAGCACCTCGGTGTCCGAGTGCCCGCGCCACGGCACGGTCTCGCCAAGGTCGCGGCGCAGCGCCAGGTAGTTGTAGATTTCACCATTGAAGGCGAGCACATACCGGCCGCAATAGGAGACCATCGGCTGATGCCCCAGGGGCGAGAGGTCGAGGATCGACAACCGCCGATGCCCCAGCGCGACCCCCGCCGCGGGGTCCAGCCACAGGCCCTGATCATCCGGTCCGCGATGCACCAAGGTGTCGTTCATCCGCCCGACGGCATGACGCAGGTCGGACTCGGTGGGGGCATCGGGCTCGATCAGGCCGCACAGACCGCACATTAGCGATGCCCTCGGTTCAATGACTGGTAGAGATCCGCGTAGCGCGCGGCGATCAGCGGCAAGGCGTAGTGCGCTGCGATGCGGGCGCGGGCGGCCCGGCCGCGGTCGGCCAGCGCGTCCGGACCCTCGGCGAGCAGCGACCCAATGGCCGCGGCCAGGGCCGGCGGATCGCGCGGCGGCACGATGCGTCCGGTCGCGCCGACAATCAGGCCGGAGTCGCCCACATCGGTGGCCACACAGGGCACGGCGCAGGCCATGGCCTCGCCGATCACGTTCGGGAAGCCTTCCCCATAGGCCGAGGCGCTGACCAGCAGATCCAGGGCGGCAAAGACGGGCGGCGTATCGGCGCGTGGACCGAACAGGCTGACCGCGTCACCCAGGCGTGCGTCCGCCATCCAGCCGATCAGTTGCGGGTTGGCCGTGTCCATGCCCGGACCGCACAGCAGGAACCGGCAGTCGGGCCGCGCGGCCCGGACCAAGGCCGCCGCCCGCAGAAAGGTCGGCAGATCCTTCTGCGGATCGAAGCGGGCCACCAGCCCGACGAGCGGAGTCGCGTCCGGTATCCCCAAGGCACCGCGCAGCCCGGCGCGGGCCTGCGCATCCGGACGGAACCGCTCCAGCTCGAATCCATTCGGGATCACGGAGAGGATACGGCGCCGATACCCCAAGGCCAGATGGACCTCCCGCGCCCGTTCCGAGCAACAGAGGATGCGGTCCGGCGCGAGGCGTGAGAGCCCGGCATTGAGCCGGGCCACGATCCGGGTGGCAGGGCGGGTCTGACGCGGGTCCAGGTCGCTCTGGCGGATGTTCCAGACCAGCCGGGGACGCCCGGACCACGCCCGTACCAGCGGCAACACCAGCCCGCCGAGCAAATCCGCGTGGTACATCCAGGTCTGAATCAGCTCGGGCCGAAAGGCGCGCAGCAGACGCACCAGACGCACCGCCGCCCCGGCCGTCGGTAAACCGCGGCGCAAGTCGAGTGTTTCCACCCGGACGCCCAGGGCACCGATTCGCGGCCCCATGGGTCCGGGATGGATGAGTGAGATCACCAGCGGCTCAAAGACCGTCCGGTCCATGGTGCTCAGCAGCTTGAACAGCATCATCTCGGCGCCGCCCAGTTCCAGCCCGGTGATCACGTGGGCGATTCTCATCGTGCGGTCCCGGCCGGATCCAGTGCACCGCATCCCAGCACTTCCAGATAACGGCGGGTCACGGGTTCGCGTCCGTAAGCCGCGGCACGCGCCTTGAGGCGCTCCGGTTCCGGCGGTTGCTCCAGGGTCAGTGCCATCGCCGCGGCCAGGGCCTCGACCGCACCCACCGGCACCAGTGGACCATAGCACCCATCCGCCAGGACCTCCCGTGGTCCGCTCGGGCAGTCGGTACTGACCACCGGGGTCCCGCAGGCCATCGCCTGGATCAGCACCCCCGGCAACCCCTCCCAGGCCGATGACAACACGAACAGGCGGGCGCGGCTCATGAACGCGAAGGGATTGTCCCGGAATCCGGGCAAGGCGACCCGATCGCCGAGCCCCAGTTGCGCAATCAATGACTCCAGCGCCGCCCGCTCCGGCCCCTCGCCGAGGATGATCAGACGCAGATCCCGCTCGGCACTCAAGGCCGCGAAAGCGCGGATCAGCGTTGGATAATCCTTCTGCGGGGCCAGCCGCCCGGCGGCCAGGATCACCGGCCCGGTATCCGGTTGCAGCCAGGGATGATCGGCCGACGCGGCGGCAAGCGCGGCCAGTTCGGGTGTCACCACCGGATTGGGAATCACCAGGATGCGCGCACGACCGGCGCCGAGCAGCCGGTCAAGGTCGTCGGCCACCCCTTGCGACACGGCGATGACGGCGTCGGCGTGCGGATAAAACGCGCGCGCCAGCCGCGGCATCCAACGCCCGGCCAGCAACGGCGAGTGCGCCGCCTCCTGCGACAGATTGCTGCGCACGCTGACACAGACACGGGTCGGCACCCGTGCCAGCGCGCGCGCCCATAGAGCGACCATGTTGGCATGATCCATCGCGGCCAGCAGGGCCCGCGGCCGGCGTCGGCGCAGATAGCGCACCAATCCCGGCAACGCACCCAGCACCCGCGCCGAGCCAAGGTCGACCAGGGTGCACCCCGGCGGCACCAGCGCCAGGTAAGGCCCCACCGCCTGCCCAACCACGAGATCCACGGCGACCCCGGCCGCCACCGCCCCCTGAGCGAGGTTCAGCATCATGCGTTCCGCACCACCGCCGGCCAGCGAGGGTAAAAAAATAGCGAGCGGTGTACGGTACATCAATCACCCTGAGGCACACGCGAATCTGATCGATTCTCCGACAGCAATCGCCTCAGGATCGCGATCGAGCCGATCGGCCGCATCAGGCGTGTTCCGGACCTGTGGAGTTTAACATCCTCGGGATAGGCTGGCGCTGTTGGGCAGTGGGCGGGCATGTCACCGCGAAACTACCGCGAGCGGGCCTTGCTCATGGTTCCGGCCAGCCGAGGCGCCGAGCGGTTGGAGTCCACGGGGTCACCGGCCGCATGGTCCTCGAACTGCTCGGGTTTTCAGTCGCCCCGCGCCGGCTCGCCGTCGATGACACAAAAGAACCGGCAGCGAATGTCATCGATCTCGATCTGATCCCCGTGGGTGAGCTCCACCGCGTCGTCGCCCCGCACGGGACGCTGACCCACGTTGACCCGGTTGGCCTCCCCGATGCGGCTGAGGATGTAGTGCGGGTCGCGATGGGCGATGATGACCTCGTGGCCGCCGATGTGCTTCAGGCGGGTGACCGCCCGCCAGATCGGGATCACCTGCCCGAGGTGCGGTCCGCTTTGGACCTGCAGATAGGCCGACAGCAGGTCCGGTGCCTCCGATGAATCGTCGCGCTGCGCGGTCGGCCTGGCCGGCAACGTCAATTGAGGTGCGTCCTCATCGGTCAGCGAGACGCTCAGGGTGTGCTTGCCGACCAGGATCAGGTCACCGTCAGCCAGCGGACTGTAATCGACTCGGGTGCCGTTGCGAAACACGGGATGCGCCGCGTCCAGCGCGGTCAGGGTCAGGCTCTCCTCGGTCTGTTCGATCCGTGCGTGCCGGGGGGCGACGGCCAGGCTATCGATGCACACCGCGCAATCAGGACTACGCCCGATGATCGCGGACAGCGCTTCCAGGCGGTAAACCGCAAGCAGATGACCCTTGAACGTCAGGGTAAGTTTAGCCATGCGGTTTCCTGCAAGGATGGGTTGGGCCCGTTGCCGACGGATGCGGGCAACCCAGGGACCCTGGGCTGCGGGGCAAGAAGTATATCGCAAGCGCAGGGCCGCGACGTCCTCAACGCAGGGCCGGGCAAGCAGCCTGCCTGCCGGCCCCCTGCCTTACCCCTGACGCCAGCCCTTGCGTGCCGCGCGGGGCGGGACCTTGACGGTCTTGACGGCGTTTTCCGTGGTCTGCACGATTTCGAGCGGATGACCATGCAGTTTCAGGCTGGTGCCGGATTCGGGGATGGTTTCCAGGTAGTCCAGCACCAAGCCGTTGAGTGTCTTGGGGCCATCGGTCGGTAGCTCCCAGCGCATGGCCCGGTTGAGGTCGCGTACGCCGATGCCGCAATCCACCAGAATGCTGCCGTCCGGGGTCCGATGGATTTCCGGAATGCTGTCCGAGGGGTCGGTGGTGAATTCGCCGACGATCTCCTCCAGCAGATCCACCAGGGTGATCAGACCCATGAAATCGCCGTATTCATCGACGACCAGGGCGATCCGCTGCTTCTCGCGCTGAAAGTTCAGGAGCTGCTGGTAGAGCGGCGTCCCTTCGGGCACGAAATAGGGCGGCTGGGCGATGGCGCGCAGGTGTTCCTTGCCGAGTCCCTGGTCGAGCATGGCGTGCAGGGCATGGCGCGCATGGACGACGCCGATCACGTTGTCGATGCCGCCGTCGAACAGCGGCAGGCGGGTGTAGCCGGCGTTGCGGATGGCCTGGCTGATCTCATCCGCCGGGTCCTGGATGTCGATGCCTTCGACCTCGTTGCGGGGGATCATGATGTCCTCCACGGTGGCGTGCTCCAAGTCGAGGATGGCGAGCAGCATGGAGCGGCTGCGCTCCGGGATCATGGCGCCGGCCTCGGTGACGACGGTGCGCAGTTCTTCCCGGCTCAAGGCCGTACCGGGTCCGGACGCCAGGGTCACCCCGATCATGCGCAACAGGCCGTTGGCGATCAGATTGACCAGCCAGACCAGCGGATACAGCAGTTTGAGCAAGGGGCCGTAGACATAGGCAGCCGGATAGGCGAGGCGCTCCGGGTCCAGGGTGGCCAGGGTCTTGGGGGTGACCTCGCCGAAGATCAGGATCACGAAGGTCAGGAGTCCGGCGGCGATACCGATGGCCGCGTCGCCGCCGAGTCGCAGGGCGATGACGGTCGCAATCGATGAGGCCAGGATGTTGACGAAGTTGTTGCCGAGCAGGATCAGACCGATCAGCCGGTCCGGTCGTTCCAGCAATTTGCGGGCGCGGCGGGCACCGCGGTGACCCTGTTCGGCCCGGTGGCGCAGCCGATAGCGGTTGATCGTTAGCAGGGCCGTCTCGGAGCCCGAGAAGAAGGCGGAGAGCACGATCAGTAGCAGTAGCAGGAGGAAGAGTCCGGTCAGCGGGATGTCGTTCACGATCGGCCGCCGAAGGACTCGGTTTGATAGCGTGAGACCTGCAGCGTCTTACTCCAATGGTTGGCCGGGAGTCCGGCCTTGCGTTTGAGTTCGTTCAGGAATTGCCGCGGCTCGGGCAGTGACTCCCAGACCGCCGGCAGGAAGGTTCCGCGCGCCCAGCCGTCTTCCAGGATCAGACCGTCGATGCCGGGCCGCAACTGGCCCAGGAGATCCGGTTCGTCCTGGAACACCATCGGCTCGGCCGGCGTCAGCACCGAGCAGTCCAACTCCAGGTCCTGCAGTTCCCAGGGCTCCAGCCGTCCGAACCTGGGGTCGCGGAAGGCCGCGGCGAAGGCATTGTCCGCCACGTCCAGCACCAGCGGCTGGCTGGCTTCCAGGTGGCCGATGCAGCCGCGTAAGGCGCCATGGTGATGGAGCGTGACGAAGGCGGCCCGGGGTGCGCGCAGAACGTCGGGATACGCCGCGGGGTTCGGCTGCAAGGGCGCGCCGACGGCAAGGCCGTGGCGGATCGACTCCCAGGCGACCTCGAGCAGCAGTCGGCGCGCGACCGGGTCCAGGGCCTGCGCTTCAGAAGATGGCATAGGCACCATACCCGACCACTTGGTCACGGGGACCGGCAGTATCGCCGGAGTTACGCAGATCCAGGGTGCGCACCGACAGCCCGTGGCCGCGCGCCGCGAGCAGGAGCCCGGCCACCGGCGTGGCGCCGCAGGCACCGTCGTGATGCAGCGCCTCGGGTGCGAGCTGCTCGATGGCGCTGGTGGTGGCCCGGTCGGCGCGTTGCGCGCTGGTATAGTCCAAATAGTGACTCAAGTCGGAGCTGACGACGATCAGGGTCTCACCCCCACCCCAGAGCCGCTCCAGAACCTGTGCCACCACGTCGGGCGCCACGGCGCCCACGATCAGCGGAACGATCCGAAAGTCGCTGAGCAGGGTCTGGAGGAAGGGCAACTGCACCTCCAGGCAATGCTCGCCGTCGAAGGCCGCATCCAACGGCTCGACCTGCGGCAAATCCGCGAGGTCATCGAGCGCCGCCTGATCCAGCGCGACCGCACCCAGCGGGGTGAGCAGACGCTCCGCCGTCGGATAGGCGATGCCGCGAAACGGCAGCCGGTGGGCCGGACCGAGCAGCACCACCCGTCTGATCCGGGCGGCGATCGGGGCGAGCTGGGCATAGGCCGCGGCGGCGATCGGCCCGGAGTACGGGTAACCCGCGTGGGGCGCGATCAGCGCCTTGGGGTGGGTCTGCGCCGCTGGCGCGACGGCCGCCAGCAAGGCGTCGACCTGTCGGCGCAGCGTCGTCGGATCGGCCGGGTAGAAGCGCCCGGCCACGGCTGGTTGACGATCGATCATCATAAGCAACCCCCTTTTACAGGCCCTTCGGTGTGGGCAGGCTACTATTCAGTGTAGTGAAAGTGGCGCCGCGAGGCGAGCCGGACCGACCCCGGACCACCCCAACAGCTCGGCCGGCAAACCGACCGACCGGCGCGCGCTTTCGCGTCGTCATCGCCGACAGTGTCAGGAGTCCAATCCCATGTCCATCCATTCGACCCAATTCTGGCACAGGCTCCCGGACGGCCGGGTGCAGTGCGACGTCTGTCCGCGCGCTTGCCAACTGCACGAGGGCCAGCAAGGCTTCTGTTTCATGCGCGGCTGCCGCGACGGCGCCGTGGTCCTGGATGGCTACGGACGTTCCAGCGGCTTCTGCGTCGACCCCATCGAGAAGAAGCCGCTCAACCACTTCCTGCCCGGTACACCGGTGCTGTCCTTCGGCACCGCCGGGTGCAATCTGGCCTGTCGCTTCTGTCAGAACTGGGACATGAGCAAGTCACGAGAGCAGGACACCCTGGCCGCGGCGGCGACCCCGGAGGCCATCGCCCGGCGCGCGGCGCAGCTCGGCTGCCGCAGTGTCGCCTACACCTACAACGATCCGGTCATCTTCCTGGAATATGCGGTGGATGCGGCGGCGGCCTGCCGCGCGCTCGGCATCCGTAACGTGGCGGTGACCGCGGGCTATGTGAGTCCGGGTGCGCGCGAGGTGTTCTTTGCCGCGATGGATGCGGCCAACGTGGATCTGAAGGCCTTCACCGAGGACTTCTACCACCGGGTCTGCGGCGCGCGTTTGGCGCCGGTGTTGGATACCCTGCGCTACCTGCGCCACGAGACCCGGGTCTGGGTCGAACTGACCACGCTGCTGATCCCCGGCTATAACGACAGCGACCAGGAACTGGACGCCATGACCTGCTGGGTGGTGGACAACCTCGGGGTAGACGTGCCGATGCATTTCACCGCCTACCACCCCGACTGGAAACTGCGCGATGCCCCGCCGACCCCGGCCGCGACCCTGCGCCATGCCCGTGAGATCGCCCGGCGTAACGGCGTGCGTTATGCCTATACCGGCAACGTCCACGACAGCGCCGGCGACAGCACCTGGTGCCGCCACTGCGGGGCCCTGCTGATCGAGCGGGATTGGTACCAACTCGGCGCCTGGGGCCTCGACGACCAAGGCCGCTGCCGTTCCTGCGGCACGCCGCTGCCCGGTGTCTTCGAGGCCCAACCGGGCACCTGGGGGCCGCGCCGCCTGCCGGTGGCCTTCGGGGCAACCTGACCAGCGTCCGCGTCTGATCCATGCCCGCGAACGCAATGCTGAGCGCTGATTGCGCGTTCAAGGATGATCGGCCCACTCCGCGCCACCGTGCTAGGCTTAGGCCATCGGCTTAGTCCCAGGCAACACCAAGCAAGGCCCATCGCTATGTGCCCAACCGCCGCGACCCTGCACACACCGGCGCACCAGCCCCCGCCCCCAGTGGCCGCCCGCTCGCCCGCGGGCGAACTCCAGCCATCCGGCGAGCCCGGCTCCGCGGACGGCCTCCGGGTCTCGGAAGAGATCTACTGGAAAGAGTATTACCTGGAATCCGACATCCATTACGAGTGGAACAACGGTCGCCTGGAGGAGAAGCCGGTGTCGGATTACGAAACCTATCTGGTTTACGCCTGGTTCTCCCGGCTGATGCAGCACTTTCTGGACACGCGCCCCATCGCCCGGATGGTCGCCCTGGAGATGGGCTTCCGGCTGCCGCTGCCGACCGGCACCGTGATCCGCAAGCCCGACTTGGGTGTCGTGTGCAATACCAACCCCCAACCGCTGCGGCCCTTGGATGCCTCCTACCACGGCGTCTTCGACCTGTGCATCGAGGCCCTGTCGGACCTGGAGCGCCGCGCTATCGAGCGCGACACGGTCACGAAGAAGGCCGAATACGCGGCCGGGGGCGTACCCGAGTATTACATCCTGCATCGGGAACCCGAGCGCCAGGCGTTCTTCGCCCGCACGGCCGCCGGGCTCTATGTGCCGATCGCGCCGGAGGATGGCGTGATCCGCTCGCGCGTCCTGCCGGGCCTGCAATTCCGACGGACCGACCTGAGCGCGCAACCCGCACCCAAGGCGATGTACCTGGACCCGGTGTATGCCGACTTCGTACTCCCCGAGTGGCGGGAAACCGAACTGCGCGCCCAGGCGCAGGCACGGGCCAGACAGGCTGCTGAAGCGTACGCCGAGACGCAGACACGGGCCAGACAGGCTGCGGAAGCGCGCGCCGAGGCCCAGACGCGGGCCAGACAGGCCGCTGAGCAACGCGCCGAGGCCGAAACGCAGGCGCGTCGGCAGCTCGAACAAGAACTGGCTGATCTGCGGGCACAGTACGCGGATCGACGGACCGAACCCTGACGCAAGGTTCCGAACGTGATCGCCATACCGCCCCGGATCCCGCTTCTTGGTCTCACACGCAGCATCCCGGTGCTGCTGTCGCTGCTCATCGGCGCCGGGGCAGGCGGGGCCATGATTCCGGCCAGGGCGGATCCCGGCGCGCCTGCCGTGGTGCCGGCGGCTTGGCCGGCGACGCTCTATAACCCCAAACCACTGCCTGACGACCTGATCGTGCCGCTGCCGTGCGGGGGCGCGCTTGCCTTCCGGCCGGTGGCGACACCGGTCGCCAGCACCCGCACGGCGTTGGTCGGCGCCTTCTCGGGCGCGGGCGGGACCGCGGGGCAGCACTTGCTGATCGGCAAGTATGAGGTCACGACGCTGCAATATCTGACGGTCACGGCGCAGGCGGCGGGCGGGGCCTGCCCGCCGGCACCGGCGCTGACCGGGGCGGCGGCGGTGACCGCGCAGGTCGGCGTGAGTCGGATCGACGCGATAAATTTCGCCGCGCAACTGTCACGATGGCTGGCCGCCAATGCGCAGCGGATCCCGCCGTGCGCCGCTGATGCGACTCCGTGTCTGCCGCGGGTGGACGGCAAGCCGGCCTTCGTCCGGCTGCCGCTGGACCTGGAATGGGAGTACGCGGCACGCGGCGGTGCCCTGGTCTCCGCGGAGGTCTTTGCGCGATCCCGCTATCCCATGCCGGAGGGGCTCGACCGGCATGCCTGGTATAACCGCAACGCGGATGGGACGATCGCGCCCATTGGACTGCGCTTGCCCAATCCCCTGGGGTTGCACGATCTCTACGGCAATGCCTGGGAATGTATGAACGATCCCTACCATTCCGAGCAGTTTCCCGGCCAGGTCGGCGGCGATGTGCTGCGCGGCGGGGGTATCCACAGCACCGACGAGGATCTGCGGGCGGATCGGCAGGTGGAGGTGCAGCCCTTTGATGCCGGGGGCGATGTGCGGACGGGGGATACCGGTTTTCGGGTGGTGCTGGCGGCGCCGGTGGTGACTTCGATGGCGAAGCGGCCCGCTGCATCGGTAGCGGTCGGCGGGTCAGCGGCCGGAACATCGGCGGCGAATCTTGCGGCTGGGCCCGAGGGGGCCGACGAGACGGCGACCGATCCGGTGCCGACCGCCGAACCCGAGTCGGCGTCTGTTCTTGATGGACGCCTGCGCATCCAGGTGGACACCTCCGCGCTTGTCTTCGTCGACGGCGAAATCAAGGGCGCGGCGGGCATGGATCGACCGATGGAGGTGAGCGGCCTGTCGCGCGGCCCCCATCGGGTCGAGGTACGGGCCGCGGGTTACCCGGATGCCGAGGAGTGGGTCGAGGTCACCGGGGAGACGCCGGTCGAGCTCAGCTTGCACCTGGAGCCGACGCCGGAGCGGGCCGAGGAACTCCTGGGACTGTCGCCGGCCGATCGGCAGTTGATCGTGGATCAGCTTGGCGAACTCGGCTATCTCTGCCGCTTGACTCAAGGCAAGTTCGGACGGGACTTTCGCCGTGTCCTGGGCGCCTTTCAACGTCGGCAAGACCTTGAGGTGACCGGCTACCTGACGGCCGCGACCCGTACGCTGATCGAGCGGCAAGTCGCCGCGCGCAAGCAGCAACGGCAGGCGGCCGGAGCAGGTGTCACCCCGCCGCCGGCCTCCGGCCGCTATCTTCAGTTCCCCGAGCGTGAAACCGACGGCGGGATGAATTGGACGGACCCGCTGCCGCCGTGATGCGGTGCGCGGCGACTGGACTCCTGTTCAGCCAGTCCAATCATTCAGGCCAAAATTCCTCATCGAGCAGTTGCGCGATGCTGAAGGGGCAGGTCTCCGAAAAGGTCTGGAGCGGCAGGCCGGTTTCACGCATGGCGTTCTTGCGGACGTTGCCGTAGCGGGCGGCGATCAGTTCGGAGAGTCGCGGCCGCAGACTTGGGCTGTCCTGGAGTCGACGTTCGATTTCGTCTCGGGCATTGTCGATCGACTGTTGCCAACTCGGGCCACGCAATGATGGCTGGTAGTGCCATTTGAGCAAATGCAGGATCAGCACACGCAAGTAGCTTTCGATGGCGCGTCGTTCGCTCTTGCCCATGTCTTCCAACTCCTCAGCGATATGCTCAGCGTCGATCTCGCTCAGGCGGCCTTGACGCAGCAACTGGGCGTTGCCGGTCAGCCAGGCATAGAGGTCTTGTTCGTACTCGGCTGGGGGCGCTGCGGACCGCATTGGCAACCTCCGGACTCTGTGAAACCCTGATGTTCTGAATTCTACACGTCGCACGCCAAAGCCGGAGCACAGTAGCCCGGTAGGTTGGGGTGACGAAGGAACCCCAACGGCCAACGCCTGGGATCGTTGGGGTTCCTTCGTCACCCCAACCTACGGCACTGTGGCTGGAACGACGATCAAGGATCCACGTCGGCGCTCCGGCATTTTTCCCTTGCCATATCAAGCTAAAACTGGCTACTCTAAGGCGCTACACATCACAACCGATGTCCGGAACATGCTCACTGCCGCTCAAGTTCGTGCCGCACGCGCCCTGCTCGGGCTCGACCAGCGCCGTCTGGCCGAGGCGGCGGGGTTGTCGCTGCCGACCATCCAGCGGATGGAGGCGAGCGATGGGCAGGTACGCGGCAATGTGGACTCGCTGATGAAGCTGGTCGAAGCGCTGGAGCGCAGCGGTATCGAACTGATCGGCGAGGGTGCGGTGAGCAGCGGCGGCGGGCGCGGGGTGCGGCTGAAAACCGTGCCGAACAGAACGGGGCGCATCTCAACACCCGGAGCGAAGTCATGAGCCAAACCCCATGAGCCTGACCACGCTCCTGACGCCAACGCTGTCGATGGACACGGCCCTGCACCTGGCCGGACTCGCGGTGATCCTGGCGCTGCTCTCGGCAGTCGTATCGCTGGCCGCCAAGCGGGCGCCCTGGGTGCTGCGGCGGGTCGCGACACCACTGCTCGGTTTCGTCGGACTCGCGGCCCTTGCGGCCGGGGTGCTGGCGCTCCTGGTCGGCGAGGTGGTGTCGGTGACCCTGCCGCTTGGTCTGCCCTGGCTGCCCTGGCACATCCGGCTCGATGCCCTGTCCGGGTTCTTCCTGGCCGTGATCGGGGTCGTGACCTGTGCCGTCGGGATCTATGGTCCGTCTTATGTCCGCAGTTTCGAGCACGGCAAGGATTCGCTCACGGCCTTGGGCGGATTCAGCGGGCTCTTTCTCACCGGGATGCTGCTGGTGGTGCTGGCCGATGACGCCTTCCTGTTCATGGTCGCCTGGGAGTTGATGTCGCTCTCGTCCTATTTCCTGGTTGCCTTCCATCATGAGCACGCCGAGAACCGCCGCGCCGCCTTCCTCTATCTGCTGATGGCCCATGTGGGCGGGCTGATGATCCTGCTCGCCTATGGGGTGCTGGCCGCCTTCGGCGACAGCTTCGCCTTCGTCGATCTGCGCGCCGCGCCGGTGCCCGCGGTCTGGGCCGGGGTGGCCTTCGCGCTGGCCTTCGTGGGTTTCGGCATGAAGGCCGGTCTGGTGCCGCTGCATGCCTGGCTGCCGGAGGCGCATCCGGTCGCGCCCTCGCATATCTCGGCGCTGATGTCCGGGGTGATGCTCAAGGTCGCGGTCTACGGCTTCATCCGCGTGTGCTTCGATCTGATCGGGCAAATCCAGTGGCAGTGGGGCGTGGTCGTACTGGCGATCGGCTGCCTCTCGGCCTTGTTCGGCGTGCTCGCGGCGCTGATGCAGACCGACCTCAAGCGGCTGCTCGCCTACTCATCGGTCGAGAATCTGGGCATCATTTTCATTGCCCTGGGTCTGAGCCTGCTGTTCCTTAGCGCGGACTTCACCGAACTGGGCGCGCTCGCCTTCGTCGCGGCCCTGTATCACTGTCTGAACCACGCGCTCTTCAAGGGTCTGCTGTTCCTTGGTGCCGGGGCCATCCTGCACGGGACGCACGAGCGCGACCTGGATCAGATGGGCGGGCTCTTGCGGCGGATGCCCTGGACCGGGCTCTTTTTCCTGGTCGGGGTGCTGTCGATTTCCGCCCTGCCGCCCTTCAACGGCTTCGTCTCGGAATGGCTGACCTTTCAAGCGGCACTCCAGGCCTGGCAACTCGACAGCGGGGTGCTGCGCAGCCTGATTCCGATCGCCTCGGCAGTGCTGGCCCTGACCGGGGCACTGGTGGCAGTGACCTTCGTGAAGGTCTACGGCATCGCCTTCCTCGGTCAGGCCCGGTCGCGTCATGTGCGCCGGGCCCGCCGGGGGCCCTGGGGGATGCGCGCGGGCCAGGGATTGCTGGCGGTGCTGTGCCTGGCGCTCGGGGTGCTGCCGACCTGGGTGATCGGACTGATCGACGCGGTGCCGCGACAGGTGCTGGGCGACGGTCTGCCGCAGGCCGGTGCCCACGGCTGGCTGTGGCTGACCCCGGTCTCGCCGCAGACCGCGAGCTATAGCGGCCCGCTGGTGGTGCTGATGCTGGCCGGGATCGGCTTGACCGCTTTCTGGGGACTGAACCACCTGTGGGCGAAGGGCGCGGCGGTGCGCTGGGTACACCGCGGCGACGCCTGGGACTGCGGCTTCGCGCCGCCGTCGCCGCGGATGCAGTACACCGCGACCTCCTTCGCCCAGCCGATACGACGCGTGTTCGGGCTGCTGTTCCAGATCGAGGAATCGGTCACCACCCAGGAGGACGGCAGCACGCGCCATCGGCTGCGCATCCGCGACCGTTTCTGGGGGCTGCTCTACCTGCCGATCGCCCGCGCGGTCGAATCCTCGGCGCGCCGGGTGGTGCGGCTGCAATCGGGCAATGTCCGGGTCTATCTCGGCTGGACGCTCGCGACCCTGGTGGGCCTGCTGTGGATCATCACATGAACGCAACACGCGCGTTCCCGCGGATCCGCGAGTCCGGCGTACGACCGCAACCGGCGTCCGTTCAAGCCGCCGGGTCCGCGTGGTGCCGCGAGCGGTCCGTACCGACCGTCGGTCCGGGGTGGCGCCATGGGTAATTTCCTGACCGGGTCCGGTTGGGGGATCGCGGTCTTCCAGTCGTTGCTGTACGTCGCCCTTGCGCCGCTGCTGGTGGGCTGGCTGCGCAAGGTCAAGGCGCGCCTGCAGAACCGCCGCGGCCCGTCCCTGCTGCAGCCCTATCGGGATCTGTACAAGCTGCTGGCCAAGGAGGCGCGGGTCGCCCATACCACCTCGCCGCTGTTCCGCGCCGCGCCCTATATCGTCTTCACGGCCACCTGGATGGCGGCGGCGACCGTGCCGCTGTTGGTGGTGGACCTGCCTACCGCGGCCATCGCCGACATCATCGTGCTGGTGGGTCTGCTGGCCTTGGCGCGGGTCTTTCTGGCCCTGGCGGGCATGGACGTGGGCACGGCCTTCGGCGGCATGGGGGCCTCGCGCGAAATGCTGATCGGGGCCCTGGCCGAACCGGCCATGCTGATGGCGGTCTTCACGCTCGCGATGACCGCCCATTCCACCAACCTCTCCAGCGTGATCGATCACCACCTGAGCGACGGCTTCGTGCTGCGTCCGTCCTATCTGTTCGCCCTCGGCGGTCTGGTCCTGGTCGCCATTGCCGAGACCGGCCGGATTCCGGTGGACAATCCGACGACCCATCTGGAGTTGACCATGGTCCATGAGGCCATGCTGCTCGAGTATTCGGGCCGGCATCTGGCGCTGATGGAATTGGCCGCGCAACTCAAGCTGCTGTTGTACGGAACCCTGATCGTCAATGTCTTTTTCCCCTGGGGGATCGGCCAGGGGTTAAGCCCGGCCGCCCTGGGTCTGGGGTTGGCCGCGGTGGTGGTCAAGCTCGCCGTGCTCGCCGCGGCGCTGGCGGTCGGGGAAACGGTGCTGGCCAAGATGCGGCTGTTTCGCGCCCCGGCCTTTCTCAATCTGGCCCTGCTCCTGTCGCTGCTCGGCTTACTCAGCCACGTGATTCTGGAGGTGGGCGCATGAATCTGACCCTGCTGCCGCTCCTCCAGCAGTTGTTGCTGGTGCTGGCGGCCATCGTGCTGTTCCTGTCCTTCGTGCTGCTGGCGCAGGTCCGGCTGATCTCGGCGATCCATGCCTTCGCCTGGCAGGGCGCGCTGGTGGCGGCCGTGACCGCGGTGGTGGCGGCGACCGGGCAGGTCCATCATCTGTATTTCTCGGCCGCGCTGACGCTGGCGTTGAAGGCGCTGCTGATCCCCTGGATGCTGCACCGCCTGACCCGCCGGCTGGAACTGGAGCGTCACACCGAATCGCTGCAGAGTCCGGCGCTGGTGACCATGGGCGCGGTGGCGCTGGTGATCTTCAGTTATTGGCTGGTGCTGCCGATGATCCATGCCGAGATGACCTTCACCCGCAACATCATCGCCATCAGCCTGGCGGTGGTGCTGATCGGGCTGCTGATGATGGTGTTCCGGACGCAGGCGGTGGCCCAGGTGCTCGGCTTCATGTCGATGGAGAACGGGCTCTTCCTGGCCGCCGTGTCGGCCACCGATGGGATGCCGTTGGTGGTCGAACTGGGGGTCGCCTTCGACGTGCTGGTCGCCATGGTGCTGTTCGGTGTCTTCTTCCTGCAACTGCGCGACAGCATCGATTCGCTCGATGTCGATCGGCTGAACCGACTGCGCGAGACCGGGGGAGACAGCCAGTGACCCCACTGATGCTCGTCCTGCTGACCCCGCTGCTGGGTGCCCTGGCGCTGGGGCTGCTGCGCCGGCCGGTGGTGGCCGGGTGGTTCAATCTGGGCGTCTCGGTGATCTCGCTGGGTGGCGCCCTGTGGCTCGGCGCCGCGGTCGCGGTGACCGGCGAGGTGTCCGGTACGCTCGGTGCGCAACTGTTCGGCCCGAGCGCCGGTCTGGGCTTCCGGGTCGACGCCTTCAATGTCTATCTGGTGGTGCTGACCGCCTTCGTCGGGGTGACGACCAGCATCTTCTCCCGGCCCTATATGCGCTATGTGCTGGAGATCGGCCGGATCGGCCCGCGCCGGATGCGCACCTACCACGCCATGTACCAGCTCTTCATGTTCACCATGCTGCTGGCGCTCACCACCGATAACCTGGGGGTGATGTGGGTGGCGGTCGAGGGCGCGACCCTCGCCACCGTGCTGCTGGTGTCACTCTATCGAACCCCGGAGGCGGTGGAAGCGGCCTGGAAGTATTTCATCCTGTGCGGCGTGGGGATCGCGCTGGCCCTGTTCGGAACCGTGCTGACCTATTTCGCCGCCCAGCAGGTGATCGCCGACCCCGCCGCCGGCCTGACCTGGAGCACCTTGTACGCCAATGCCGACGGTCTGGAACCGGCGGTGATGCGGCTCGCCTTCGTCTTTCTGCTGGTCGGTTACGGGACCAAGGTCGGTCTGGTACCCATGCACCAATGGCTGCCCGATGCGCACTCGGAAGGCCCGACCCCGATGTCGGCCGTGCTGTCCGGGCTCTTGCTCAATGTCGCTCTGTACGCGGTGGTGCGGCTCAAGATGCTGGTGGACGGGTCGCTCGCGGAGACGGCCTCGCCGCACCTGGCGGGCCAGTTGCTGATGGGCTTCGGGTTGGTATCGTTCCTGGTCGCCGGGCTCTTCCTGCATCGGCAGCGCGACATCAAACGGATGTTCAGCTACTCCTCCATCGAGCACATGGGGCTCATGACCTTCGCCTTTGGACTGGGCGGACCGCTCGCGACCTTCGGCGCCCTGCTGCACATGCTGGTGCACTCGCTCACCAAGTCGGCGATCTTCATCACCGTCGGTCATGCCGCACATATCGCCGGCACCCAGTCGATCGACCAGATTCGCGGCCTGATCCGCACTCAGCCCGCGGTGGGCTGGTCGCTGTTGATCGGCGTGGCGGCCATCGCCGGCTTTCCGCCCTTTGGCGTCTTCATGAGCGAGTTTCTGTTGCTGACGGCGACCATGAAATCCGCGCCCTGGTTCACGTTGGCCCTGCTGTCCGGGCTCGCGGTCGCCTTTGCCGGACTGTTCCGGCACATCCACCCGATGGTCTACGGGGTCCCGCCCGAGGGTCAGCAGCCGGTGGAAGCCAACATGATCCCGGTCGCGGTGCACCTGAGTCTGGTGCTCTGGCTGGGGTTGGCGATCCCCGGTTTCCTCGCCGACTGGCTGGACCGGGCGACCTTGTTGATCACGGGCGCGCATCTTCTATGAGTCCAGTATGAGTCCAGTATGAGTCCATTATGAGTCGCTTATGAGTCGCTTCGACTGGCTCTCCGAATTCCTGACGCGGCTGGAGGACGAGCACTTGCTGGTGCACTCCGGCCACGCCCGGCTGCTGACCCCGGCTCACCGGTTGGTGCTGGATGCCGAAGACTGGGGCAACGCGGCCAAGGTCGCGGCCGGCCTGGAGATGCGGCACGCGGGGGTCTGGGCCGATTGCGGTGCCGACTACCGGCCGGCCGGCAGCGAGGAGGATGGCCGGCCGGTCGGCCGTCGGCACCAGAGCGAGCCGGCCGGCAGCCGCCCGCCCGACAGCATCGCGGTGTATGCCTGTTTCGAGAAGGAGGGCGACTATGTAGTGCTGGAGGCGCGGGTCCCGCTGGAGCGACCCAAGATGCCCTCCCAGACGCCGCGCTTTCCTGGAGTCGACCGCCTGGAGCGGCACTGCCACGACCTGACCGGCGTGGTCTTTACCGGCCATCCGGACGCGCGGCGCTGGACCCGCCATCAGGCCTGGAAGGCCGATGCGTTTCCGCTGCGCGCGGACTTCCCCGCGGCCGGCCAGGTGGCCGGCCAGGTCCCGGCCGACGCGGACTATCCGTTCACGACCATTCACGGCAGCGGGGTCTACGAGATCCCGGTTGGCCCCGTTCATGCAGGCATCATCGAGCCCGGTCACTTCCGCTTCCACGCCATGGGCGAAGAGGTGCTGCGGCTGGAGGAGCGGCTGGGCTATGTCCACAAGGGCATCGAGAAGATTGCCGTCGGCCGCGACCCGGCGGGTCTCGCGCGCCTCGCCGGGCGGGTCTCCGGCGACTCCACGGTTGCGCACGCCTGGGCCGCCTGCCAGGCCATGGAGCACGCCGCCGGCTGCGTGGTGCCGCCGCGCGCGCTGTGGCTGCGGGCGATCATGGCCGAGCGCGAGCGCATCGCCAACCATTTGGGCGACCTCGGCGCCATCTGCAATGATGTCGCCTTCACCTTCGCGCTGATGCAATGTGGCCGGCTGCGCGAGCGCTGGCAACGGCGCAGCCGCGAACTCTTCGGGCATCGGCTGATGATGGACGCCATCATCCCCGGCGGTGTCGCCTATGATCTGGCGCCCGCGGCGCCCCGCACCCTGGGTGATGATCAGGCCGCCCTGCGCAAGGCGGTTCTGCCGCTGTTCGACATCATCGACGACCACCCCTCGCTGGACGACCGCCTGATCACCACCGGGCGGCTGTCGGCCGCGGATGCCCGGTCGCTGGGCTGCACCGGCTATGTGGGCAAAGCGAGCGGCCTGCCCTTCGACGTGCGCCGCGACTGCCCCTATCCGCCCTACGATACCCTGGAGGTCAAGCCGACGTCGGAGACCGACGGCGACGTGTCCGCGCGGGTGCGGGTGCGCATGACCGAAGTGCTCGGCAGCCTGGATCTGCTGGATGCGCTGCTGGCCACCCTGCCGGCGGGTGCACTCACCGCACCCGTGCCGACGGCGGCGTCCGGTGCCGTCGGTCTCGGGCTGGTGGACGGCTGGCGCGGGGAGATCCTGACCTTCGTGCGGTTCGGTACGGACGGACGCATCGCGCGCTTTTTTCCGCGTGATCCGAGCTGGTTCACCTGGCCGGCACTGGAACGGCTGATCCTGGGGAATATCGTCCCGGATTTTCCGGTCTGCAACAAATCGGTCAATGGGTCCTATTCGGGCCAGGACCTGTAGACCATGATTCGCATACTCAAGCAATCCCTGAGAATCGGCGTCGTCACCGAGGCCGCACCCGGCATCGAGGATGCGGAACTCGAACGGATCGGTGTGGAAGTGCTGCGGCATGTCCATGCCCGACTAGGGCGCAGCCTGTCCATTCGTCACGTCGATGTCGGCTCATGCAACGGCTGTGAGCTGGAAATCCATGCGCTGAGTAATCCCTATTACGACCTCGAACGCTTCGGCCTGCATTTCGTTGCCTCCCCGCGCCACGCCGATGCCCTGCTCATCACCGGACCGGTCTCGCGCCACATGGAAACGGCGCTGCGCCGCACCTGGCAGGCGACCCCGGTGCCGAAGCTCATCATCGCCGCCGGCACCTGCGCCTGCGACGGCGGCGAGTTCGGCGTCTCCTACGCAAGTTGCGGCGCGGTCGAAAACGTCATTCCGGTCGATGTGAAGATCCCCGGCTGTCCGCCGGCACCGCTGGACCTGCTGCGGGGGCTGTTGGCGGCGCTCGCGGCGCCGCCTAAATCAACATAACCTTGGCGTGCTTGGCGCCTTGGCGTGAGAACTGCGTTTTCCAGGATTGTCGGGCTAAGGAACGGTTCACTAATATGCGATGCAAATCCTTTAGGGGATGCCAAAGCTGTTCACTAATGGACTTAGCTGATGACGGTGTCCGGATAAAATCCCGTATCCATCACCTGTTCGAGCGAATACCGACAAGCAGGCGGAAAATCGCCCTCATCCATGCCGGTCTCATCCGCTGCCCAGCGCAGCGCACTGTCATAGGCATCCGCGATCAGCTCGGGAAGCTTTGGCCTCAGACTGGGGCTGTCATCCAGCAGGCGGCTGATGCGTTTGCGTTGCTCGATCAAGGTTCGCCGCCAACTTTTGGTCCTGTTGCCCGGCTGATGTTCCCATTTCAGCAGATGCGCCAACAATACGACGAGCCGACTCTCCAGCGCGCGCAGTTCGGTCTTGCCCATGGACTCCAGCTCCTCGGCAAGATGCACGCAGTCGATCTCAGCGAACCGCTGCTCGCGCACCTGCCGGGCGGTCTGCATCGCCCAGGAATACAGGTCTTGATCGTACAAGGAGGCAGACATGGAGACGACTCCCCGTGTTCGATGGACGCACCGCGCCGACACTCACCGCCGCTTGTTCAGGCTCTCCTGCAAGAGCGCGCCGAAGCTGCCCATGGTCTTTTCCGGTGCCGGTTCGGCCGGCTTGGCGCCACCCTTGGCCTGGGCTTTCGGCGGGGCGTATTGACGCGCGTCGGGGACCCCCTCGGTCTGCTTGTCGGCATCCAGGGTCAGGCTGATGCGCTTACGCTCCAGGTCCACCCCGAGCACCGTCGCCTCGACGCTGTCGCCGATCGTCAGCACTTCGCTCGGGTGATTGACCCGCCGTCCGGCGCCCAGTTCGCTGATATGGACCAGGCCATCCACCCCGGCGGTTAATTCGATGAAGGCGCCGAAGGGCTGCAGCCGGCTCACCGTGCCGCGCACCCGGGTGCCGACCGGGAAGCTCTCGGCCGCATCCGCCCAGGGATCGCGCGACAGAGCGCGGATCGACAGGGCAATCTTCGGGCGGCCCTTGCCGTCGGTGGCGGGCTCGATGCGCAGCACCGCGACCTCGACCGCCTGACCTGGGTGCAGCACCTCGCTCGGGTGTTTGATGTGGCCGAAGGCGAGTTCGCTGATATGGATCATGCCCTCGATGCCGCCGATGTCCACGAAGGCGCCATAGTCTTTGAGGGTGGTAACCGTGCCCGGCAGGATCGCACCTTCTTTGAGGTTGGCGCGGGTTTGCTCGGCGCGAATCCGCTGCTCCTCTTCCAGAATGGCGCGGCGGGAGACCACCAGATTCGGCTGTCGGCCGCCCTCGATCTTGGTAACGCGAAAGTCGAGCTTCTGGCCGATGAACTCCGACAGATCCTCGACGAAGCGGATGTCGATCTGCGAGGCCGGGCAGAACGCCCGCATCCCGGCGATCTGCACCTCCACCCCGCCCTTGATCGATCCGGTCACCTGACCCGAGACCGGCAGGCCCTGGCTATACGCCTGCCGCACTTCCTCCAGACCGTGATACTTGTGCCCATGCTGGCTGCCGAGCAGCAGAAAGCCGCTGTCCGGGTCCTTGCCGGTGACCGCCGCCTCGACCGCATCACCCACCGCAGCGGTGAGCTCGCCCTCGGGGTTGCGCAACACCGACACCTCCATGCGCCCCTCGGTCTTGCCGCCCAGGTCGATGAACGCAAAGTCATCGCCGATGGAGACGATGGTGCCGCGCACCCTCTCGCCCACCTTCGGCTCGCCCTGTTTGGCGGGTCGAGACTGGTCGAGTTGTTTGAGGAGGTCTTCGAAGCTCTCGGAACTGGACATCACTGTGCTCTAAACGCGGGGACCGGGTTGGGGGCGACAGGCCCCCGGACTGTGCCGCGGGAGTCGCGGCGATGCCGCAGTATACCCCGGTATCCGGCGGATGCGCCCTTTGGGGGGCTTGGGTTGCGATCAATTCGGCGTCGAATCAGCGTCTGAGCAAACAACCCGCCCAGCTCAACCGCTCCCTGTAGGGGCGAATTTATTCGCCCCGACAAATCGGGCGGACTCACGCGCCCAGTCGCTGTTAGCCCAAGGCCGCCTTCTAGTCTGGCGGGAATAGAGCAGCAGGTCGTAGCCGATGATCCCCCGCGGTACGGGGTTTGCGACCCGTCCCGACCATAAATATCGACCTCGCCGCCGTGGAGAGCCTCACGGACGGGCAACTGCCACGTCCGACCAGGGAACAGCGCTGTAACCAAGGCGTGTCAGGGCGATACTATGCTGGTCGTCGATGCCGCCCCTGCCGGTCTTGCACCGGCGACCCGTTGGCGGCAAGCTATGAGGAACCGCGAACCATTCAACGCTCGCTTGCCAACCCGGAGGACGCCATGCCGGAGTCCGCGCGCTATGATCAGGACATCATCGCCTGGGCCAACGAACAGGCCCGGCTGCTGCGGGCTGGACACCTGCACCAACTCGACATCGAGCACATCGCCGAGGAGATCGAGGACGTGGGTAAGGGCGAACAACGGGAACTCGCCAGCCGCATGGCCGTTCTGCTCGCGCATCTCATCAAATGGCAATATCAACCAGCGCGGCGCAGCGTCAGTTGGGAGGTCACTATTCGGACCCAGCGCAACGGTATCGCGCGGCGTCTGCGTCACACACCGAGCCTGGCGAACTCCCTGAACGACCCCGACTGGTGGGCCGACGCCTGGGACGATGCGCTCGCGGCAGCGACTCGGGAGACGGGCATCGCCGATCTGCCGCGGACCTGCCCCTGGGACCGGGCGCGGGTCCTCACCGCCGACTGGCTGCCGCCGCCGTAATCGTAACCACCAAAGGTTGCCGTCCAAGCCATCGTCGATGCGGCAGACTCCCTGTAGGGGCGAATTTATTCGCCCCCGGAACATCCCCACGGCACGGAAATACGCCGCGCTGCAGGCCTGAACCGGCGGGTGGATGCCGGGGAGCGTTGGAGCCCGGAGGTATTAATGACACGCAACGCCGTAGGCGTGGCGCACTTGGTGTGCGGCTCGCCGTGACTCGCCCCGTCGGCCCAGGGCAGGCCGCCGGCCCCCAGGGTCGACACTTGGTTCAACGGAGGCTGCCATCATGACCACTGACGCCCCAAGCGTCGACTCGATTCAGGCGCGCATCACCCGCCTGAAGGTGCAAGGGTTTCGCAGCCTGCGCGATCTGGATATCGAACTGCCGCCGCTGGCAGTGCTCATCGGTGCCAACGGGGCCGGCAAGTCCAACGTCATTCGCTTTGTGGAACTGCTGAGCTGGATGCTGCGGGCGCAGAATCTGGGGGAGTTTGTCGAGCGCCAGGGCGGTGGCGACGACCAACTGTTCCTTGGCGCCAAAGTGACACCCCGCATAGACGCCCATATTGACATCGACTCCGGGCGGGGCCTGAACGAGTACCGCTTTGCCTTAGCCCACACCCCGGCATGGGACCGTCTGATGTTCGTGCAGGAATCCTTTCGCTACTCCCGGCATGGGCGCGGCACCGAGGCTCACTGGATCGAGTTGGATGGCGGCGGCACCGAGGCGCGGATCGTCGAGGTTGCCCAAGGGACCGGCTACCCCAGCACGCAACAGCGTACCGCACGCACCCTGGTGCATTTGCTGCGAAGCTGCGGGACCTACCAGTTCCACGACACATCGGCTCAGGCGCCTATCAAGACGCCCTGGGATCAGACCGATGTCGCCACTCTGCGCGCCCACGGCGGGAATCTTGCCCCGATACTGCTGCATCTGCGCGAGCGGCATTTCAAACGCTACAATCTGATCGAGCGCCAGATTGCGCGCGTCCTGACCAACTTTCGCGGCTTCGAGCTGGAGCCCGTGGCCGGTCGAGTCCAACTGCGTTGGCGGGGTGCCCGGGCGGACAAGACCTTCGGCGCCCACCTCACCTCCGATGGCTCACTGCGGCTGTTCTGCCTGATCGTCTTGTTGAATCTGCCGCCGGAGATGCTTCCGGATGTGATCCTGATCGACGAGCCGGAGCTTGGCCTGCACCCCGCCGCCATCAGCCTGGTGGCCCAGATGGTGCGCGAGGTGTCCCGGCGCCGTCAGGTCATTCTGAGTACTCAATCGCCCTATCTGGTGGACTGTTTTGGACTGCAAGACATCGTCGTGGCGGACTTGGAGGGCGATGCCACTAGGCTGCGCGTGCTTGATCCGGACGACTACCGGTCCTGGCTGGAGGACGACGCGACCACGCTCGCCGACCTCTGGCTGCGCAACGTCATCGGCGGGCGGCCATGAAGCGACTGCTGGTCATTTGTGAAGGCCAGTGCGAGGCCGAGTTCGTTAAGGACAACCTGGTCACCCATCTAGTGGATTTCGGTGCCTGGGTCTACCCGGCCTTGCTCAAGCGCGACATGGGGCAAACCGGCGGCGGCGGGGTCACGGTGCTCCGGGTCGCCCGCCACATTCGCAACGAATACCGCCGCTTCGATCTCATCACGACCCTGCTCGATTTCTATCGCTTTGGCGGACGGGCCGGCCGATCCAAGGCGCAGATCGAAGCCGATATCCTGGACAGCCCGGGGGCAGATCGACACGCAATTGGACCTTGCCCAGACCGTCTTCCCCTATGTCCAGATGCATGAATTCGAGGCCCTGCTGTTTAGCGACACCGAGCGGTTCGCGCTGCATCCTGACTGGACCGCGCAGGCCCGGGCGGCCCTGAGCGACATCCGGCGGGGCTTTGCCTCGCCCGAGGACATCGACGATGGACCCAACACCGCCCCCACGGCGCGCCTGGACCGGATCTTCCCCGGCTACGCGCGGCACAAACTCCTGTACGGTCCGCCGATCGCAAGAGACATCGGCATCCAGACCATGCGCGCCGAGTGTTCCGGCTTCGACGCCTGGTTGACGCGAATGGAGGCTGCGGCGGCCGGGTGATGCGCGCGCGCATGGCCTGTTGGCAGGGCAACGCGGGCAGGATGTCCAGTGACCGGGCTCATAAATTCCCCATCAGGATGAACGATGCCCAGTAGTCCTTGGCCCCGTGGCGCTGCACCAGGCTGGCCAGGCCCCTCGATCTCCTTACCCGTCGCCTGGCCGCTGGTCTGGCCTGCCATGTGCCCCTCTGCTTTATATGCTTGGTGTGTCCATCGGGCATCCAGGCGCCCGGCATTTGTGCGGCACCTGGCCCTTCAAGCGCCGTCCGCGGCCAGGCGCGCGCGTAGGCTGTCGCGCAACTGGATCAGGTCGTGCAGGACCACGCCGTCAAGATAAGCGACTCCGCTGCCGCGACGGGTATAGCGGCGATACCAGGTCTTAACGTCTTCCGGCCAGGCTGCATCAGGCTCGGACCGGGCGGCCCGCCACCAGGCCAGCGGCGACCAGCGGCGGGGCTGGTGCGCGCGGCGGCGGGCATCGCGCTCGATGGCTTGGATCGCGCCGTCAACGCGGGCAACCGCGCCCTGGTCCGCCTGCAACCGCCGGTTGTTCAGCCCCCAGGTCAAGGCGCGATGGCGGCCCCGTTCGCCTTGGATTCCATAGCGCCGGGCGCCAAGGTCGAGCAGCATCCCGGCGGTGATCGGCCCCCATGACAAGAACGCCAGCAAGGCTGGTAGCAGAGCGCGAAGCTCCAGGACCAGCAGCGTCATACCGACCAGGACGGTCGATAACAATACCCAGTCGGACCAAAACGAAAAGTCTGGACCCGTGCCCTCAGGTCGCCTTAGCCATGGGAGCCACGGCGCGAAGATGGTTTGAACGCCAAGGTAGGCGATGCCGCCGCGTACCAAGATCAAGAATCTGGGTTCCAATCCGCGTCGCCTGCGGCCACGCGCTTTTCTAGCCTTCCTTTTGAACCATTGCGGTGCAAGCAGTAGGGGTAGCAACGGCAACAGCGGCCATTTCCAGGGATCAATCAAGCGCCCTGACATGGCCGCCAGCGGCGCACAGAAGCCCCAAATCAGACCGAGCAAGGCCCAAAGCCATGGGGCACCTAGGACCAGGAGTGCCTCCCCCGTCTGCACCGGGCTCAGGATTGGCGGCTCGCCAGCGGCTCCCGAACCCGAAATTCCGTGGCGCATGACCAGGAACATGACCAAGAACCAGAGGACGTGTAGCCCCCGCGCGACGATGATGCGCAGTAGCCACTTCCGCCAAACGCAGTCGGCCGCATTGCTGAGCCCACAGTAAAAGCTGTCTATTTTGGTCTTGTTGTTCGTTGTTTCGCTTGGAGTCCCGTAGAGAACCAATGGACCGAAGGCTAATCCCGCGACAACGGCCAAAGCCCCCAGAGCATCAAACAGTTCCGCTCGGCTTCCCATGTGCGTCTGCAGGTGGAACAGCGCCCAAGCAACCAAAATGAGCCATAGTACGCTCCGATACCAAAAGGTATCGATCCGCCCGAAACATCGGACGAGCCTAAGGGCCTTGACCAGCCCATGGCTCGAATCGAGCCGAATCAGTCTCCGCCGCATCGCCATCAGGCCCCCTGGCTCGAGTGTCTGCGTCAGCCAACGGGCGACCAGCGCCTCGCGCACCGGCGCGATCAATGCCTCCGGCAATACGGGCAGGCGCATGGTCTGCTCGAAGGACCGACAACTGCACAGCCAGTTGTCGGCCCGAAAGCCCGCGGCGAGCAGTTCCGCCATGCCGAGGTCGCTGCCGGCACGGGCAAGGCCCAGGACCTCGGCGCGGTCGGGGTCCCCGCCATAGAGCCAGGCAGCGAACAGGACCCGGTCCGCGACCAGGGCGGTGGGGACATCCGAGACACCGGCGATCTCGCCGGCCCGCTGTAGCACCCGGAGGATCTGGCGAACTTCTGCGGGCCAGACAAACGGGACCTCAGGCGTGTCGGTCGCGGCGAGGCGGCGCTCCTGCGCGTCCAGCAGACCGGCGGGGGTTGATCCGTCTGGCCCGACCAGGGCCAGGTCGGCGGGGAGCCCGGCGGCGAGGGTTTGCAGTTGCGCCCGGACCGCGGCGATGAAGCGGTCACGGCCCGGGCCGTTCGGGCTGGTCAGCACGCCCACCGCCACGTCGCACCAGAGTTCGGCAGCCATCAACTCGGCCAGGGAGACCGGCGCGCGTGGGTCGCCGGTGGGTTGCGTCGGCAGGTCAGGCAGGGTCTCAAGCACAGCCCGCAATGCGAAATGCTCCAAGACCCGCCGATGCAGGAACTCGAAGCGCCGCTGCCGCGCGGTGCCGGTGCCCGCGATGCGCACGAGCTTGGCCTGGTAGAGCCAACGCTCGGCGTCCGTGGGCGCCAGGTCCAGGTCCCACCCCGCGTCGAGCAGCGCATCCGTCAGGCTGTCCTGGTCGTGGGCGACAAGGCGGCCCTGATCGGTGAGCATCCGCAGCGCCAGGCGCGCCGCCGCCCGTTCCAGGGTGTCGGCGTCCGGTGCGTCGGGGTACAGATCGGCGACGCGGGTCAGCCGGCGTTGGACAAAGCCCGCAAAGGCCGCGCGCAGCGATCGGGGCAAGGCGCCGCCGTTGGCGGGATCGGCGCGAAAGGCGGCGATCAGGGTCAGGTAGAGCGGATTGGTCAGCGCGGTCGCGGGCAGGGCGTCCTGGGCGTCGAACTCCCGCTGTACCTGCCGGCTGGCGCTGCATCGCGGTAACCAGGCCGGCAGCAGTCGGCAGCCGGTCGCGCGCCCCGGAAACCAAGCCGAGAGTACCCGCCGTTGTTCCCGGAGGTTCAGCGGTTGCAGGTGCCAGCGGGTCCAGTTGACCTCCTCCAGGCCGGGCAGCGGGCGCGTGCTGACCAGCGTGGTCAACCCCTGGCAGTCCCGCGAGAAGGCGTTGATCGCGTTCGCATAGGCGACGACGGTGCGGGCGGATGCGGTGCGCTCCAGCAGTGCCGGGAGCTCGTCGAAGGCGTCGAGCAACAGCAGCCAGCGCCGCTCGCGGAGACCCCAGTCGAACCAGGCGTCGAGGTCGGCGGCAATCTGCGCGCTCGGCTGATCCCCGCTGCTCGCGGCCTGTTCGATCACATAGGCGCGGATGTCCGCCGCGGTCGGGACTACGCCGGGCGGCAGGTCCCGCCCCAACTCACCCAGATGCACGTAGAGCGGCAGCAACCGGCGACGGCCAAAGGCTCGTTGCCCGCGCTGCGATAGGCGGCGGACCAGGCGTTGCAATGACGTGCTCTTGCCGGTGCCGGGCTCGCCGATCAGCCCAAAGACACCCGGCCCGGCGCTGCCGACGGCTTGCGGCAAGGTCCCGCCGGGCGCGGCTGCGCCGGCCCTGAAGGGCAGCAGCCGGCGGAACATTCAGCGGCGTCGTGCGCCGGTATCGACCCGCAGATCGATCAGCCGCCGGTCATCCGGGTCGATGGATCGAGCCGGCTCGGGGCTGGCGAGCCCGGTGTCGAGCCGCAGCCCGATGTCGGTCTGCTCCAGCCGTTGCAACTGGTCCTGGTGCATGGCGCGCCATTGGGAAACGGCGGGCGTGGCTGGCGGGCGCCGATCTCCCTGGTTCGGCTCGCTGAGACGCTGGCGCAGCCATTGCCATGACCCCCCGAGTGCGTAGGCCGCGGGCTTCCACACGAACCAGGTGAGCGCCAGCGCGCCAAAGACGTAAGCGAAGCTCGCGGCGATGTCCTCGCAGTACGCATCCTTCAGGAGCCAGGGCAGGTCATCCACAAGAGCCTTACAGGAGGACTCCACCAGGGGGAGATCTTCAGTCCGGTCTGATAACGAGGGCGGGGTCTGCATGCCGTCGGCCTCACCGGTCCGACTGGACTGGCTCGTGCCAGAGGGGACCGGCCTCGATAGGGTAGAAGTAGTGAGCCGAGCGGCGACCGAACGCCTTCACCGGCTGCTTCGCCTCTGCAATCTGCCAATGCCGACGCGACTCGGCGAAGGGCGAGTTGATGATCGCATTTTCGACCTCGTTGGGGGTGCTGTGCCACCTCTGCCGCTCGGCTACCTTGAGCAGCGTCTTGGCCGCGCCGCTCGGCTGGCGCCACCCTTTTGCTCCCTTTCTTGCCGCGTGCGCACCGACACGCCCAAGAGCGCGGCGAACGGCGCCTCATTTCTTCCTTGCCCTATCCGCTCCCCCGCATCGGCTGGGCCTCAACGACCTAATCCGGCGGGGTGTGACGGGCCAAGTGCATCATCAGACGAACACCCGACACCAGCCGAAAAGCCGAAACCAAGGGCTTGACTTTGCGCGCCGCCAACGGCAAAGTTTCGACGCAGCGGAGCACCGAACAGGATCGTCCCGATGATGATCTGGCCCGCCCTGCCCGGTAACCCGTCCCCTCCCGCAGTGTCCGCGATTATGCGGCGCTGTGCCCGCCAGTCATGAGATACCTCGGCTGGCATTCCCAGATAAGCCGTTACGGCAGATGGGCTTTTGTCCCGGCTTCGCACACGAGGCAAGCGGGATATCAAGGACTGAAGCCTGTGTCCAAGACTACCCTCAAGACCCGCCGCTCCGCGGCGTTTGAACGTCAAGACGGCCGCTGCTACTACTGCGGCGCACCGATGTGGAACGAGAACCCTGCCGACTTCGCTGCTCGGCACGGGCTCACGCCCGGGGCCGCGGAGCGCCTGCGATGCACGGCCGAGCACCTGCTGCCCAGACAGGACGGCGGTCCCGATTCGGCTGACAACATCGTCGCCGCGTGCGCCTTCTGTAATCACACCCGTCATCGCACCCCCCGGGTATTGGCGCCGGGCGACTACCGTCAGCGGATCCAACGGCGGCTTCGGCAGCGGCGTTGGCATCCGCCGGAGATCAGGCAGTTGATGCCGACCCCTGGGGCGTCACGACCATCGTCATGATGCGGCGCGCCGGCCAGGCAGTGGAGGCGTCCGCCGTCGGCCACCGGCTGACCATTCCAGCCCGGCAGGAGCCGGGCCTAGGTCGGCGGCAGCGGCACCGGGAGCTTGAGTGGCTGGTCGATGCGCACCAGGATGAACTCGTTGTGGTCGATGTCGGGCCCGCGGCCGATGCTGAACGGATAGTTGTTGTCGTTGGCGATCAACAGGGTATGCGCATCGATCGGCAGCACGCTCTCGATGGTGACGAACGGGAAGCGAAAGGTCGAACCACCATCGCGGTTCAGATCGAACGGGTCCGCGATCGCGAGCAGGTCGACCAGTTCGGTCTTGCGTAGCCGTCCATTCGCGTCAAGGTCGGTCAGATCGATCAGATAGACCTTTTTGTGTCGGGCCGCGGCGCCTTGGTCTTTATCGCGCTCGATGACGAGGAACTGGGTGTCGTTGAGCTGGGTGAAGTCGCCGATCGCAACCCCGGGTGGATCGAGTGGATAGAGCCAGCGCGCGTCGCTGTAGGCGCGGCTGCGAATGTCGAACTTGAGGATTCGCAGCGTACCGGCCGGGTCGCCGTCGACGGTGCCTTCGAGCATGGGGTACAGGGTCCAGCCGTCCGGGCTCATCGCCATGCCCTCGAAGCCGCGGCTGGTCGGCAGGTTTGGCGCGCCGGTGCCGAGGAACGGATTTTGCGGGGCCTGCACGCCAGGGGTCGGGATCGCGGGGCCGATGATCTCGAAGCCTGCATTGGTGTGAACCAGGAATGGACCGAATTCGTCGCCGAACCAGAAGTTGCCCTCGGCATCGCGGCGAAAGGATTCCCGGTCCAGATCGGCACCGGTCAGCAACCGGCCGGCGGCGATGGCCGGGGCCACCGGGATGTCGCCGCTGCCGTTGGGATAGTGCGTGCGCTCGGCGACGATCGGAAAACCGATCAGCCGGTTCGGGTCGGACAGCGGCGTGCTGCTGGTGACCCTGACTGTACCGTTGCCGCCGCTCTCGGTACGGAAGTCGAGCTGCAGCGCATGGACGAAGAGCAGCGCATCGGCAGAGTCGGTCTGCGCCCCGAAGCCATTGTCCGATAACCCGAGAAAGCCGCCGTCACCGGCCGCCAGGAGCGCCGAGAAGCCCTGCACCGGTTGCCGATCGACAAACGGCGCGGTGCGCCCGTTGGGATCGGCGCTCAGGAATTGGCCTGAGGTCGGGCCGGTGATGAAGCTGTCGGCCGGCAGCGACGCGAAACCGACCAGGGTCGGTCCCGCGCACACCGGGTTGATGAGCAGGCCCGACGCGGTCAGCAGCAGGACTGCGGCGATCGATGCTTGGCTGGTCATGGGAACCTCGGCGCGGCGGCGTTGCGAAGTGCGAAGTGCGAAGTCCCAAGGATAGCCAGCCGCCGTGACGCGTCGATGACAGGGTTCGCCGGTGCGCGGCCACGAGTCTCTGCGCCGGACAGGTACAATGCGGCTTGAAGATGCGCAGCACCAATGCCGACGCGGATCGCATGCCACCCATTCTGACCCACCGACGCCAGCCATGACCCGACCCCGCCACCCCCGCGGTCCCCGCAAACGGCGCGCCTCGGCCGCCGGACGCCACCATGACCACAGCTATAAGCAACTCTTCTCCCACGCCGAGATGGTTCGCGACTTGCTGACCGGCTTCGTGCGCGAGGACTGGGTAGCGTCCCTGGACCTGGCCTCGCTGGAGACGGTCAAGGGCAGCTATGTCACCGACGATTACCGCGACCGCGAAGACGACATCATCTGGCGCGTCCGCTGGGCCGACGGCTGGTGTTATGTTTATATCCTTATCGAGTTTCAGAGCACCGTGGACCCCTTCATGGCGGTGCGGATCGCCTGCTATGTCTCGCTCCTGTACCAGGACCTGATCGCGCAAAAGGCCCTAACCGCGGCCGGGACCCTCCCGCCGGTACTGCCGGTGGTGCTCTACAACGGCGAGTTGCGCTGGACGGCGCCGACCGAGCTGTCCGCACTGATCGACCCGGCCCCGGGTGGGCTGGCACACTATTGCCCCCACTGGTCCTACCTGCTGCTCGACGAAGGTGCGATCGTGGGCGACGCGGCCTATCCGGCCGAGGTCCGCAACCTGGTGGCGGCGCTATTCCAGTTGGAAAAAGCGCGCGACGAGCCGACCTGGCTTGCGGTCTACGCCCGGTTGGTGGCACTCCTGGACAGCGGCGCCCTGGATAGCCTCAAGCGTGCCTTCGGGCGTTGGATCTACCGCAGCTTCATCCGGAAGAAGCGTCCCGGCATCCGCCTGCCGGACATCAATGATTTTCAAGAGGTGCATGTCATGCTGCAACAACGGGTCGAACAGTGGAACGCGGAGATCCTCGAACAGGGACGCAAGGAGGGCCACAAGGAGGGCCACAAGGAGGGGCACAAGGAAGGTCTTGCGCAGGCGCGCCGGGAAATGGCCGCGGCACTCCTTGAGCGCACCGCTCTGGACGACGCGGCCATTGCCGATCTGACCGGGCTCTCCGCCGAGGCGATCCGCGCCCTGCGCACGACACCGACCGAACATTAGGTGACCAGCACGGGAGTGCTTCCCCCCCGCCCACGGCCTGGAGCCCGCAGGATGCGGTGACGAAGGAACCGCATCGTTTGAGCTCAAATCTGGGACTCACCGGCTCGAAAAGACTCGCGCAAGACAGGTAAACCGTAACTCTAGGTGTTACCATTTCAACCATGAGAAAGGTCTTCAAGACGCGCCATTTTTCCCGCTGGATGCGCAAGACCGAACTGACGGATCAGGCGCTTTGCGCGGCGGTCGTGGAGATGGCGGCTGGACTGGTAGAGGCGGATCTTGGCGGCGGCGTCGTCAAGAAGCGGGTCGCCTTGCCAGGCCGCGGCAAGCGCGGCAGTACCCGGACCCTCCTCGCCACCAACCAGCGTGATCGCTGGTTCTTCCTGTTCGGATTTCAAAAGAACGATCGTGCCAATATCAGCGAGCGAGAGTTCGAGGCCCTTCAAGCCTTGGCCTATGACCTATTGAGACTCGACGCGAGACAGCTCGATGCCCATGTAGCGAGCCATGCGTTGGACGAGATTTGCGATGACAACCAATACTAAGTCGAGCCATGAGTCGAGCCGTCTCCTTGAAGCAGTCCATGAGACTGCCCAAGACCTGCAGCGCGCAGGATTTATCGACATGCGGCGGATGCGCCACTTCGACGCCCTCTGTCTCGCGCCCATACCACCCTATACCAGCGAGCGGATTCGTGCCCTGCGCGACCGCTACCAGTTGAGCCAGTCCGTCCTCGCCTCGGTATTGAACACGAGCGCATCAACGGTTCGGCAATGGGAGATCGGCGCCAAGCAGCCCAGTGGTCCATCGCTGAAACTCTTGAATCTTCTCGATCGCAAAGGGCTCGACGCCTTGCTGTGAAGCCAAGCGTAATGTCCTGCCGATAGAGCCGATTGAAGGGCAGCATTGCGGCGGCCACCGCGGCATCGCCCAACGCATCCGCCAACGCGACGAAATCCAGATAGTCCTTGGTGGCGCTGCGCCGCAGGATCAGCACGCCCTTGATGCGCAGGATCTTTCAGTTGCTCGCGCCTGGCTGTACGTGGTTTCGATCATGGCGTCGCCCGGGGAGCGGTGGACAGGAGGTCTGTACATTGTAGCCCCTCACCGACCCGTCAGGCGGCAACCGCCTCCCCCCCTTTGCGCGGCCCAAGCTGCGCCAGAGCCTGCCCGAGTGCGGCCTCCCGTTCCGGCACCCAGCGCTCCGCGGGCAGAACCTTGCCCAGGCCCAGGTGTTCGAGCCGCTGCCTGGGTTGGCCATGGCCGACGGCGAGGTAGACCTGGGCGCCCTGGGCGAGCGCGTCGCGCACCGTCGACTCGATCGCCACGGCGGTGGTCACGCCCAGGTGCGGCACTTGGCGGAGGTCGATTACCACCGCCTGCGCACCGACGAGCTTGGTCGCCTGCCGGTCGATGGCGACGGCGGCACCGAAGATCAGGGGGCCGCTCAGATACAGGAGCTTGAGACGGCCGCGGCCCTGGGCCAGCAGTGAGCGCTCCTCGCAGGTGAGACCGGCACAAGGGGCCTCATCGGCCTTGCGCCGGGCCGGCAGGGTGCAGACGGACTCGGCCTGAGTATCCGCCAGGCGCCGGATGGTCAGCATATTGGCGACAAAGAGACCGATGCCGACCGCGGCGATCAGGTCGACGAAAACAGTCAGAGCGATGACGCCGTACATGATGGCGGCGCCCTTGATCGACACCCGATGGGCGCGGCTGAGGAAACGCCAGTCGATGATGTCGATGCCGACCTTGACGGCGATGCCGGCCAGGACGGCCAGCGGGATCTGGGCGGTGAGTCCGCTGGCCCAGATCACCACCACGGCGAGGATGGCGGCGCGGGTCAGGCCCGAGAGCGCGGTGCGTCCGCCGGCCTGGATGTTGACCACGGTGCCCATGGTCGCGCCGGCGCCGGGCAGGCCGCCGAAGAGCCCGGAGACCAGGTTGCCGATGCCCTGACCCATCAATTCCTTGTCCGCCGCCACCGGTTTGCGGGTCAGGCTGCCGGCGATCACCGCGGTCAGCAGTGCGTCGACGCAGCCGAGCAGGCCGAGCACCGCGGCATCGACCACGATGGTCTGCCATTGCGCCAGGGTGAACACCGGCAGGTGCAGCGACGGCAGTCCGCTGGGGATAGCCCCGATGCGCCGGATGTCCTGGTCGCCCAGCCACAGCACCGCGAGCAGGGTGCCCGCGACCAGGGCCAGCAGTTGCGGAGGCAGGTAGCGCTTCACCTGACGCGGCAGCAGGAAGAGGATGGCGAGCGTGAGACCGCCGAGGACGGCTTCCTGCGGGTCGATGGCGCGGACCAGATCCGGCAGGGCTAGCAGGGCAGCCGGGACGCCGCCGCCCGGTGCGGCATGCCCGAGCAGGCCCGGCAGTTGCAGAATGATCAGGATGAAGCCGATCCCGGACATGAAGCCCGAGATGACGATGTAGGGCATCATCGTGATGTAGCGCCCCAGCTTCATGGCGCCGAAGGCGATCTGAAACAGGCCCGCCAGCATGACCACCGTGAAGGCCATGGCCAGACCCTGCTCGGGGTCGGCGGCTACCAGGTTGGTGACCACCGCGGTAAAGACGACGGTCATGGGTCCGGTCGGTTCGGAGATCAGGGTCGGGGTGCCGCCGAAGAGCGCGGCAAAGAGCCCGATCAGCACCGCGCCGTAGAGCCCCGCCTCCGGGCCGGCGCCGGAGGCGACACCGAAGGCCAGCGCCATGGGCAGAGCGATGACCGCGGCGGTGACCCCGCCGAAGAGGTCGCCGCGCAGATTATCGAAGCGGATTTCATTCAGAATCTTCATCCGGACTCACCCGTGCAGATCAACTGGGCAGCTATACATGAGCAGACCATAATCGCGGTCATAGTCCGCCCGGAGTTGGTCGACGATGCGCGCGCACTGATCGCTGTCGGCGACGATATCGACCCGGATGTTCCCGTCCTTGCGCCAGTTGCCGGTGCGCAGTCCGTGGGTGCCGAGGCCGCGGGCCTCGGAAATGGTGTAGCCGATGACACCGAGCCGCTTGAAGTCATCGACCAGGCTGTTCTCCAGTACCCCTTCGGTAATGATGGTCAGCAGTGTTTTTGGTTGGGCTGTCATGTTGCTGATGCTCCCAGGCCATGGAAAAACTCGGCCAGCCAATAATAGATCGGCAGGCCAAAAAAGATGTTGAATGGAAAGGTCACACCCAGGGCGGCGCCAATGGACAGGGCCGGATTGGCCTCCGGTACCGCGATGCGCATGGCAGCGGGCGCGGCGATGTAGGAGGCGCTGGCGTACAGGGTGGCAAGCAACAGCGTGCCGCCCACGGACAGACCGAGCAGCGTGCCGGTCAAGGCGCCGATGACGGCGGCCACCAGCGGCATGACCACGGCGAATGCCAGCAGGAAGGCGCCGTAGTTCTTGAGTTCAGCGATGCGGGTGGAGGCGACCAGCCCCATCTCCAGCAGGAACAGCGCCAGCATGCCCTTGAACAGGTCGAAGAACAGGGCATCCAGGGGCTTGATCCCCTCCGGCCCGGCGATCAGGCCGATGATCAGACCCCCGGTCAGCAGCAGGATGCTCTTGCCGAAGAAGACCTCGTGCAGCATCTTGCCCCAGCGCACCCCGCCGCTGCCGTACTTCGCCAGGATCACGCCGATGATCAGGGCCGGCATCTCCAGCAGCACCAGGAAGACGATCAGATAGCCCTCGTAAGGGATGGCGCGCTTGCTGAGAAAGGCCACGGCGACCGAGAAGGTCACCACGCTGACCGAACCGTAGTGCCCGGCGATTGAGCCGGCGTCGGCGCGCGACAGGCCGCCCAATGCGCGCAGCGCGGGAAAGGCGATAAGCGGGATGGTGGCCGCCGCCGCCATGACCACCAGGCTGACCAGGGCGATCTCGCCGAGCGGGTACTCGGCCAGCTTCACGCCCCCCTTGAGCCCGATGGCCAGCAGCAGGTAGATGGACAGGAATTCGTAGATACTGCTCGGGATCTTGAGATCCGAACGCAGCAAACCGGCTGCCGCACCCAATACGAAGAAGAAGACAACTGGTTCGAATGGCATTGGCTTGACATCCCACCGGGTGGCTAGAAGCGAATCAAGAACAGGTTAAACACGAACATCATCGTTTCCATTGTCGTTCTCCGCCTTGATCGTCGTTCCGGCCATTGGAGGCCGAGGCTTTAGCCGGTCCGGCGTGCAGGCTAAACTGATTTCTTTTTGCTATGTCGGGACCCGCCACCGGCTAAGGTGATTTCCGGGAAACGATGTACCAACGTGTAGGGGCGACTTTAGTCGCCCCTAAGGCGATTTCCGTTAATAGGCATCCCGACTGCGCATGCGCAGAAAGCCTGTTGGGTTGTAGGGGCGAATGAATTCGCCCCTACACGGCGGTAGATGTTTTCCCGGAAATCACCTAAAGCCTCGGCCTCCAGTTGCAGACGGACCTCCGCTATCCTCGATTACGACAACGACATTGGTGCGCATGGCATTCCCTGATGGATTTCTTGATCACCGCGTCAGGCTCAAGTACAGGGCGGGAAGCTTTTCGGGCAGCCGCGCGACCTGGTCGAGCACCATGTAATTGCGGGCGCCGAAGATGCGCGAGACATAGTCATCCGCGGCCGGGTCCAGGCTGACGCAGAAGGTCTGGATGCCGCGCCGGTGCAGCTCCTCCACCGCCTTGCGGGCGTCCTGACGCAGGTATTGCGGGTCGCGCACGTCGTTGTCGGCGGGCTCGCCGTCGGTGAGCACCAGGAGCAGCCGCTGGTGGCTCGGCCGACGCGCCAACAGCGCGCCCGCGTGGCGCAGCGCCGTGCCCATGCGGGTCGACAATTGGCCGGTCATGCCGGCCAGACGCGCCCGCGCCGTGTCGTCATAGGGCGCATCGAAGTCCTTGAAGCGGAAATACTCCACGTCATGCCGTCCGTTGGAATCGAAGCCATGGATGGCGAAGGGGTCGCCGATCTTGCCCAGGGCGTCGGCCAGCAGGGCCGCGGCCTCGCGCGCCAGGTCGAGCACGGTACGCTCGTCCGCCGACTCGCGGACCGGATCGTTGGTGGATTCCGACAGGTCGATCAGGAGCAGCACCGACAGGTCCCGCACCTGCAGGCGCGTGCGGATGCCGATGCGGGTGTCCGGCGGCACGCCCAGGCGGATGTCCACCAGGGCGCGGATCGCCGCGTTGAGATCGATCTCGTCGCCGTCCTCCACCCGGCGCTGGCGGATCACGCCCTGGGGCTGGACCGCCTCGATCAGAAATTTCAGGCGCCGAATCAAGGGCTGGTGCTGCTCCACCACCGCGTCGATCCGGGCCGGATCGCCCCGTTTGGGCCGCTTTTCGAGCAAGGTGGCCCAGTTCGGCCGCTCCAGTTGGGTCTGGTAGTCCCACTCGTGATAGTGAAAAGGAGAGGAGATCGGCTCCTTACCCTCGCGTTCGTTGAAGCTCAGGCCGTCATCGTCGAACAGCTCGCTGGCGAGCACCCAGATCTCCTCGGCATCGTCGCCGGCCGTCTCCACGTCCAGGGTGTTGAGCATTTCCATCAGACTGACGTACTTGCGCACCTGCCGGGACTGGCCGGGCAGCAGTACGTGATCCTGCGTCTCGTCCGGGTCCGCCCACAGATGGCGGTTGTCGTCCCGGTAGGGGCAGGACGGCTGATCGGTGCGGGGATTGAACGGCAGTTCCAGGCCCTGGGCCGATTCGGCCAGCGCGAGCCCCAATGCCTGGGCCAGGTCCGTTTCCTCCAGGCGCCCGGCGGCGGCGCTGAACGCGGCGCGCGCCTGCCCCACCAGTGGATGGGTGTCCCGATAATCCGGATCCGGCAGGGCGCGGGCGATGCGGTCCAGCAAGCCGCCCCAGCCGTCGCCGGGGTTCGCATCGATGCACAGCAGGGGCTGCCAGATCAGCCGCAGCCCAGGGAAGGCGCGCACGGCCAGGGCCTCCACCCGGGCGTCCTCGAAGGCCCCGATCAACGCCCGCTCCAACGCACTGCGCGCGGCGGCTCCCGGATCGCGGCGGGACCAGACCTGATGGGCGGCGGCATGGGCCGCGGCGGCGCGGTAGATGGTCAAACCCGCGATCCGCTCGCCGGTGGGCAGGGTCAGGTCGTCAAAAGCATCCGGGAGGTGGATGAACGACTGCTCGATGTAGGGCTGATAGCCCTCGCGGGTCTCGTAGTCGCCGGAGGTGGGGCGCAGAAAGAAATCCCGCGCCCAGAGCGAGCGCAGGTACAGGACCAGCCGACGCTGCACGTCGACGAAGAGCACGCCGCGCTGCTCTTTTCTCATCACCGCCAGGGCGTCGTCGCTCTGCAAGGCGAAATACCGGGCCTGAGCGGCAAAGTCATGGCGATGGGCGGAGATCCCCCAGAGTGCCCAGCGGCGCAGACCCCCCAGGGTCAGGTGGCCGAACAGGACGTCCAGGTTTTCCAGCAGCGGACGCATCGCGCGCGGGGCCTGGGCCAGTAACTGGTCCAGCAGGCTCAGATACCCCTTGAAGAGCTCGAGTTCTCCCAGTCGGGCCGCCGCGGTCGGGGCGGTGGAGAACACCAGCGCCAGCACCCCGGCACTGGTCTTGGAGTACATCTTGATGGCCGCGGAGAGCAGTTCCGCCACGGCCTGCTCCCCGATCTCGCGGGCCACCAGGGGTGCGCCTTCGATGAACGAAACGACCAGATCGGTGCCGCGGCCCAGCGCCTTGAGCCCCGCTGCGCCGCGGATATAGGCGTCCAGTCCGCGCGGGGAAAAGACGCGGGCGGCCTCGTGCCAGGCGCCCTCCAGGACCGCGCCGGCATGTTCGCCCAGCTCGTCCAGGACGTCCTGATACTCGGCCAGTTGAATTGCCATGCTCGCCTCGCCGTACGCCGTCGCAGGCTTCAGTCAGGCCAGATGCGCCGCGGATGCAGCGGTCGGGCGGGGTCGTTGAGGTCCGGCAGCCGTGGGGACGGCGCCGAAAGCGGCGGTGCCTTGGGGCGGGCGGCGGCCTTGGTCGGCTTGGTGATCGCCGGGATCGGCGGCGCGACCGACGCGTCGGTCGGCGCCGCAGGCTGTGGTTCGTCCGGTGTGATCATGATCGCGGTACCTCGTTCGTGGTCCCTGTGCGCAGCGACGGGGATTGCGGTTTCAAGCCCCGACCGGGGAGGGGGCGGCGAGGGCCGTCACCTCCGCCGCCAACCGCAGATCCTCCGGTTGCAGGGCGGGCCCCTGGGCGCCAAGGGTGACGTTGACGTAGGTCCGGCCGAAATTCAGATCCGGATAGACGCCGCTGCGCTCGGACCAGGCGGCCAGGGTGTCGAGCCAGGCCCGAGTCTCGCTATAGGACCCGAATTCAAACCGCCGGGTCAGCAGCGGCGGGCGTTGCTGGGCCTGCCAGCCCGGCGCCAGATCCGGTTCAGTCTCGGTCATCGCAGGTCTCTCCTCTACATTCATTCGGGGTCATGGACGCTGGCCGCCTCAGGCCGGTGGCGGCCGGGGTGCCGCTAGAATCCGGTTCAGCGTCGCCAGGTGGCGCTCCTCGTCCCGCCGCAGGTCGGCGAACAAGTGCGCCGTCGCGTCATCACGCAGGCGCACACAAGCCGCCTCAGCGTCGGCATAGAGGCGCACCGCGGCCGTCTCCAGCGCGTGACTAGAACGGAGCATCTCGCCGCGGTCGCGGCCCGGCCGCGCCGGGGCCACCTGGGTGGCCTGAGGGGTCAGCCCCAGGAGCAGCAGTCGCCCGATGATCCGTTCGACGTGTTCACGCTCCTCGTCCGCCTCGCGGCGCAGCCCCGCGGCCGCCTCCGGCAGCCCCCACAGGTCGCACAGACAGGCTTGGGTGAGATAGTGCTGGACGGCACTCAGCTCATGCCCCAGAGCCTGGTTCAGGTAGCCGACCACGCGCGGGTTTGCCAGCATGGCGCCGGGCCTTAGCTGCGGGCCGGCGCGATGTCGCCATCGCGACCGCTGCCGCCGGCGCGCGGCGATTTGGGCAGGATGCCTTCCACCTCGCCATGCACGCGGGCGATGATGTGGGCGGCCACCAGGCCGTCGCCCACCCGCTCGCAGGCGTCCGCGCCGGCCCGCACCGCGGCATTCACGGCGCCGGTCTCCCCGCGCACCAGCACGGTCACGTAGCCGCCGCCGACGAACTCGCGGCCGATCAACCGCACCTCCGCGGCCTTGGTCATGGCATCCGCCGCCTCGATGGCGGGCACCAGTCCACGGGTCTCGATCATCCCCAGGGCAATTCCAGTCACGTCAGCCATGTGCTTCCTCGATCAGTGTGCGTCAGAGTCCGCCTAGATCCCGGCGGCGGGATGAACCGCCGCCCATCGGCCCGTCAGGCAACCGGGACATATCAAGCCTCGGGGGCCTTGGGCAGGATGTGCTCCACCTCGCTGTGGACGCGGGCGATGATGTGAGCGGCCACCAGGCCGTCGCCGACCCGCTCGCAGGCGTCTGCCCCGGCGCGCACGGCGGCGTTGACGGCGCCGGTCTCCCCGCGCACCAGTACGGTGACATAGCCGCCGCCGACGAACTGCCGACCGATGAGACGGACCTCCGCGGCCTTGGTCATGGCGTCCGCCGCCTCGATGGCGGGAACCAACCCACGGGTCTCGATCATGCCCAGCGCGATACCTGATACTTCAGCCATTTCTTTCTCCTGACGTTGTGGGGGGGGGGGAAGTGGTTAGTGGTTAGTGGTTAGTGGATAGTGGTTCGTGTGTTGATCCTGTGCTGGTCGCGTGACTTAGCTCATTGGCCGCTGCCCTCCTCCCACCGGTCGATGATGCCGGCGATGGTCAGGTCCGTCAGCACCTGGACATCGCCGACCGCGTACCGGGCGGCGGAGCCGCTGACGGTGAAGACCCATTTGCCCGGCGGGACCCCGACCGGGTCGCAGGCGACACTGAGCGCGCCGCGCGCGTCCGTGAGCACCCGCAGGGACAGATTCTTCAGACCCGGTGCGCGGCGCGTGGCGACCAGCTCGGAGGTCACTTGCATGATTTCCATATCAGTCCCCTTTCCAATGGTCAATGATGCCCACGATGGTGAGATCCGATGGATACTCCTTGCTGCCGGCCGCCTCCCGGGCGGCGGAAGATCCGACACAGATCACCCAGTCGCCGGGCATGCAGCCGATGGCATCCACCGCGACCTGGCGGGCGCCGCCGGCCTTCTCGCGGACCACCAGCAAGGGCCGATGGCCCAGTTCGGCGATGCGATTGGTGGAGACCAGGGTCTTTTCCACCTGCATGATTTTCATTGCGTCCCCCCGTCAACCAATTCGAGCGGGCTGCCCGCGGGCCGGTCCTGTACCGATAACTGGCAGATCAGCAGGCCCTGGCCGGACAGGTCCGGATAGCGTGCGCCGATCGCCGCCGCGACCCGCCGCACCTTCTCGATGGTGCGCTCGCGGGCACCGGGCACCTGGCTGTCGTAGCGGTAGTGCACCGCGACCGGGATCGGCAGGCCCCGTTTGAGGTTCAGGCCTTTGAAGATCTTGATGCCGACGTCCAGATGCGCCGCGCCCTCCTCCACGGTATGCAGATGCGAGTAGTAGGAGATGTTGCGTAACTGCACCTCCTCAAAGCCGTCACCGACGCTGATGTAGCGCTCCGCGTGGCCTACATCCGGGTAGCAGCCGTCGTACAGCGCCTGCACGTAGTCGATCTGAGACAGGTTGTTGATCAGCAAATTGGCGATCAGTCGGCGCATCCCCTCGTGGGGTTCGCCGGTACCTGCCCCCCAGCCGGTGGTGGCGGCGGCGGCGCGGATCGCCTCATGGACGGCCAGTCGGGCCTGATCGGCCGAGAGGCCCTGGGTGTCCCGAAAGACCTGGGCGTTATCCACATAGCGGTAGGCATTCAGCGCGCCCTGGGCATCCGGGGTATGAATCCGGATGGCGTCGGTATCGGTATCCACTCCGATCAGCAACAGATCGGTGCCGGCGCCGCAGCAAAAGGAGTTCTCGATCGCCTGTCGGAACTGATTCAGACGCTCCAGCGCCGCATCGATCGCCCGGTGCTCGTTGCTGCCGTGGGCCGCGCAGCCCTCCTGGCCGGGGGCCGAGGTGCTGATGTGATAGACCGCCACTTTGAGATAGCGGGTGTTGGCGTCGGCGGTGCTGGGCACGCCCTCGCGGTAGCGCCGCAACTCTGCCGCCATCCAGTGGCGCACGTCGGTCTCGATGTCGAACAGGGCGCCGGCGTAGGCCTTGTGCCAGGTAAACGATGATAGCGGCAGACGCAGGATGTAGCGCAACAGGCCCTTGAGGCGTCCATCCGCGCAGGGACTGATGTCGACCGCGTGGAAGCCGCAATCCAGAAAGAAGTTGCTGGCGTCGCGGGCGGTCTCGCGCTGGGCCAGGAGATCCTGGGTGAACTGTGCGATAGCCGCCCGCAACGCGCCGAAGGTGCAGTGCGCGAACAAGGTCCTGAGATCGGGGCCGGCGATCCAAGCCGAGGCCAGCACCGACCCGGGCAGGGCATAACCAAGCCGCGCCTGGGCCAGGGCCTGGGCCCGCTCCGGGAAGTCCGCATCACGCGGCAGGCCGGCGATGGCTTGCAGGGCCGGGATGATGGCGTCGAAGCGGCCCTTCACCGATTCTTCGCAATAGGCCAGCCGGGCGTTGGCGTCCCGGTCGGTCAGGGCATGGGACCCCAGCGCGGACGACACGCCGACCAGCGCCGCAGCGCCGGGGCCGACGGCCGGCAGGGGCCGTGCGGGTGACGCGACGGACGCGACCGCGGCAACAGCCGCCGCTGGGCGAGTTCCAGTGGCCGTGCGGGCGCGCAGTGCATAGGCGTTACGGGTGTTCATGGTCCATCCGGCTCCCGCTTAGCCCCGGGCCCCGCCCGAGTAGGTGACGCAAGTTCCCTTGGTATTGCCGCCGCTGCTGCCCGTGACCCGGGCCGGGGGCGGTGCCGCGGGCCGCTCCAGATCCTTGTTGCCCCAGGCGCCGGCGGCCATGGGCAGCCGGTTCTCGCCGCGCAGGGTCAGGTTGCGGCCTTGGGCCCAATGGCCCTCGGTGCCCGTGACCCGCCCGCTGCGCGCCCAATCATCGCCGGTGATGCGCCGCCCGCTATCCCGGCCCTCACCGGTGATCCGGCCGACGGGCTCTTCCGTCGGCACGGCCGTTGCCGCCGCGACCGCTGCCGGCGCAGTGAAGGCCGGCGCGTGGAAGTCCATGGGCTGTTCGTCCCGATAGCGGAACTCCGGGGTGCCGGAGACCAGGCCCGCGGCCAAATTGACCGGACCGGTGATCCGGCTCAGGCCGCCGTTGCCGACGCTGCCGAGCGCATTGCCGGTGATGCGTCCACGCGCCGCCCGCGCCGGGGAGACGATGCTGAAGTCAGCCGGGCCCGGGGCGGCCGGCGGCCGGGGTTCGGCATACGGCAATGGCTGATCAGCCGGCGCCAGATAGCGCGGGACACGGCGGGCGGCCGGGGCTGGGGCCGCGGGCGCCGTCTCCACCCACGCATCCGCCGCCGCGTGGCCGCCGCAGGCCCCGCCGCAACCACAGGCCCCGCCGCAGGCGCAGCCATCCGACTGACCTGGACGCGGGCCGCCGCCGTAGGGCGTGCCGGTGATGGCACTGGCGCTGCCGGGCTCGTTACCGGTGACCAATGGGCTGCGCCCGAGCATGACGCCGGACACCTGTTGTCCCCGCTCGGTCCGGCTGACGCCGACCTTGTCCGCACGGGGGGCGGGAGTGCCTTCGCAGTACGCCTGGTACTGCTCCTGACCGACGTACTCGGTCCCGGTGACGGGCTGGCACTCTCCGTGCTCGTCACCGGTCAGTTTTGGGCCCAAGTTTGGGCTCGAATCGGCTCCGAGGCTCACCGCGGTCCCGGTCAGCGGCCGTCCAGCCAGGGTATGCATCGCGGACACCTTGACCGGGGCGCCGTCGCACAGGCTGGTTTGGCCGTACTGGGAGCCGGTCACCCGCTCACAGGCGCCGGGCTCGTTCCCTGTCACCTTGGGCGAACGATCCACCAGATTACCGGTGATCCGCTGACCGGCACGACTGCTGTCCTCGCCGACCTTCGGCGGGGGCGGCTCCGGACGGGTCCGGCAGATGGTCTGGAACTGCTCGTTGGACAGATATTCGGTCCCCGACACCGGCCGGCAGGCACCGGCCTCGTCACCGGTGACCTTGACCGAGCGCCCGACCTCGGTGCCCGACACCGGGCGGCCCGCCAGGGTATGCGTGAGCGCGACCTTGGACGGCGGGCCGTTGATGGTCAGACGGGCCAGCCCGGCATCGGCGTACTGCGACCCGGTGACGGCGCGCCGGGCCCCGGCATCGGCGCCGGTCACCGCCCCGGAGCGGGCTTCATCGGTGCCGGTGACGACCAGACCCTTGCGCTCGGTTGTGCCGACGGCGACCTTCGCCGGGCGCGCGGGCAGCATCGTGTTGCCGGGGCTGCTGGGGCTGCTGGGGCAGAAGTCGGCGAGGGCCTCGCTCCCCAGATACTCGGTGCCGGTGACCGAGCGGCAGGCACCGGACTCGTCCCCGGTGACACGGGGCGAGCGGCCGACCTCGGTACCGGTCATCCGCTGGCCCTGGCTGGTCGCGCTCACGCCGACCTTGGGAACCGGGGGCAGCGGCCGGGTGCCGCAGAACTGGTCGAACTGCTCGGCGCCGATGTATTCGGTGCCGGTGATCACCCGGCAGGTGCCCGGCTCATTGCCGGTGACCTTCGGGTTGCGCTCCACCAGGGTTCCGGTGACGGGGCTGCCGGAGAGAGTGGTGCCGAGCGCGACTTTGGCCGGGGCGGGCGGGCGCACCCGGCCGCTGGGCCGATAGTCCGACGGGGTGCCGCGGCCGTTCTTGCCCAACTCGGCTCGGCGCTGGCGGGCCAGGTCGCGGACGGAGGCCATAGGCCCGGCCGCGCCGGGGCGGATCCGGGCGGACCCGCGCCCCGCAACCGGGCCGCGCGGGCTGACGGGCAGGGCGGCCTGCCCCCGGTGGGAAAGGTTCCGGCGACGCTCGCGGCAGAGCTCGCGGACCGAGGCCGGCAGCCCCTCATCCGATGGCGCCGCCTCGACCAGTGAACAGATGGCGTCAAGGAGATCGTCCGAGTCCCCGGTGCCTGGCTCCGCACCACTGGCGGGTTCGTCGCCAACGCTGCCGGGGTCACGCGGCGCGACCAGGGAGGAGCTGGCGAAAGCGGTTGCGCCGCCGCGCTGCCGGGCCGGCCGGGCCGGACGGGAAGGTCGGCCTTGGGCACCGGCCCGCGCCTGCGCCGCGCGGCGTGCGCGGGCAAGATCGCGGCCGTTCGTGGCCCCGCCCGGTGACATTCCGGGCGGCACCGCGGTCGAGGACGCCGGGGCCAGGCCGACGGGAGCGTCGACGGTCGGCACCGGAGCCGGGGCAGTGACTGGATCGACGCCGCTGGGCCTGGGCGCTGGATCGGGGCGCACCGGTGCCGCCGCCCTGGGCGCGTTGCGCGCCCCGGCGGACGGGGACTGGGCGCGACCGCCGCGCTGCGCCTGGTCGCGGCGTCGCGCCAGCGCCAGCGCCTTGCCGCTCGGCGCGGTGGTGGGCGTGGGACCGGACATGTTCAGATCTCCCTCATGCTGTGGTGCGGACCGGCCGAACCAGGGGGTCGGCAACGGAACGGGCTGGCGACGGGTTTACCGGCCGCGGTGGACGACGAACTGCAGCCCCTGACTCTGGGAGAAGTTGTCGTAGCCAATCAGCCGCACATGGTTGGCGGGATGGGCACGGTGGCAGGCCTCGATTTCACCGAGCACCCGATCCACCGACTGCTCACCGAACATGGGCAGCTTCCACATGTACCAGAAATACTTACCGGCGCGGTGGGGCTCCACGTGCTCGATCGCCGGGTTCCAGCCCTGACTGATGATGAAGGCAATCTGCTCCCGGGTCTGCTCGGCGGTGAATTCCGGCAGATAGGAGAAGGTGCCGTATTTTGGGGTCGATTCGTAGTCCTGCATGTCGGCCATCGTCGTTACCTGATCAGTCTTGGTGAATGGAATCAGCGGTTCTGCACGTCGAGTTTGTCGACCGTGTCGAACTCGAACTTGATCTCCTTCCAGGTCTCCATGGCGATCTTGAGCGCCGGGCTGCTCTGCGCCGCCTTGGTGAGGATCGCCTTGCCTTCTTTTTCCACCGCGACGCCGCGGTTACGGGCTTCGACGCAGGCCTCCAGCGCGACCCGGTTGGCCGCGGCGCCGGCCGCGTTGCCCCAGGGATGACCCAGGGTGCCGCCGCCGAACTGGAGCACGGCGTCGTCGCCGAAGATCGCCACCAGGGCCGGCATGTGCCAGACGTGGATACCGCCCGAAGCGACGGCGAAGACACCCGGCATGGAGCCCCAATCCTGATCGAAGAAGATGCCGCGGGCGCGGTTCTCGGGCACGAAAGACTCACGCAGCAGGTCGATCCAGCCGATGGTGGCCTCGCGGTCGCCCTCCAGCTTGCCGACCACGGTGCCGGTGTGCAGGTGATCGCCGCCGGACAGCCGCAGGGCTTTGGCCAGGACGCGGAAATGGATGCCGTGGTGCGGGTTGCGGTCGACCACCGCATGCATGGCGCGGTGGATGTGCAGCAACATGCCGTTCTTGCGACACCAGCGGGCAAGGCCGGTATTGGCGCAGAAGCCGCCGGTGAGGAAATCGTGCATAATGATCGGGCTCTTGAGTTCCTTGGCGAACTCGGCCCGCTCGTACATCTCCTCGGGCGACGGGGCCGTCACATTGAGATAATGCCCCTTGCGCTCGCCGGTCTCGGCCTCGGCGGTCTCGATGGCGTCCTGCACGAACAGGAAGCGGTCACGCCAGCGCATGAAGGGCTGGGAGTTGACGTTTTCGTCGTCCTTGGTAAAGTCCAGACCGCCGCGCAGGCACTCGTAGACCGCCCGGCCGTAATTTTTGGCGGAGAGTCCCAGCTTAGGCTTGATGGTGCAGCCGAGCAGCGGCCGGCCGTACTTATCCATCTTGTCGCGCTCGACCTGGATGCCGTGGGGCGGGCCGTTGCAGGTCTTCACATAGGCGAGCGGAAAGCGCACGTCCTCCAGCCGCAGGGCCCGCACGGCCTTGAAGCCGAAGACATTACCCACCAGCGAGGTGAACACATTGACGACCGAGCCCTCTTCGAACAGATCGATCGGGTAGGCGATGAAGGCATAGAAGCAGGTATCGTCGCCCGGCACATCCTCGATGGCGTAGGCCCGGCCCTTGTAGTAGTCCATGTCGGTCAAAAGGTCGGTCCAGACCGTGGTCCAGGTACCGGTGGAGGACTCGGCGGCCACCGCCGCGGCGGCCTCCTCCCGATCCACCCCGGGCTGGGGGGTGATCTTGAAGCAGGCGAGGATGTCGGAATCCAGGGGTAGATACTCCGGCGCCCAGTAGGTGTGCCGGTATTCCTTTACGCCGGCCTCATATTTCTTCACAGCCATCGCGGTCTCCTGAGTTTGGTCACTGGCGGATGCCCGCCGGGGAGGAGCGGGATGGCGCAAGGTTAGAGTCCGCGATGCTTCAAGTTAAGCAAATAGATCTTAAGATTACGTTTAGCAAAAACCTGAGGATCGATCCGGATGACACTGCGCCACGCCACCCTCCACCAACTCCGCAGCTTCCCGGTGCTGGCCCGTCACCTGAACATGACCCGGGCGGCCGAGGAGCTGCATCTGACACCCGCGGCCCTCTCGGTGCAGGTCAAGCAACTAGCGGAAGCGGTCGGGTTGCCCCTGCACGAACAGATCGGCAAGCGGCTCTTTCTGACCGAGGCCGGGCGGCTGGTGGACGCGGCCAGCCGGGACATCCTGAGCCGTCTGGCCCAACTGGCCACGGACCTGGCCGAGACCCAGGGGCTGGAGCGCGGCTGCCTGCGGGTGTCCATGGTCAGCACGGCCAAGTACCTGGTACCGCGACTGCTCGGGGAATTTTGCCGCGTGCACCCCGGCATCGAGGTGGCGCTGGAGGTCATCAATCGGGATGAGATCCTGGACCGGCTCGTGCGGAATCAGGACGATCTCTACATCATGGGGCGGGTACCCGAGGGGCTCAGCGTGGTCGTCCAGACCTTCATGGACAACCCGCTGGTCATGCTGGCCCCGGCCGACCACCCGCTGGCCGGATTGCGCGCGGTCGATCCCGCCCGGTTGGAAGGCGAGAACTTCATCCTGCGCGAGCAGGGCTCCGGTACCCGGCTGGCCGCCGAGGATTTTTTCGCCTCCCACCGGCTGCGCCCGCGGGTCCGTATGACGCTCGGCAGCAATGAGGCGGTGAAGCAGTCGGTGGCCGGCGGCCTGGGACTGTCGGTGCTCTCGGAACACACCCTGGCGCTGGACGTCGCATCCGGTGCCTTTGCCATCCTGGACGTGCAGGGCTTCCCCTTGCTGCGCCACTGGTATGCGGTCTACCCGACCGGGAAACAGCTCTCGACGGTCTCCCGGACCTTCCTGGAACACCTGACGGCCGCGGGTGCCGCCCAGGCCGCGGGGGCGCGCGACCATGGCCCTACATTGTGACGGGCGGGTGTATCGAAGGTCGCCGCGAACGGCAGCGACTGTGCCATTGCTTGATGCCATGGCGACACAAGCACCGGTCGGTTTATGCCGACCCGTTCGGGCGTTTTGAGGCAATATCGCCTCATAATAAGCGTTTATCCGTCGTGCGCACCAGGCGCCGTGCTACGACCCGAGATCAGCGCGGCGCGCACAACGGATAAACGCTTATTCGTTAGGCGGCGGGCACCAGCATCGGCCCCGGCCGTTTCTCCGTATTAGTTTTACCAGTTCTTGATTTTTTTGCGAGACTCGATTAAGATTTTGGAAAACCAGTTTCAGAGGATCGTAATCATGCCATCAGCAACAAGCAACATTATCAGTCGTCAGTATGAAATTGCCACCGGACACCCCCAACCTCTTCAAATACCTAAATTTGATCGTTACACTATTTGCAACTTAAGGGGAGGTATTGGCAAGACAAGTCTCGCGTTCAATTTATCGTACTACACCGATTCGTGTCTCGCTGTGGATACATGTCCGCAAGGGAACTTGTCATACTTTTATGACGCATCTTACTTTCAGAATAACACGACGACGGTTAAAGATTTGATTCTTCCGTATTTGCTTCCGGGGATGGGTAGAGCGACACGAGTAGCAAAGTTAATTTCGGCATCCAACGCAAATTTCAATGGAAACAATTCATTTTATATTTCATCGTCAAGCGATTTATATACACTGCCATCGCAAATGGCAACCGCGCTGAATCAGGCTAAAACGTTAAGTGGCCAGCAGCTAATTGCCGCTATTGATTCAATGCTTTTCTCATTAAATAATGAGATAACAAGAGAACTATCCGAGACGAAAACCAGCAGCTGCTTGATTGACACTTCGCCATTTTTCTCAGGAGCGACGCATCTAGCGTGGCACGCATCCGATGCATTAATTGTTCCGGTAAGAACCGATCAGCAATCTATTAACTCTCTAAATTTGCTGATTGATACGCTATCGAATCCCACCAGCGAATTTAGGCGTGATATGCCGTCAAATGGTCATACACCGAAAATTCAACTAATCATTCTTACCCATTGCACATGGTCTACTGTCGGAGGCGCAAGAAATAAACCAAACCAGCAAACCAGGGTTTATGTTGAAAAAGTGCGCGATATTGTAAACAGGAATATCCAACATTTCACAACTAATAGCCCAGATAACCATATACTCTTGCTTGACGATTTTCTCGGAACTGGAAGAATTTCAACCGCTCTTTCTAAGCCCATAGCTTTGCTCACACATGGCGAATCAACCAGAATAAATAGAGTAAAAACCACTGTAAACGAATCTGTCGAAAAATTGAAATCACAAATCAAATACATTAGCGATTCTATTTGGTAGGTTTTCAAGACAAAGAATCGCCTCCGGCGTAGGAACGCCGGTTGCCCGGAGTCCCCGCCACAGACCCGGACGGGTAATGGGGGACAGACCACCGGGTAATGGGGGACAGACCACGGTTTTTCCCGGAATCCCCAGCCTATGAGCCCAACCCCCTAGCCCTCTTGTCTCTGCTAATTTGACAGGTCGCGTATTTAGAGGAGAGCGGAAGCATGGGCCTTACCTATGCCGATATTGTACTCGAAAGCACCTTCAGGCAACGCAGCCTGCCCGCGCGGGCGTTGGTTGACTCCGGTGCCGTGTTCATGATCATCCCTTCGCATGTCGCAATCCAACTGGGATTCGATCTCGAGGAGGTCGGCACGCGGGAGGTCATCTTGGCGGATGGGTCCCGAAAGGCTGTGCCGATGGTCGGACCGCTGCGGGTCCGTTTTGGGGATCGCTACTGTGACCTGTCCGCCCTGGTTTTTGGTGACGAACCCCTGTTGGGCGCGGTGCCGATGGAAATGATGGACCTCGTCCTGAACCCCGCCACCCAAACGCTTTCAGTCAACCCCGCCAGTCCCTACCTGCCGGTCGCGCTGGCGAAGTGACGACCTTGTAGACAACAGAGCCAAAAGGGGCAGACCAGGTTTTCCCAAGACTGGAGTTCGAGTTCCGAGTTCCGGGGACAGTTTACTTAATCCCTCGCAACCGCCCAACAAGCTGAAGAGAAGAGAGCAAATGCCTAACAACGCCCTCAAAAGCGACCCCGGCCAGCGCGGTCGAGCTCGGCGGTTTGGGCACGCGTCGGCGGGCGCGGTGTCCGGGTCGCTTTAGGGTTACCGTTAGGCCCCAAAAGGAAGACTGCGTGTTATCGAACCTGTCAGCGGGAATTCCGGGGACAGTTTACTTGACTCTCCTTAACTCTCCCGGCATGACAGACGGCCGCAATGCCAAAGAAAATTAGACAACTGAGAGGCCTCTTGCTAAAGGCGGGATGTACGTGTGAAAACGCGGTAATATGGGGCCAGGCTCAATTAAATTCTCCTCTGCTCGCCCCATTTAATTGAGACTGGCCCCCTATCTCTACCTTATCTCCATTGGACATAATCCTTCCTCTTGGATTACCCCAGGTACTAAGTCCCGCGCTACGCGCAAATTTGGTGCTCTCGGGGGGACGCCGAGCGGGTAGACCGAGTAACACAGAAGTGGCGAGGTGACGATGATGGGTATCAGCACGGCCCGCGTTTTTGATGATGCTCTGGCACTGCCGGTCGAGCAGCGGCTTGCGCTCGTCGATGTGCTTCTCGGCAGCCTGAACTCACCCATCGATCCGCAGATCGAACGCCTCTGGATGGATGAGGCGGAGCGTCGCGTAGCGCAAATCGAGTCTGGCGATGCGACCTTGATCGATGGAGAGGAAGCTTTCAGCAGACTGCGCGCGAAATATCGGGAATGACATTCTTTCTCCACGACGCGGCCGAGACCGAGCTCGACCAAGCGGTCGCCTATTACGAGTCGTGCCAACAGGGCCTTGGCATCGAACTGGCCGAAGAAGTTTACCGAGCCATATCCTTGGCGATGGCCTTTCCCGAGGCTGGTAGCCCCTGTTCGATGAACACGCGCCGCCTGCTCGTGAGGCGGTTTCCATTTGGGGTTATCTATCGGGTCAAAGGCCAGATGTTACAGGTCGTTGCAGTCTCCGACCTGAGACGGCGGCCAGGGTATTGGTGTGACCGTTTGATGTAGTAGGGAGAAGGCGCGAGCACGGTTTCCGGCGTGCTGGCCTACTGGCCAGCGAGAAAATAAAAAGTTTACACAGACACATCGGTGATCGGCGGCTGTCTTGATGAATGATTTTCTGTCGAAGCAAGGCCGGGTGACTGTTCCCGGAAAGCCGAGCGATGACTTGGCCCCAGGCACGCAGGCGAGTATCCTCAAACAAGCCGGACTGAAGCGGTGAGGTTTAAGATGCAATATGCTGTAGTAATCGAGAAAGCTGAGGGAAATTTTTCGGCTTATGTTCCTGATCTTCCAGGATGTGTCGCAACGGGTGACACGGTCGAAGAAGTCCGCGCAGAGATTCGGGATGCCATCGTTTTTCACATTGATGGGCTTCGTGAGGATGGAATACCCATTACAGAGCCGACCAGTGCAGTCGACTACATCGAACTAGCCGCTTGACTGGAGAGCATAAGGAGCCGGACTCAATTAACTTTTTCTCTGCTCGACCGATTTAATTGAGCCTGGCCCCTTATCTTGCCTTATCTTGCCCTTATCTTGCCTTATCTTGACCTTATCTTACTTGGCCCTTATCCTGCTATTCTCCTCCGCATCAGGGCTGCCGGCGGCGCGACCTGGCGGGGGCGGGGCGTTGCAGCTGAAATCCGGCCATATCCGCGGCGTCCTGTCGCCGGACCTCGACGACCTGACCGGCCTCATCGACGATCAGAACATTGCCAACCCGATTCGGCCCCCCAGCAGCGACCTCGCTATCAAGTACGACTTGGTCGGATTCGCAGTAATAGGGCCGCACCGGACCGAGCTCGACACTCGCGACGACTCGCAAGCCATCGTCCAAGATTACCAAGGAGTTCACGCCCCGGGGGCTGCGCCCACCGTGGACCAGCTCGCGGATCTCCACGATATGAAAAGCACCGCCGGCTTTGACCAGCGTACAGGTATGAGCAAGATGCACGAGCACCCGGTCGCGATCGGCGACGCCCTGCGCCAGCAGCGCCGCATACACATCCCCCTGAAGGCGACTCCAGGCATCCCACTCGTGATCGCGCGACCAGCACGGCGCTGCCGTGAGCGCCAGCAGGACCAGCGCGCTGCGCAGGCACTCAGCGAACCAGCTTGGGAAACAGACCGGCATGGACGTATTCCAGCTTTTCGGCATAGTGCTTATCGCCGCCGCCATTGTAACGGGCGGCAATGGTCGCGTAGTCCCAGGTGCGCCAACCGACTATGGAAAGCTGCAATTTCGCTTTCCGATATTGCAGCGCTTCACCGATGCGCAGGACCCTGCTGCTATTTACCTCTCGCATGGCGCTGAGGATCTCGACCGTCGTCCCGACGCGTTTGGCGATCCGCTCCAGGCTATCTCCGGGCTGCACCCGTACGAGCTGGATGGAGCTATCGACAGGATCGCGAACGGTGATCATGTCAAATTGTGCCATGCGCGTAAACAAATAGGCAATGCCGGCGCGCACGTTCAATTGCGGCTGATCGATGGAACCGCTCTTGATGGCTTCTGCCAGCTCCGCGCTCATGACGATCGCACTGCCGTCACGGCCGCCTTTGACCACCGCATAAGCCGGATCGCCCGGGTTCCCGATCTGCATCGGTCGGGTGGCCCAGGCGCCCCCCTTGGGGCCGCCACTCTCGACCCAGAGGATTGCCTTAGCCAATTTCCAATCGACGCCCGGGTAACGCGTGCGCTGGGCGTCCGCGATGAACCGCGCATTGTAATGACGATTGACCACGGAGCACTCCAGCGGGCCGATTTCGCTCCGTACGAGCGCATCGTATGCATCCCACTCGGGATTGGCGATGCCGTCGTCGATGGTTCTTTTCCAGCCTGAGTCCAGTGTCATATGGCACCTGCGATATCCTGGATCATCTTGCGCCGCTACCAGGGTCATCCGCCGCTTGGTTGTCGGATAGCCCCCAGGTGAGCGCCAGATGGTCGAGGGTGGAGATCACACGATCGCCGATCTCGCGCATCTTGGCGTGGTTGGCGGGCGGCATCACCGGAGGTCTTGCCCTTGGCGTATGGGGACGGATTCGCCGGGTAGTATCACGGCGCGGATCAAGTCTGGTCAAGTATTCGTCAATGGCTTGGACCCGTACGCCATACCCCATCTCCAACGCCCGGCGCTTCCAGGCCAGCAGATCGGCGATGGCGCTACGCGGCGCCGGATCTTCGATCAAGGCGTCGACCAGGTCCTGAAGTCGCATCGGGGCAAGGCCGCGATCCACTTGGCGGCCAGCAACGGGCGCAGGACGTAGAGGTACTTTTTCAGGCGCACCTGCTCGCCCGCTAGATATTGCCGGTAATTCCCGCGCGCCATGTGGATGTTGTGATAGAAGGACCGCTCCGGCCGGTGCGTGAACTGCGCGGCGCGGTGTGTTGCAACGCCAAGACCTCAGCCGCGACGACCTCTTACTGAAACTCGGTGCGGCCAAGAAAGACGCCGGGCGTGCCTATGGGTTGGTGCGTATCCAGGTACCCGCGCCCGATGAACCCGTCACCGCCACGACCTTTACCTTTGCACTCAATCGCAAGGAACTGCGCCAGGTCCGCCGCCGTGAAGGTCGCTATTTACTGCGTTCCAATCTGGCCAGCAACGACCCTGTCCAACTCTGGACCTGGTACATCCAACTCACCGAAGTGGAACAGGCGTTTAAAGAGCTGAAGGGTGACCTCAGTATTCGCCCGATTTATCACCAACTGGAGACGCGAATCGAAGCGCAAATTTTCGTTGCGTTCTTGGCCTATGGCCTCCAGGTCACCCTGAAAGGGCGTCGGCGCCCCCTCGCGCCGGGGCTGACCCCACGGTCCGCCTTGGAGAAATTCGCCGCCATCCAGATGGTCGATGTGCACCTACCGACCACCGACGGCCGCACTCTCATCTTGAGTCGTTACACCGAGCCCGAGCCCGACCAGCGACCGCTGCTCGACCGGCTGAATCTGCAACTGGCCGCGCAACCGCCACCGACGATCACCGCCGCGCTCCAAGCCGTTATACATTAATCGCGTTGCAGTGCCGACCTTTGACTCTATGGTTTAAGCCAAACAATGGGTTATGCGAAAAATTGGCGCGCATAGTCGAAGACGGGTTAGTCACGGCGGTTACCTGGCGATGGACGGGTGCAGCGCGGATCGCGGCACCTGTTTTGTCCAAGTGCCTAACATACAGAAAAAGGATTGTAGCAGGGCGTTCCGTGTCTGTCGGAGTCCTTACAAAATAGTGGCCCTCGGGCCGTCGTTCCCGTTCAGTCGCATCGCGCACCCGTTGGCTAACCATCTGCCAAAAATGATGTTTTTAAAGCGTGCGCCGGACTGGTGCGCGTCTTGCTCCCGGATCGGATTGCGCCGTTGCGTTTTCAGCCCATCCCGGATGACATCATGCCCCGCTGCCGCCATTCTCAGATTTTCGTATACATTCGTCGCACTGCGTCTCCGGGTGCCGAATGAAAACGCGACTCGATTGGTCGGCCTATCAGGACGCCGGTGTCGGCGATGCCTATGCCGATATCCCGAAACATGGCGGCGACTTTGCGAAGGCGGTGGCGGTGTGCATCAACAGCCGTCAATGCGAGGCCCGGGGCAAGCTGGTGATGTGCCCGAGCTTCAAGGTGAGCGGCAATCCGCATCTGTCGACCGGCGGCCGGGTGCGGCTGCTCAAGACGGCGCTCGGCAGTGATCCGGTTGACGCGGCCCTGACGGACCCGGTGCTGGCACAGGCGATGGACCTGTGCGTCGCCTGTAAGGGCTGCAAGCGCGAGTGCGAGGCCAATGTCGATATGGCCTTGATCAAGGTGGAATATCTGGCGCAGCGCGCCGCCCGGGACGGGTGGAGTCTGCGCAGCCGGCTCTTCGCGCACGCGCCCCGTTGGCTGCACCGGGCGCCCTGGCTGAAGACGCTGGTGCGCTGGCGCAATCGCAGTCCGCTGCTGGCCCGGTTGACCGAGCGGTGGCTCGGGATCGCGGCCAGCCGGCCCTTGCCGGAGCCCGCGGCGCGTCCGTTCAGCACCGCGGCGGTGCACGCTGAGCGGCCGATCCCAGGGGCTGACGGCCGGCCCGAGGTCGTGCTGCTGGTCGATACCTTCACCCGCCATTTCGAGCCGGAGATCGCCGAGGCGGCGCTGGCGGTGCTGCGCGTCGGCGGCTATGCGGTGCAGGTCGCGGTCGCCGCGCCGACCGATCAGGAACCCGCGCGTCCCCTGTGCTGCGGGCGTACCTATCTGGCCCAGGGCATGGTCGAGGAGGCCCGCGTGGAGGTCAGGCGTCTGGTCGCGGCCCTGTTGCCGCAGGTGCAGGCGGGACGTGTGCTGGTCGGGTTGGAGGCGTCCTGTGTGCTCGGTCTGCGGGATGATGCCCAGGCGCTCGGTCTAGGCGAGGCGGTGGCCGCGGTCGGCAAGCAGATCCTGTTGTTCGAGGAGTTTCTGGCGAAGGAGAGCATGGCCAAGCGGTTGCAACTGCCCCTGCGCGCGCTCCCGGAGAGCACCGAGACCCTGGTCCACGGCCATTGTCACCAGAAGGCGGTGGGTGCGATGAAGGCGATGCGCCGGGTGCTCAATCTGATTCCGGACCACCGGTTCGCGCTGATCGAAGCCGGGTGCTGCGGCATGGCGGGCACTTTTGGTCTGGAGGCCGAGCATGTGGACATGGCCGCCGCGATGGCGGAACAGGACCTGATGCCGGCGCTGCGGGCCAGCCCCGCGGCGCGGGTGGTGGCGAACGGGTTCTCCTGTCGGCAGCAGATCCGCGGGTTGGGTGATGCCCGGCCGCGGCATCTCGCGCTCGTGCTGCGCGAGGCGCTGATTCCAGTGGGTCACGCGCCAAGGAAGGAATGAAAGACGAACACGGCCGCGGACGGTCCGCACCGCGGACCCTACGGTAACACCCTGATCTGTAGAGTCCGCCGTGCGGACCGACGACCGTGCAGCGCGCGGTGGCCGGGTTTATGACCAAGCCCGACCCCGGCCTTGATCATGGGTCCGGCCACGCGCCATCGTAGGGCCGAAACGATGATCAAGGCCCCGACGACGGCCCGGTGCGATCGGGCGCGCAGAATGGCGCACACCTCAATGCGGAGAGAACAGATCACGCAATCCGCACAGCAGCAGACTGGGATCGAAGGTCGGGTCGGGCAGCACCTCGTCGTTGAGCACCGCACGCAGGGCACGGGCGGCGTCCCGCTCACCGGTCAGCAGGACCTGCACACCGCGCTTGTCCATGCGGCGGCGGAAACCCTCGCCGGCGCTGGCGGCGACGATCACCGCGACCTCGTCCAAGGGGTGCGGGCCCTCGCCCTCCCAATGGTGGAACACCTGGGCTTTCGACAGGCGGATACGTTCCGGTTCTCCTGAAGCAGAACTACTGTCGTAGAGCAGCCAATCCCGCGCCTGACCGGCATGGCCGGAAACCTGGGTGTAATCGTTGGTGGCGATGGCGATCTTCATGGTTCATCAGCCTCCGGCAGCGGCAGCACAGGGTCGCGCCAAAGCGTCAATGGTAGCAGGGAACGGGGCGAGGGCCCGGCGATCCGCGTGCCTTACAAGCCCCGCAGCCATGCCGCCCGCAATGCGGCGGCCTCCGGCCGTTCGATGGCCGCCCGCACCTGCGCCAGCAGACGCGCCTTGTCGGCGCCGAGCGTCCCCTTCAGCACCAACCAGTTGGAGGCGTGATCGGAACGGAATAGGGTCCGCCGCAGATCCAGCGCGGACAGGAAACGTTCCATTTCGCGGAACAGCCCGGATTGCGACAGGGGTTGCCAGTCGGGCCAGGTCGCGCGAAAGCGGGCGCCGCCGTCGTTCAGGGTGAGCACCAGGGTGGACAGATACTCGGGCGCCGTGGCATTGATCAGGCGCGCGGAATTGTCCGCGTGTTGCGCGCTCAGCGCTTCGCCCCCCAGACCATTGATGATCATCACCGAGCGGCGAATGCCGGCCTGGCCCAGCTTGTCGAGCGCAGCGCGGGTCGATTCGACGCTTTCACCCTTGCTCACCCGCGCGAGCACGGTCGCGTCGCCCGACTCCGCGCCAAGGTAAGCGAGCTTCAGACCCGCGTCGAAGAGATCCTTGAGTTCGCTGACCGATTTCTTGTTCAGATTGCGCGCCAGGCAATAGCTGGAAACGCGATGCACGGCCGGCAAGTGCGTGCGGATCGCCTCCAGATAGGCCAGCAAGCGGCGCGTCGGCAACACCAGCGCGTCGCCATCGGCCAGAAAGACGCGCCGCACCTGCTCCCCCTCGTCCTCGCCGGTACGGCGGATGCTCTCCAACACTTCGGCTGCATCGCGGGCACGGAAGCGCTTCTGCGGCGCCTGGTACATTTCGCAGAAAGTGCATCGATTCCAGGAACAGCCGTCGGTAACCGGCAGAATCAGCGACTCGGCCTCGCTCGGCGGACGATAGACCGGTTCGACGTAGCGAATGGGCGGATCATGATCCAATTTGCTTCTCGCCGCCGCGGTCATTCTCCCATCGGCACAGGTCGACCGGCGCCTTCAGAACAACACTGGCGATGGGGACGCCCAAATCGTCGGCAATGATCTGACACTTGGCCTGGAGGAGAAAGAACACCGGCGCGCGGATTTCACTGAGTGTCTCGTAGTTGGCCTGGCCCTTGGCGATGATCAGCGGCGCTTGCGCAAAGTGGGCGCGAAACGCCGGAGAGCAACGGTCAAGCAAGGTGCCTGGGGCGTCGGAACCGGTATCGATGAGGGTGCTGACCGCATCCAACCCCGCGGCCAAGGCGTCCTCCAGGGTAGCATCGTTGATGATCGGGCCGGCCTTGACGGCGTAGGTCACCGGTCGGGCGATGGTCTCGATCAGGACGCGATCGAAGACCGTTTCGCCGGCGTTGTCGGCCAGGTAGAGAATGGCATCCACGGCACTGAGCGCCTGGCGCAACTGCGCCAAACCGTCGATGGCGAAAGGCTGTTCGAGCACGCGCGCCAAGGTCGTCTGAAGGTCATACTGTTCCGCCGCGCCATCGTCGATGATGTTACCGGCGATGGCGATCCGCACCGCGGTCTCCAGCGGATCCGGCGCGATGCGTACGCGATCCCGTAGTTCGGGAAGCAGGGCCAGTGCTTGCGCCGTGGCGTCCCGCTTGCTTTGACGATAGGGGTCGGGAGTGTTGGTCCGGGCCCGGACCATCCGGTGGATGATCTCTGCCATCACCGGCGGCGTAGCCTGGGCCGGCAAGGCACGGAGCTGGTCCATGGTGTCCAGCAGGATTTGGCGTTGCTGTTCCACCGTGGCCTTGGCGCGACGGGCCGCGCTCAAGGCTTGACGCAGGAAACAGGGATAACAGTCCAGGTAAGTCTTCATAAGGCGGTCCGATGGCTAAATCCAAATGCGCTTTCAAGGCGAAAGGGTTCCTGACAAATGCTCAGCCGCGAACCGCGGGCGGCGGCGCCGGGATCAGCCAGCCGGCGATCAGGATCAGCAGCACACCGGCAAGCGAGATCCAATACCAGCCGGATAGTGCGGTCGGGCCGTACTCGTACACCATGCCGGCGCTGACCAGCAGCCGGCCCTGGCTGGACAGGATACCGCTGATGCCGAGCGGCGGTTGCTGTTCCGAGCTGTCGGCGCGTTGCGGGCCGCCCTCCGCGGTGAGTTGCGCGCCCTGCTCGCTGATCGCTAGCGCGGAGAGCCCCTCGTCGCTGCCGATCCACAGCCGCGCACGGCCGTTCGGCGCGTCGTCCGCGAGCAACAGCGACAGCACCCGTTTGCCGTCGAGCGCGGAATGCAGCGACCGCCAGGATTGGCCCGGCTGTGACTGCCAGAAGGCTCCTCGGTCGGTTCCAGTCAGCAGCAGGCCGCCGGGGGTCGTGGCGAAGCTGAAGACCTTGGCCCCGTCCGGCAGCCCCTGGTTGTTCGGCTGCCAGGCGGCACCGGGGTCAGCCGCCGACCCGGACAGGACGCCGGCATCGATGGTTCCGGCATGCAGCCACTGCGCATCACCGCGCCGCTGGCTGACCAGGCTATAGATCATCGCCGCCGGCCCCGGCGCCTGCCAGGCGCCGTCGACCAGCAGGCGCACCCCGGTGGCGGTCCCCGCCAACAGCCCCTGATCGGTCTGCAACAGACTGCTGACCCGGCCTGCGAGCGGCGCCGCACCGGCGGGGGCGAAGGCCAATCCGGCGGCGGTTCCGACCGGTGTGCGCCCCGGATCGCCGACCATGGCCAACACCGGTTGACCGCCCAGATCCAGGCGCTCCCGCGTCCATCGCTCGTCGCGCAAACGCCAGACCTCACCGGCCTGGGTGCCGGCCAGGATGTCACCGTCGGCCGTGGCGATGAAGGCCGTCACATGTCCGGCCCCGGGCGGCGTATTGAGCGTCAGATGGAGGCCGCCGGGCAACAAGGGCCCGGCCACCGCGAGGATCAGGCCGAGGACGGTGAAGACGATTCCGAGCGTTTTGCGTTCGTTCATGGAGGACTCAGACAGTTGATGTTTCGTGCGCAAAGGCATTCCCGCAGAAGATCGGCAGGACATCGCTGGGGATGGTACCGCATGGCAGCCACCGACTTGCACGATGAAACGCAGGGCCCCGTAGGCGCAGTGATCGCCAGGCGGTCGGATCAAGGGCCATCGGCACAGAATCGGCGCAGCCGCGGACTGCCGCGGGCGGTCTCTTCGCCCGACGGCAGGGGCACCTGGGCGTCGGCGAGCCAGGCGGCGATGTCATTCCTCACCCGCTCTCCCTGCAAGTCGCGGGTCAGCAGGTGCCAGCCCCTGGCATAGAGCACCAACCGCAGGTCCGGGGCTGGTGCGGGCAGTTCGTCGAGCATGGCGCAGAAGGCCGAACGGGGGATGATCCGATCGTGCTCACCGTACAGCACCAGTGCCGGCCGCGGCAACCGCGGGGCGGCGGCGCGGGCGCGGTCCATCAGGTTGGTGACACCCCACAGCGCCTCGATCCGGGTTGCCTTGATGACCAGCGGGTCGGCGGCATAGGCACGCAGCATCGGCCGGTTGTCGCTGGGCGGGCGGCCGAGCCCCTTGCCGGTCAGCGCCAACCAGGGCAGGGTGGTGGCCGCGAGCGCAAGGGCCGCCCGCTGCACCGGGTGCATGGTGTCACGGGACCAGACCGCGGGGGCGATCAGGACGCGACCCGCCGCCGGGACACGGTCGACGGCGGCCATGATCACCGCGGCGCCCATGCTCTCTCCCAGCAGGGTGAGCGGCAACTGGGGATGGCGCTGCCGCAGCACGGCGGCGAGCGCGCGCAAGTCATTGATCAAAAGATCATCGCCCGCCCACCGACCGCGTCCCGCGGTAGTGCCGAAGCCGCGCTGGTCATAGGCGTAGACGAGAAAGCCGCGCGCGGCGAGCGCGGGGCCGAGTTGGACGAAGGCTCCGGCGTGGTCGTTGAAGCCATGCAGCGCCAGGACCAGGCCCCGGGCGCCGCGAGCCTCCCCCCAGCGGCGCAGCGGCAGCCGATAGCCGTCGTCCATCACGGCCGCTGTCGTGATGAGCCGCACCGGCGTGCCCGCTGACCGGGGGCCGACCGGCGGTGCTCCGGCGCAGCCGGCCAGCAGGGCGAGTGCGGCAAGGGCCGCCGACACGGCGGCGAGCCCTCGCAGCGCGGCCTTGGCCGCCAGGCCGACTCCGGAAATCCGCTCATCCGCCTTGCGGTCCGGCAATCGATCGGCATACGGCTGTGTCAATGGGAGAAACCTCCGGGCACGACTTTCACGGTTCCGGTGGCCGGAACGAATACCAAGGCCGGCTGGGGCGGCAGCGGGCCGCTACAGCAGCGCGACCGCCTTGATCTGAATCCACACCGGCAGTCCGGGCGCCAGGCGCAGATGGTCCGCGGAGCGGTGAGTCAGACGGGCGAGCAGGGTGGACTGACCCACCTGCAGTTGGACCAGGGCCAACGCGGGGTGGGCATCCTCGCCCAGGGAGAGGACCCGCGCCGGAAGCGTGTTGAGGATGCTGGTGCCCTCCACCGGGGCCAGCACGATACTCACGTCGCGCGCGAGGATGCGCACGCGCACCGGGTGATCGGTCGGCACACCCGTGTCGCGCACCCAGAGGTCAATACCACCGCAGTCCACTTTGAGCAGATGCCAGCGGGTGTCGCGCTCGGTGATGCGCCCCTCCAGCACCACCCCGGCATCTTCGCCCAACCGGATCGGCAGGTCCAGGCGGGCCAGGGTGGCGGTCAAGGGTCCGCTGGCGAGCACCCGCCCGCCGTCCATGATCACCAGATGATCGGCCAGGCGCGCGACCTCGTCCGGGGCGTGGCTGACATAGAGTACCGGGATCGCCAGTTCGTCATGCAGCCGTTCGAGATAGGGCAGGATTTCCTGTTTGCGCGCCAGATCCAGCGCGGCCAGCGGCTCGTCCATCAGCAGAATCCGCGGGCTGACGGCCAGCGCGCGGGCGATGGCCACGCGTTGGCGCTCGCCGCCGGAGAGACGGTCTGGCTTGCGGTCCAGCAGAGGGCGGATCCCCAGCAGGTCGATCGCCTGATCCAGGCTCACCCGCTGCTCCGCCGGGATATCTGCCGGGGCCCGCTGTTGGCCGTACCGCAGGTTCCCGATCACCGTGAGATGCGGGAACAGGCTGGCCTCCTGAAACACATAGCCGAGTGAGCGCCGGTGGGTCGGCACCCAGGTGGAAGCGTCCTGCCAGACCTTGCCCTGGAACACGAGACGGCCTTTGGGTGCCCGGACCAGGCCGGCGATGCAGCGCAGCAGCGTGGTCTTGCCGGAGCCCGAATGGCCGAACAGGGCCGTGACTCCGCGTCCGGGCAACTGCTCATCCACCGCCAGGCTGAAGCCGGGCCAGTCGATGTTGAAACGGATTTCGATCGGTGCCATGGCGACTCAGGTGTTCTTGGGATTTGGACGCCAGAGATAGAGCGCCAGCAGGACCACGAAGGAGAAAATCAGCATGACCGCGGCCAGACGATGGGCGTCGCTGTACTCCATGGCCTCGACATGGTCATAGATCTGCACCGAGGCGACCCGCGTCACGCCGGGGATGTTGCCGCCGATCATCAGCACCACACCGAACTCACCCACGGTATGGGCGAAAGTCAGGATGCCGGCGGTCAGGAAGCCGGGCGCGGCGAGCGGCAGGGCCACGGTGAAGAATGCATCGAACGGCGAGGCCCGCAGGGTCGCCGCCACTTCCAGCGGGCGCTCGCCGATGGACTCGAAGGCGTTCTGCACCGGCTGAACCATGAAGGGGAAGGAGTAGAAGACCGAGGCGACGACGAGCCCCCAGAAGGTGAAGGGCAAGAGACCAATCCCCAATGCCTGGGTAAGCTGTCCCACCGGTCCGTTCGGCCCCATGGTCACCAGCAGATAAAAGCCGAGCACCGAGGGCGGCAGCACCAGCGGCAGTGCCACCACGGCACCGATCGGCCCCTTCCAGCGCGAGCGGGTCCGGGCCAGCCACCAAGCCACCGGGGTGCCGACCAGAAACAGGATCAAGGTGACAACGCTCGCCAGGCGCAAGGTCAGCCAGATGGATTGCAGATCGGTGTCAGTCAGAAACATGGGGTTCCCTTATCATGCCCTTATCAGTGGGTGCGCTGGAAGATCCTGACCACGGAGCTCAGCAGCACCAGTCCCCAATGCAGCAGACCCGGCTGCGCCGAAGCCAATCAGGCCGCCTGAGGTGCCGATCAGGGAGCAGGCGACGAGCCCCTGACCGGCACGTATCGACCGCTTAGAATTCGTAGCCAAAGGACTTGATGATCTCGCGGGCCTTATCGCCCTTGAGGTAGTCCATCAAGGCGATGACAGCCGGCTTGCCCTTGCCCTTCTCCAGGATCACGGCGTCCTGGCGGATCTTCTCATGCAGCTTGCCCGGCACGATCCAGGCGGAACCTTCGGTGATTTTGCCATCCTTCATGACCTGGGACAGGGCCACGAAGCCCAGTTCTGCATTGCCCGTGCTGACGAACTGGAAGGTCTGGGCGATGTTCTCCCCGGTCACGAACTTGGGGCTGATCCGGTCCAGCAGTTTGAGCCCCGTCAACACCTCCACCGCCGCGGCGCCGTAAGGTGCGGTCTTGGGATTCGCAATGGCGATCTTCTCAAATCTCCCCTTCGCCAACACCTTTCCTTGATCGTCGACGAACCCCGGCTTGGCCGACCACAGGACCAGCGTGCCGATGGCATAGGTGAACTGGGTCCCCTTCACCGCCGCACCCTCGGCGACGAGTTTGGTCGGGGTTGCATCGTCGGCGGACAGCAGGGCCTCGAAGGGGGCACCGTTAGTGATCTGGGCATAGAACTTGCCGGTCGCCCCATAGGCGGCCTGGATCTTGTGGCCGGTCTCCTTCTCGAAGGCGGCCGCAATCTCTTTCATCGGCGCGGTGAAGTTGGCGGCAACCGCCACCTGGATCTCGTCGGCGCGGGCCCCGAGGGCGGCGGTGAGCAGGGTGACGGCGAACACTCTCTTGACGATGGGTTTCATGGGTCGGGCTCCGTGAAGTTTGGGAATTGGTTGCATAAGTGGCGGCGAGGTTTCCGCCGCCGGAAAGCGAATGCGTTGGATCAACCAACGGTGTCGAGAATCACATTGGACGCCTGAAACACGGCGCAAGCCGTGCGTCCCGGCAACAGGTCGAGCCGTCCCAGGCTCTCGGGAGTGAGATCACGCTTCGAACCGCCGGATGCGGGTATCGCCCGGAGCGGCGCGCAGCGCGGTGTTGACCGAGAGGGCGCCGACCAGTCCGGGTAAGCCGGTGCGCGGGCTTGACATCGTTGTGAGGTTCGATATATAGAGTGTAATATAACGTGAGACGCTATTTGAATAGCAAAACATGGGCCATGTCAAGGCGGCGCAATAGTTGAGCTTAGCGCCCACCATGGCCTAAAATGCACGTGTCGTGTCGGTCCCGCGTGGACCGGCGGTTCACAGTCCAGTTTCCAACAAGAGAACATCACTATGAAGATCAGTGCACGCAATCAGTTTCAGGGGAAGGTCGAGACGGTCAAAGCCGGCGCCGTCAACAGCGAGGTGGATCTGGTGCTCCCCGGCGGCCAGAAAATCGTCGCCATGGTGACCAACGAGAGCGCCAAGTCATTGGGATTAGAGGCTGGAAAGGATGCTGTTGCCCTGGTGAAGGCATCGTCCGTGCTGGTGATGACTGACAGCTCCGGCCTGCGCTTGAGTGCGCGTAATTGTCTCGTCGGCACCGTCAAGTCGCTGACTGTCGGGCCGGTGAACGCCGAGGTGACGATTGCCCTGGCAGGCGGCGCCGAGGTCCATGCCACCATCACCCACGGGGCGGTGACCGATCTGGGATTGAAGGAGGGCGGCGCGGCGACCGCGGTGTTCAAGGCGCCCTCAGTGATTCTCGGCGTCCCGGCCTGACAGCGTTATCTCATCGAAAAATAGCGCTGACCGCTCGACAGGGACGGAGCGCACCTTCCTGGTGCGGTTGCGTCCGTCGTCGGGTGGTCGCGAGGACAGATTCATTGATTGATTTGCAACCACCGGTCCTCGGCGACCATGAACTGCATCACTTGCTTGCCGAAGACGTCGCCTTCGGCGATCTAACCACCGAGTCGCTTGGCATCGCCGACCGACCCGGACGTATCCGCTTCTTCGCTCGCGACCCCATGATCGCCTGCGGGGTCGAGGAGGCCGTGCGCCTGTTCCAGTTGTGCGGTGCGCACGCCCAAGCAACGATCCCCTCCGGCAGCGAGGCGCCGCCCGAGACCCTGTTGCTGGAGGCGGACGGCTCGGCCGGCGCACTGCATCGGGGCTGGAAGGTCGCCCAAACCCTGATGGAATGGTGCTCCGGGATCGCCACCAGCGCGGCCGGGATCGTCGCCGCCGCACGGCGCGGCCATCCGGATGCCCAGGTCGCCGGAACCCGCAAGAATGTCCCCGGTACCCGTCGGCTGTCGGTCAAGGCGTTTCGCAGCGGCGGCGCCGTGATGCATCGCACGGGGCTCTCTGAGACCCTGCTGGTGTTCGCCGAACATCGCCTGTTTCAGGGTCAGGAGTCACCGGCGCAGACCATCGCCCGCCTGCGCCGCCACTGTCCGGAAAAGCGCGTGGTGGTCGAAGTCGCCACCCCGGAGGAAGCCCTGGCCTGGGCCGCCGCCGATGTGCTGCAACTGGAAAAATTCGCGCCGGCGGCCGTGGCGGAGGTTGTCGCTGCACTCGCCGCGCTGGGCGCGTCCGCCGTGGTCGCCGCCGCCGGCGGCGTCAATGCCCGCAACGCCGAGGACTACGCCCGCGCCGGCGCGCGCCTGCTGGTCACCACGGCCCCGCATCTGGCACCGCCGCGGGATGTCCAGGTGCGGTTTCTGCTGCGGTAGCGTCGGACCGTCAGCGCGGCATGCGTTCATTCAGGGTGACGCCGGTGACGAGGTCCCCCTCGTCCCCATAGGCCTGTACACGGCCATACACGGGCCAGCGCCCGTCCAGGATCTGCCAGGCACATAACGTATCGCCGGATCTTAGATGGTGCGCTTTTCGGCCGGCGGGCGCCAGCAAGCGGACAGCGGCATCCCCTGGGCCAGCGCGACCACGCCGCAATCGAGCAATCGGCAGGCGACCTCCAGTGAGAAAGGTGCTCAAGGCCCGATCCAGTTCTCGCGTGACCATCGCGGCCACCAATGCCGAATCGACGCCGCCGGAGAGGAACGCGCCCAGCGGCACATCAGTCATCAGCCGCTTGCGCACGGCCTACCGGACCGACAATCGTAGCGCATGAATGGCTCCAGGATGCACGGAAAATGGACCGGACCGACATTGCGATCGAACAACTGCGCTCGCGCCACCCCGACCAGGAGTGCGGCCCGCGGTTGGGGCACGGCCGCGAGCGCGACAAAGAACAGAAGCGACCTCTCCCGACAGTACGGGCTCGGACTGTTGGGGGCAACGAACACCCTCTAGCCGACGAACTGCAGGAACTTAGCGAAACTCTTCGCGACATGCAGCAGGCCTTAACGACTGATCATCGTCGGGGCGGGGTTGTTCAACGCTGTCGGATGCTCCCCCGACGTGTACGCATAAACCACCCCCAGAAGGGGTCAGCCACCGCGATCTAGAACCCGTCGTAAGCCAAATTCAACCCGAAAACAATATACACGCGCAACAGTTCGGTTACCGACACCGCCTAACCCTCCCATAAATCGGATGCGATGGGTTACCATAGGAGGCGCTGGCTGTCATCACACGACTGCCCCGCCCAAGAACAGCTACAGAGGTACCTCGCGCTGACCCGGCTTATAGTCAATGACACCAAACTCAGCAACAACGCGTCTTTCACCCGGCAGGCAAGGCCCATGCATTGGTAGAGGAAGTCGGCGCCAATGAAAAGTACCGAATCGCCAATCACCAAAGCAGCCGCGACCTGCTTGCTGCCACAAAGGCTAAGCGAGTGCGCGGCTTCAGCAGTGTCACGGCCGTAGGCCAACTATTCAAGCAATTATTGAAAAGACCGATTTACGGAGATCGTCTACCTGGTCGACAGCTATCGCGGGGAAACCGCCGAGTACGATCCCCTGAACTATTCGCTATCCGTAACACTTTTCCCACACCTGATTGCCGGACCCATTGTTCATCACCGCCCGATCATGCCGCAGTTCGCCTCGCGCAGGACCCTGATCAGTCGCGACGCCAACATCCCATTGGACCTGTTTATCTTTGCGATCGAACTGTTTAAGAAAATCGTTATTGCCGATACTTTTGCTGTCTGGGCGGATGCCGGCTTCAACGGTGGAGAACAATTGACGCTGTTCTCGGCATGGGCGACTAGTCTATCCTACACGTTTCAACTCTATTTCTGAGGGGACGGAATGTGAAACGCCGTAAAGTCATCTTTCTGTCCAGTGTCTTGTTAAATCTGCTGATCGTTCAAGTTGTCAACATTGTCTCTGCACCGAACCTCAATGCAGTCAAATGGCTCGACAGGACTTTCTTTTATAACATGGATTTGACATCAACATGGCTTTCCAGAATCCTGTATCCGTTGGGTATCAGCACTGACCCGGAACAAGTCATCATCGGCGACGACGCATGGCTTTACTTGGGGGACAGACACGAAAACACGCGATCGGTTGATCGACGCCAACCGACCGATGCCGATATCGCGGTTGGTAAAGGAATCGGCGCGGCAACAGAGGCATGGAATACATATCTTGCCGGAAAAGGCGTGAAACGCTTCAAAATCACGATTGCCCCTAACAAGGTAACGATCTATCCGGAGCATCTGCCAGTTTGGGCCCGACCGCCTAAGCCCAACGTGACCGATGCTTTACTTGCCGGTACGGGAAAAACGCGCTATCTCGACCTTAGAAGACCCTTGTTAGCAGCCAAAAGCGAGTACCGGCACGCACGGTATTATGAAACAGATACTCACTGGAACTTCTTCGGTGCCGGCATCGCTTTCCGCCATTTTGCAGAACAGATAGGCGAAGACACCCCAGAGCTTCAATGGCCGGACGATACGAATTACGAAGCTACTCCAGTAGTCGCACGAAAAGGGGGTGACCCGGCGAACTTTCTTCGACTCACGACAAGCGTCTCCGACACCGAGCCACTCATTCGTGCCCAAGACATACCGGTGACGACAGCGCAATTCGACTTTGATACAAACCAGATCTTGTATCGGGGTGGCAACGCCGTTGTCTACTCGATGCAAAAGCCCGTACTGGTCAAATCCGATGGCGCGTTGAATAATCAGCGCGTGCTATGACTACGCAATTCCTTCGGCGTCGCAATGTCACCCCTGACGGCAGCCACCTTTTGTGACGTTCTGCACCTGCATTGACGCGAGGCACTTAAACCTGGCGGGCGGTTGCAGCAACTCGTCGACGCCTGGCACCCCAATTACGTCTTTATTACCGTCGTCGAGCGATCTTCCCGGTCGGTCTGGTTTATCGACGTTCCTCCCTCAGTTAAGACCAATCACAGTATTGCTGTTCGCGCCCGAGCCACCAACGCTGTTGCTAGCGTCACTCCACTGTGCCCAAGAGTCGATCAGGTTCTGTCATCAGTGGCCATTAAGTCCTCAAACAAAGCATTGCTGAGGACTGGCCCTTGAGCTTCGGGAACATAGCAACGCAAAGCCGCTTCCGCAGCCGCCGTCGCCATTGCCGGGTAATCAGCCAATCCGTCAATCGCGAGAGCCAACGTCTTCCGCCAACAATGCGCCAGTGCCACAAACCCGGTTTCGCCGTGGCGGATCGCACCACGCAGGGTAAAGCCCGGTGACGCGATCGTAATGGTGCCGACGGCCGCTGCCTCAAACACCTTCAACTCGGATTTGCAGTTGGTAAAAGCATTATCCTGCAGCGGAACCACATTGATCTCCACCTCGCCGATCAAACGCTGCAGATTGAGGATGTTTTGCATCGGAAACACCTCGACCCGACCCGCAACATGCGCAAACCGCTTGCCTAGGTCTAATAGCCCGACAATACGCAGTACCACACGCGGATCGGACTCCATTAGATCCAACAACGCGTCCGCGATGAGTGCGAAATCACGTCGGTGGGTCGGCGAGCCGCTGAAATAGCCGACATGGATACGCTCATCGCGGTTGAATCCAGACGCGAGCTTGCTGCCGAAGATCACTTCAGAATGGGCCAGCTGCGCATGATTCATAAAATTTGGTACGACCCTGGTCGGCAGGCCGCAAAACGCCCGGACCCGATCCGCAAGGTAGCTATTTGTCACAATGACTCCGTCGCATAGCCTCATTAAAGCGCCGTAACGTCCCTGCTCCGCGAACCAGTAATCCATATCGACCTCCCGGGCAGGATGATCAAGATAATTGAGAACCAAATGAACGTAGCGGTTATCGAACACCAAGTCATCGATATCGTAGAGTACCCGGATTCCGCGGGCATGCGCCCGTGAAACTAACTGCGCGAGTTCAACAGAGTACTTGGCGTGAGAGATAACAATAATAGTGCAGCGCTCTAGGATGCCATCAAGATAGACCAGTTCATCACTGGAGAACCAACTTGCGCCAACTGACGCATCCGTAACCGCCAACGCCTCAATCATATTGAGAACACGATAGCGGAAGGTGCTCATATTCGGCTGCGGATAGATGTACGCGACATGACGTATTCCCCCAGCAAGTCGCGCCAGCCGGTCCCAAACCGACTCACGCCAGGGGTTTGGATACTCTGTCATTGGAATATTTGTTAGAAACACTTCAGATACTGCCGCCGACCCCATCGCCGAACAAGGCGCGAATAACTCCCGGCCCTTGAGCCCGAGGAACATAGTGCCACAATGCCGCTGCCGCGGCGGCCATCGCCATCTCGGGATAGCTATCCAATCTCCCGATCGCGACTGCGATGGTCTGCCGCCAGTGATGCGCGGATACGATATGCCCCGTATCGCCGTCCCGTATTGCACGACGCAGAGCGAAGGCCGGTGACGCGATGCTGATGGTACCTACCGCCGACGCCTCGAACACCTTCAATTCGGATTTGCAATTAGCGAACACATTGTCCTGCAAGGGAACGACATTGAATTCAACCTCACCGATCAGACGCTGCAGATTAAGTATATTTTGCATAGGAAATACCTCCACCCGCTCAGCGAAGTGCCCAAACCGGCTGTTTAGCTGCAGTTTACCGACGACTCTTAACACGATACGGTCATCTTCTTCCATGAGATCGAACAGCGCGTCCTCAATAATGGCAAAATCACGAGCATGGGTCGCTGAACCGCTGAAATAGCCAACATGGATGCGACCGTCACGCATGAAACCCGACGAGCGCTTTTCGTCGAGAATAAGCGCTGAGTGTTCAACCTGCGCAGCATTCATGAAATTTGGGACCACTGCGGTCGGCAGTCCGCAAAACTGACGTACCCGCTCAGCGAGATACTCTGTTGTCAAAATAACTCCGTCACACAATCTCAGCAAAGCGCCAAGCCGCCCCAGGTAGGCAAACCAGAAATCAAAACTGCGTTCATGGGTTGGTTCATCGATCGCATTGATAACCAGGTGGACGTATCGGTCATCAAACACCAGATCATCAACATCATAGAAGATGCGCCTCCCCAGGAAGCGTGCCCGAGCGATCAGAGTCGCAAAACCGACCGAGTATCTGCAGCGGCAGATCACGATAACATCAGCTCGTTCCAGAATCGCGTCAATTCGGCTCAAGTCATCATCGCTAAACCAACTTGCACTCACCCCGACTTCGATGGTCGCGAGAGCCTCGATCATGTTCAGCACACGATAGCGGAACGTGCTCATATCGGGGCGATGGTAAAAATACGCCACACGACGCGCGCCTTGGCCAAGTCGCATCAATCGGTCGCAAAACGACTCGGTCCAAGGCTCAGGAAAATCAACATCGGAGATGCTGGTTATAAACACAAGCTAAAGTTCCCCAAGAACTGTCAGCACCGGCGCGAAAGCTTCATCCCAATCCCTGTTGATGCAAGCATTCTCATAATTCGACAGCCGCCGTGTCTCATTGGTCGCCAAGGCTACCGCATGTCCCAAGGCCCCGACGAGATCGTTCACCGACGGCTCCACACACAGTATGTTTGCGCAATAGGACTCGAGCGACTGCTTTGGACCGTAACGATTTGTTACAACCACCGCGCCGCTTGCGGCCAGATCCAACGGTGGGTAACTTGGATGCGGTGTGAGCATCAATGAGAGCCCAACGTCGACCTGACGTATTAATGCCGCATAATCATGCCACGACAAGCTGGTGGAGATTCTAGGGCGCACGTTTCGTGGAAGTTGAATGTCTGGAATGTTTCTCCCGACGAACTCCAATTCCCATTCCGCCTCCGGGAAACAATTATTTTCCACCGCGCCTGCCACTGCCTCCAGGCCCCGCAGGAAGAGGTTTCGCGGGTTATTTGGCCGCGCATAAAAGAAGAAGCGACGCTTTCCGGCCGGCGACTTCGGCTCGCGGTAATAGATTGCTAACGGAAATGCCGGCTCAAAAGAAATACCGCGGCGGGCAACCCCAGTCATCCCCGCGTCAACCAAGTGTTTGAGAAGCGCAGAGGTATTGACAACAAAGCGCAAGCGCGGATCGCAAAATATCTCTCGGCAACGAAGCTGCAGGTCTCCGGCAGGATAAAACATACGCTCGTCGTCCTGCAAAAGATAGACAATGCAGGCGGGATCGAAACTTTGCAAAGCGGCCCACGTTGTCCACCAGGAGGTTGTGAGCACCAGATCGCCACTGAACACGGCGAGTCCCCGCGCATCAGCTACCGTCGACGCGCATTCAAACTCCACGTTTTCATCGAACGCTGCACCATGAGCTGCCAATATCGCACCGAAGTTCCCAGGCTCGGGCTCGTCGTGACGAGTTACGACCCGGAGCCGCAGTCCACGATGTCGAGCAAGCGCGGCACCGAATAAGATTGCTGTGCCAACACCACCGAATAGGCTACCAGAACTGATCGTATCCGTCAGAATGGTCAGCCGACCTGTCGTAGTCGGTCCCGGATCCGGGTAGGTTACTATTGGTACGAGGTTCGGTAGCGATCTCGTCAGCAAATCACGTACTGAAACCACACTAGAAGATGCATCGGCTGAAGTTAGCGACAATGGCGCAACCGTTTCCGGCAATGGCACTCCCATCAACCGCAACAGACCTAAGCGCGCGAGATATTCGGGGTCCCGCCGCCACAGCCCCACCAGGACCCGCCAGGGTCGCTTCAGCCACCAGGTCAAGGAGCCTCGCACTTGCGAATCCTCAATTGACAATTGACTCACTGACTGACCTCCATCACTTCGCACACCGGACAACCTCGCGAGCGCACATCCAACGAGTGGCCTTGATCACGGTTCCGGCCACGGGACATCGTAGGGTGGACAAGCGCAGCGCAGTCCACCAGCGCCGGCGCGGGATTCGGCGGACTGCGCTGCGCTTGTCCATACGGCCGGAACGATGATCAAGGCCCAACGAGCTATAAACAGCCGAGACTTAGAGAGCCAGTTTCAAGAGCCTGCTCAAGCCCTTGTGTTACCAATTGGTCCCGGGGCGAGCCAGGTAACAACACCATGAATTCCATTGCGACTTACCCCTGATCCGGCGCGTTCCATTTGGCGACGAGCGACGCCGCGCCAGCGTCCCTATAGATGTTACTCCTGATTGATTTCCTAGCCAAGCGCTCCGAGAGTCAAGTCCCGGTCGCGTCCCGGCCGCGCTGCGCCGCCGGATCTGCGACACCCGCCCAGCAGCGGCAATGACAAGACCTCGACAGCGCGAGCGCACGGCCAACGCCGACACCAACCGATATCGTTGCGAACAACACCGATGTGATGCAGATATCATTGCCGACACCCGCGCCTTACCCACGATCAAGGCGCCTGAGCAGGTTTTGCACCATTGAGCGGCATCGCGCTTTCGTCGGTCACATCCGCCATGACTTACCCTGAGACCCAATTCTTTCGTGGACGAAGGTCCTAGCTCCTGTGCTATCATGAAGGACTACTGGTTCGACGAGCGATTCGCCAGACGCCATCCACCCCCGACACCGGGCCTATCTACGCCGAGAACTCACAAAGACGTTAATTGATGCCTGCGACAAGTCAACTCAGCCCGATGAAACCCCGGCTCGCAATCGTCACCCGCACCAAAGACCGGGAAGTCACCTTAAGGCGCACGGCAGCGTCGGTAGCGGCACAGACGTGCAAAGATTTGATGTGGGTACTGGTCAATGACGGCGGAGCCCGCACACATGTCGACCGCATCGCCGATCAGGTCCGCGAGGCGGGAATCAGGGTCACTGTCGTGCATAACGAGATCTCACAGGGGCGACCTGCCGCCGCAAATATCGGTATAGGAGCCTGTGACTGTCCGTTGCTCGTGCTGCTCGACGACGACGACACCCAGGACCCGACGTTTGCGCAAGAGTGTCTGACATTTCTGGACCGTACAGAACTTCCCTGCGAAGGCGTCGCTGTCTGGACAGACATCATTCATGAGCGCATCGAAGGCGAGAAGATTTTATTCATCGAACACATCGCGGGCTATCATCCCGAAAACGTCCCCCTGCTCTCACTATTTTACACAAATTGCTTCCCGCCCAGCGCCTTTGTTTTTTCTCGGCGAGGCTGGGAAGCGGCCGGCGGATTCGACTCCAGACTGCACTGCAGCGAGGACTGGTTTTTTAATCAGCATTTTATCAAATTCGGTCGCATCGGGGTCGTACCGAAAGTGCTGACGTATTTACATTACCGCAAGGAACTGCTGGATTATAGTTCACCGTATAGCAACACGATGGTCGCCGGCACAGATGACCACGCCAGATATCACGATTATTGGCGCGACGAACTGATCCGCAAGGATCTCAATGACAAGCGCTTGGGCATGGGTGAACTCAATATTTTGGCCCATATGTTCCTTCGCAGCGAACAAATCGCGAATTCCACCCAACGAATCGAGGCCCAACTCGCACAGAACTTGATCATCGTGCAGCATCTGGAGTCGGAACTTGCGACGTATCGGGATCTTGGTCAACTGGGCGGAGCGCTAGCCCGCCGTGCCCTGCCTCCGTATCGCGCATTGCGCAGTTTCGCCAGCCGCTACATCTTACAACCATTAAGGAAAGTTCGCGCGATAGTGCCGACCAGGCGCGCAACGCATGAACCGACCGTGGCTCATCCTCAATGTGCCGTGTGTGGCGCCGAATTCGACGAATTCACACCTCTACCGGATATGTACGTGCAATACACGGAAGCCGGAGGACGATTCTCCTGCGCAGACCTTGAAATGCTCGCCGTTGACACGCACCATTGCCCGGCTTGTTACTGTGCGGATAGAGATCGTCTTGCAGGTTTGTTTTTCCGTGCGGAGTTCGCCGACCGCGCCGTCGGAAATGAGTGCGTAATGGAGTTCGCCCCCTATCCCGCATTTTCCGCTTTCCTGAGATCACTACCGAATCTTAAGACCCTAACCTGCGACCTCTTCATGGAGGGAGTGGATTATAAAGGAGACATCACAAATCTCAGCGCCATCCGGGAAGCGACCTTCAACTATGTCGTCTGCTCGCATGTACTCGAACACGTCGAAGACGATCTAGCAGCAATGAAAGAACTTTGGCGCATCCTCGTACCAGGTGGCAAGGCGGTGATCATCGTACCTATCTATCTTCCCTTAAAAGACTGCTACGAAAACCCCGTCATTGTCGCCCCGGACGAGCGCCTGAAGCACTTCGGCCAGCCCGACCATGTGCGCCTGTATTCCCGTGATTGCCTCGTCTCACGGTTGACAACAACGGGCTTCCAGGTGAGCACATTCGGGATTGAACAAGTCGGCCGCGAAGCGTTTCGACGCAACGGTCTCACGGATACCGCCAGGCTTTACATCGCCGTCAAGCACGACGCCGGCAAAGGAAACAATCATTCATGATCTTCACCACGTCCATTTGTGCTAACTACCTTCCACGAGCGATGGCGCTTGGGGCATCCATCAAGAGACATTACCCGCAAGCCAGGTTCTACCCTTGTCTGCTGGAGCGTTCCGTGCCCGACGGCGCATCATCCTCGCCGCACTTTGACGGGATTCTGCTGGCCAAGGACATCGTGCCATTCAATTTCGATCACTTTATTTTCCGCCACTCGATCGTTGAAGCCGCCACGGCGGTTAAAGGCGATCTCTTCCTGCACCTATTCCAGGCGTTCCCCGAAGAAGAGACTTTTATCTATATGGACCCGGATACTTGCCTGTACAGTTCCATGCCTGAACTCGAGGCTTCGCTGCAGGAAAGCAGCATCGTGCTAACACCACACCTGCTCACCGAAACGGGGTTGATCCCGATGGAAGTCAGCATATTGGAACACGGTTTGTACAACTTGGGTTTTTTGGGGATTCGCCGCAGCGACGAATCTCTTAGACTCTTGACTTGGTGGGCCGATCGGTTGCACCGAATGTGTTATGACGCGAAATATACAGGCATATTCACCGACCAGCGCTGGTTCGACTTGGTGCCACTCTTTTTCAAGACCGCGCTACTACTTCATGCCGGCTATAACGTTGGTCCCTGGGCGCTGCACTCGCGTCCGGTCGACCCTGCACCAGACGATTCGCTGCTCGTATGCGGTCAGCCGCTTCGATTCATTCATTTTTCCGGTTTTCCGGAATCATTCACGCATTGTATCGACATTTGGGCGCCACGGCACAAAGAACGGCTTCACGCCTTGACGAGCGCCTATGCCAAGACGCTTGACGCAAACAAAGAGTTCGCCTCGATCCCCTGGTCTTACGACGCTTACAGGTCAGGGAGAAAGATATCCGATTTTTCCCGCATGCGTTGGCGCCAACGACCGGTCGACGGGAACATCTCGCCATTTGACCTGTCTGATCGTAAGATTCTTGGCAAGTGGTTCTTGCTGGCGCGTTTCGATACCCTCTACCAGCGACTCAACAACAAATACTACGAAAAGATGCGCTCTTATTTTCATATCTGGGAGTGAGTACCGCACCCGGCCTCAATCGGACCTGGGGATACGCTTTGCCCAACCGCCAGATATTAGTGATCCGTGTCTTTGTCACGGCGCTCACGACCCAATCCCGATCGAATGACAGAACCGAATCGACCCAGTACGATCCGTATCTGGTCTCGGTAGGCCGGACTTCCGCGCAACACCCCTAGTACACCGCGCAGTGGTCGGGTGATTTGCCAGGAACTCGATTTCAGAAGCGCGTCGCGCTGCGCCGACGTTTCGGCAATTTGCCGATCCCTTAGCGCCAACGCATCGTTGAGATCCGCAATGACCCCATCACGCTGGATCAACACCCCATTAAGACCCGCAATAGCCCCATCACGCTGGGTCAACGCCTCATTAAGACCCGCAATGGCCCCGTCACGCTGGGTCAACGCCTCATTAAGACCCGCAATGGCCCCGTCACGCTGGGTCAACGCCTCATTAAGACCCGCAATGGCCCCATCACGCTGGGTCAACGCCTCATCAAGACCCGCAATGGCCCCGTCACGCTGGGTCAACGCCTCATTAAGATCCGCAATGGCCCCATCACGCTGGATTAACGCCTCATTAAGACCCGCAATGGCCCCATCACGCTGGGTCAAGGCCTCATTAAGTCCCCCAATGGCCCCATCGCGCTGGACTAAAGCGTCACTCAATCCCGCGATGCGACGATGCTGCGCGGCGACCGACTGGTTCAGTTCAGCAACCCGTCCCTCACTGGCGACGATTGCCTGGTCGATGCGCATCATCTCCGATTGCAACCGGGATAATATCTTCTCTGTTTGCGCCAAGGCTTGCAGGGCGGGTCTCAGACGCTCCATCTCACCGGCGAACATCTGGAAGGCGGCGGTCACCTCTGGTGAATCGATCGATACCTCACCAGCAGCAACCCGGCGGAGGGTTGCAAAAACCTCGACCGCGAGTTTGGGTACCGAAGGGTTCCCGTCCAGGTCTGCAAGACTGAAGGACGAATGGCGCAGACCGGCTTCAATGAAACTGGTGCAATACTCATCGAGCAGGGATTCGTCCAAATTTCCGGCAACACCAAGTTCGACGGCAATCCGTCGAATCTCGGTCTCCGGCGTGGCCATCAGGCGATCGAAATCCATGACGACGCGCCGCGACCCTACGGTTTCCAATACTGTCGGAATCACATGTTGAAGCCATAGGTACAGACTCTTTTCCGTGGTGAAACCGTCACGCTTGGCGAGCGACAACGCGACGCTGAGCGGGTTACGGATGGCCAACAGGTACCGCACATCGATATCTAAGTCGGCGAAGACCGACTTCCAGAAGGGCAGCAACCGAGCAACCCGGGGGTCCTTCATTCCAAACCAGTCAACCTCTGCTGTTTTCCGTCGTAACAGACCGATAGCGCGCTCGCGCAGCAAGGCCAAGCCGTCTCCACCCAGCATCGCGGGCAGTGCGGGATTGAGGCTATGCCAGCTTTCTCCAAGCGTTTCAAGCAGGGTCTCATCAAGACTATTGATATCGATGTCTTCCCAAAACCCCTTGTCATTGTCGCCCGGGACGCCGGCATAGAGATGTGTCCCGAGTTCAATTCCCAACAATTGCAGGGAACGCGTCATCGCACTCGTACCGCTACGATGCATGCCGAGCACCACTACGAGGTGCTTTTTTTGATCGGTCGTAGCCATCAGCTTCCTTCGAGCCTCAAGCTTCGGGGCGCCCGGCCAGGTCAAATTCAGGGATGCAGTTGAAGTCGACGATACCGTTCACAAGGCTGCCGGACTCGGGTAAGACACGAAACATCGCCACGTCAAGCAGACGGTGCAGATAGGTCTCGGTTCCTTCACGCAGTCCGACGACTCCGGCATTCAGAAAATAGACGCCGGGATTGAGGCTGCAGGTGAAGCGAAACTCGGCATCATAGACAGAACCCGCTGCAACATAGGGAATCGCCTCGGCGATCGTAGCGGCCGAGGCCGCGCCGCCCAGCTCCACGCCGCCGGTGGTCTTGATGTGCATGCCGAAGCGGATACCGCTTGCTGAACCCGAAAACCGGACGCGATAACCATAACGATAGGTTCGCCCCCGTATCAGATTGTTTACCCGCTCACCGCCCACCGTGAAAATCGCCGGTGATTCGATCAGAACACCATGAGATTCATATGCGATAGTACTCGTCGGCTGTAGCGCAGGATCATAGCTTTCCGCCAACTCGTCATCCTTCCGCTTCGACTGCGCAGCAGACGATCGGGTCAACGCCGACTCGTCTGAAGTAGCTTCAGGCTCGCGTCTGTCATCCCCGAAAATCTCCTGCCGAATCAACGCCCTGTTGTCGGCGCTGGCATATAGCAGTTTTTGATACCGGCCGACGATGTGTTTTGGACGACCGGTGGCTAGCCGTTCCCCGTCATCCAGTAAAATTGCATAGTCGCAAAGTTCAACGACGGCGCTGCCGGAGTGCGACACAAAGAGAACCGTCGCACCGTTCCGTTTGATGGTTTCGATACGGGAAAAGCACTTCCGCTGGAATAGCTCGTCGCCCACTGCCAATGCCTCGTCCACGATCAGGATCTCAGGGTCCACGTTGATTGCAACTGCAAATCCGAGTCTGACGACCATACCACTGGAATATGTTTTAACCGGTTGCTCAAGGAATTCGCCGATGTCCGCGAACGCGGCGATCACGTCGAACCGCGCGTCGATCTCGTCTCGGCTCAAGCCCAACACGCTGCCATTCAGATAGACGTTCTCGCGACCGGTAAACTCGGGATTGAAACCGGCGCCGAGTTCAAGCAGCGCCGCCACGCGACCGGAGGTCTCCACGGTACCGGTCGTCGGCGTCAGTGTTCCACAGATGATTTGCAGCAGAGTGGACTTTCCCGAGCCGTTGCGGCCAATGACACCAATCGTCTCGCCCTTGCGCACGTCAAAGGTGACGTCGCGCAGTGCCCAGAATTCGCGGTAGTAGTTCGGGGTGGATTTGCCAAGCAGACCCCGCAGGCGCGGCATCAGGGACTGCTTCAGGCGATCCTGCGGTCGATCGTAGATTTGGTAAGACTTACCGAGATCCCGAACGCGGATAGCGATCACGTCAGACGACATCGGCAAACCCCTTACGCGTCTTCTGGAACCACCAAAAGCCGCCCAACGCAATACCGATGCTCACGGCAGTGTAAAGTAACCATCCGCCCCAATTTGGCATGAGGCCGAACAAGAGCACTTTCCTTCCCTCGACGATGACGAAGGTGATTGGATTCAGATACAAGAGCCACTGGAGTCGCTCCGATAACGCTGTGATCGGGTAGAAAACAGGCGCCAAAAACATCATGACACTGGTTACGATGCCTATGGTTTGAGCAATATCGCGCACGTAAACCCCAATCGCCGCCAAGAACCACGCGACACCCATCGCTCCCAGTATCAGCGGGGCGACAATCAGCGGAAATAAGATCAAGGTCCAGGGCAACTGATTCATCAGTATGAGTTGCGCGAGAAAGAGGACGATCAGGCTGATCGACGCATGGAAGAGTGCCGACCCCATTGTGACTATAGGTAAAATTTCGAGTGGAAATACAACACGCTTGACGTAGCTGACATTGCTGAGAATCAGCGTCGGAGCGCGATTGGCGACCTCGGCGAAAAGGCCATGAACAATCATGCCGACAAACAGGATGATGGCGAAACTCGCATGGCCCTCATCCCCTCCAACCCCCCACCGGGTCTTGAACACCACGGAGAAAACGAAGGTGTAGACGAGGAGCATTAGGACTGGATTGAAAAACGACCACGCGACGCCGAGGACAGAGCCGCGATAGCGGCCGATCACTTCGCGTCGAACCAGTTGGTTGATCAGACTACGGTTGCGCCAGAGACTGGAGACCAGCGCGTGGGGTGTCGCCAGGTGTTCCTGATGAGGATTCATGAAAGGTCGGTACTTGGTGGCAAAAACGCGCGGAAAACAACTTTCGCAAGTCTGGACGGCCGCTAGTTTACGCGGTAACCAACGAAAGAGTCATCCGTTATCGCTTCGTGGCGCATGCTGATGGTGTACTCAACTGTAGGAGGCAGCATCCCTCACCGAGCCGTCAAAGCAGCGACGATCCGCCCCGCCGCCAGCCCGTCCCCATAAGGCGAGACGCCCCGCGCCATGCTGCGATAGTGCGCGGGATCGTCCAGCAGACGCTGCGCCGCGGCGACGATCGTCTCATAGACCGGGCCGATCAGCTTCACGACCCCGGCGTCTACCGCCTCCGGCCGCTCGGTCTCCTGACGCAGCACCAGCACGGGCTTGGCGAGCGCGGGGGCTTCTTCCTGCACGCCGCCGGAGTCGCTCAGGATCAGGTAAGACCGCTGCATGGCGCCGACGAAGGGCAGATAGTCCAGCGGCGGGCACAGGGTGATCCCGGAGCAGCCGCCGAGGAGTTCTTCGGCAACGTCTTTCACGTTCGGGTTGGGGTGCACCGGGTAGAGGAACTGGACGTCGGAGTTGGTCTCGGCCAGGTGCCGGATGGCGCGGCAGATCGCGCGGAAGGGCTCGCCGAAGTTTTCGCGGCGATGGGCGGTGACCAGGATCAGGCGCTTGTCCGGATCAATGGGGACGCCGATCTCGGGGCGGCGGTCGGCGACGCTCAACAGGGCGTCGATGACCGTGTTGCCGGTCACATGGATGGCGCTGTCGGCGACACCTTCCCGCAGCAGGTTCTGCCGGGCGCTCTCGGTGGGCGCAAAGTGCCAGCGCGCCAGGCGTCCGGCGACGATCCGGTTCATTTCCTCCGGAAAGGGGTTATTCAGATCACCGGTGCGCAGTCCGGCCTCGACATGTCCGAAGGGGATCTTACGGTAGAAGCAAGCCAGGGCCGCGGTCATGACCGTGGTGGTATCGCCCTGGGCGAGGACCAGATCGGGGGTCTCCTGGGCGAGGGCCTCATCGAGCGCGATGAGCAGGCGCGCGGTCAACTCGGTCAGGGCCTGGTTGGGGCGCATGATGTCGAGGTCACGGTCCGGCGTGATGCCGAACACCGCAAGGACCTGATCGAGCATCTGGCGATGCTGCGCGGTGGCGAGCACCCGCGACTCGAAGGCCGGGTCCTGGGCGAGCGCACGGATGACCGGCGCCATTTTGATGGCCTCCGGGCGGGTGCCGACGATCGACAGAACCCGAATCGGTGTGGTGTCGCTCATGATCGACCTGCCGCTGTGACACAATGAAGCGTCAGGATACCCCGAGAGCAACGCAAAAACGACGCTGTTTAACGGTCCGTGCGATCCGTTGGTCTGCGCGCGCCGCTAGGTCGCGGCATGTGTTGCCACCCCTTCCAACAGATGTGCGACCGCGCGGTCGGTCAGCGGGGCCTGACTCAGTACCCGCGCGGTCCCTTTGCGCAGATGGTCGGCCAAGCTGGGGGTTGCCAGCGTCACGGTGTTCTCGCCCTGGCGGTTGGCGAACAGACAGACCCCGCGCTGTTCACTGATCCAGTTGAGACGCAGGGTCTTGCGCGTCCCCCGGAAACTCTCGAACTCGACCCAGGCGCCAACGCCCAGGGAACGGGCGAGCCACAGATGGCGGTCCTCTTTGGGCACCGGCCGAACCGCGGCGATCGGATCCGCTGGACGGTATTCGATGCCCGACGCACCATCGACCAGTTCCAGGGTCCGCAGACCCTTGCGCGCCGCTTGCCTGGACGGGGTCGGCGGCACCGGCGCGACTGCCGGATCAGGCGGCTCGCGTCGGCCGTCCGGGGTGCCGTCCTTATGCAGTGCGGCAACGTGCAGCTTGATCAACTGACCAAAGAAGGGGTCCCAGGCGTCATTGCGCCCGACGGCCTCGATCGCGGTACGCAGCCGTTTCAACAAGTCCGGCAACAGGGTGAGAAGCCGGGTGCGCTCCGCCGCTCCCCGCTTTGGCTGGACACTCCAGATCAGTTCATCCAGCGCGGCCAAGGCCGCGACCCACGGCGCACCCTCGCCGCCCGAGCGAACGTAGGTGTTCGTCAGGACCAGGCGCCAGTGGCGGTCGAGGAATTCGGCGACCAGGGCGGGCACCCCGCGCTGCGCCAACCGCGTGCGGATCTCCGCGTCCACGCGCGCCTTGACGACCTCCCGGCGCTCGCGCTGCGCGAGTTGGTCCACCGCCGCGGTGGTTCGGGTCTGCGCCCGCGCGTCCTCGTCGCGGAGGAAGTCATCGAGCTTGCACACCTGCTTGGCAAAGACGTTGATGTCGGTATCAAAGCCGGTGACCACAGCATCGACGATGGTTTGGATCGTGGCCATCAGCCGGGGTTCATCGGCTTCGTTTCGACCCACCCCCGAGTTGGCAATGAGATCGAGCAAGCGCCGGGCCGGATGCCGCTTGTTGGAGAAGAAGGCTTTGTCCAGCAGGGCCGCCTTGAGCACCGGAATCTGAAGCTTGGCGATCTGCGCGCGCAGGGTGACCGACAGTTCGGGATCGTTGAAGATGGCATCAAAAAGCATGACCACGATATCGATCGTCAAGGCATCGACCGGGTGCGATCGACTGACCATCGCCGTGGCGCGCAGGTGCTGCAGGACGGTGGTGGATATCGGGTCGATCGGCAGCTGACCCAGGTCAGCCAGGTGACGGGTATCCGCTCGGCCGCGTTGCAGGCGGGTCAGGGACTCGATCAGTTGGGCCAACCCGAGCGACGACCCCGGGGGGCGGGACCATGCAGTCGGTCCCAGCCGCCCGTGAGGGTTGCCCGTGGCCGCCGCGATCACCCGTGCAAGTTGGGCAAAGACCTCGTTTTCGAACTGGGCGGGCGCGCCATGATCCGTCAGGCCGAAACCAGCCCCGGCGATCCGCGCTCCGGCGACGCTTGGTTCAGAGTCAACCAAGCCCGGGTTCGACGACGACCCTGACGACACGGGTTCAAGCGACGCGTCGCGGTGCACCGCAGCCGGCATCCCGATCGGGATCTTGGGCAGGGTGCCATAGTCGATGAGATGGCGGTTGAGGTCGTTGTAGATACTCGGAAGTTCAACCTCCGTCTGACGTTCAAACTGCTTGAGGAGCATCAGCGCCACCTGCTCCCCGGCCTCGAGTACGGCAAACGCATTGAGCATGGCCGCGAACAGGGCCCGTGGGTAGAGCGGATTGTCGTCCTGGCTGATCCGCGGGAGTTGCAGCAGCGCGGCGAGGCGACGGTCGAGCGCGCTCAGTTGTGATGCGCAGCGACAAGCCGCACGGACCGCAAGCTTATCGATCGCCAGATCACGCTGGAAGTCATCGGCGTCGATCCGACGGCAGTCGGCGTCGCCCTCCGGGACACCGCGGCCGCGTTGGAGCCCGGCGACGTTGTGATCAAAAAACTGGACGTAGCTGGTCCGGAACTGTGCCAGCAGCTCTTGGCCGCGATTGCTCAACAGATCCATCGCGGCGAAACACAATTGCTGTTGATTCAGGCTGGTGGCACGATCGGCCATGCCGAGCAAGTCGTCGTTCGCGCGCCCCAGGTTCTCGGCAAAGGCCGTTGCAACACCCTGGACAAGCCGGTCGCGACAAACCGTGAGCAGGTCAGCCGCATCGACACGCCGCTGCCCCTCCTCGGGACTGGCGATTTCGGCTGCGCGAGGCAGCGCTTTCGTTGATTGGTGATGCGGCATGGACTAGGTCCCAGCTAGCAGAAGCACTCTGCGCCTTACGGCACAAAGACCAGCCTAGCTTAGCGATGGAGCCCGTGTTCGGTGGTCACCGATCTGTCGGCCCTCGATAGTTTCTCGTTTTTTGAAAGCATTCTTTGATACCCAGTATAAGAGAGACTATTGCGTCGCGTTGCCAACCCGGTCGCATCTAAGACCATTCCTGTCGATCGCTCAAGCCGACGTGCAGCAAAGCGAGGGGGCCGTTCTTTTGCGTGAATCTTCGCGACGCGTCAGCCGGGATAATCCGGACACGATCCGCCAAAGCTGGCCCACGCCCCCATCAGCCCCGCGCAAGCAGCAGGTGAGCCAGCGCCATGCCGGTGACCGTCAGTACAAGTGAACCGGCGAGGTGAACGCCCGCGGCGGCGATGCCCCAGCCGTACTCGCCCCGCGTGAGCATGGTCACCACTTCGGCGGAAAAGGTCGAAAAGGTCGTGAGTCCGCCGAGAAAACCGGTGATGACGAAGAGCCGCAACTCCGGCGGGAGACCTGGATGACGCCCCATCCAGGCCACGGCGAGGCCCACCAGCAAGCCGCCCAAGAGGTTGGCGGCCAGGGTGCCCAGCGGCAAGGAGGGAAAGATGGGGTTGAGACGGAGGCCCAATCCCCAGCGCAGCAAGGCACCCAGACCCGCCCCGGAGAACACGGCAAGGACGGCGATGAGATTCATGGCCCGCCGGCGTTCATTATTCGACCGTCACCGATTTGGCGAGGTTGCGCGGCTGATCCACGTCGGTGCCCTTCAGTACCGCGACATGGTAGGCGAGCAGTTGCATAGGAATGGTGAAGATCAGGGGATCGATCAGGTCATCGGTCTCCGGCAGCCGGATCACGGTCACCCCGGACTCCTCCATGAGCGGGACGGCAAAGTCGGCGAAGACAAAGAGTTGACCGCCGCGGGCGCGCACCTCCTCCAGATTCGACTTGAGTTTTTCCAAGAGGGCGTTATTCGGTGCCACGGCCACCACCGGCATGTTCTCGTCGATCAGCGCCAGCGGACCATGCTTGAGCTCGCCGGCCGGGTAGGCCTCGGCATGAATGTAGGAGATCTCCTTGAGCTTGAGCGCGCCTTCCATCGCGATCGGGTATTGCTCCCCGCGCCCCAGGAACAACGTGTGCTGCTTGTCGACGAACTGCTCGGCGAGGGTGGCAATGCGGTCATCCAGGGCCAGCACCTGCTCCATCTTGCTCGGCACCGACCGCATCAGGGCGACCATGCGCGCCTCCGCCGCCTCGTCCAGGCCGTGATAGCGCCCCAGGGCGGTGGTCAGCAGCAACAGTGCGATGAGCTGGGTGGTGAAGGCCTTGGTGGACGCCACCCCGATCTCGGGGCCGGCATGGGTCAGCAGGACCAGATCGGACTCCCGCACCAACGAACTCTCCGGGACATTACAGATGGCGAGTGTCGTGGCATAGCCGGAGTCCTTGGCGATCCGCAGGGCGGCCAGGGTGTCCGCCGTCTCGCCGGACTGCGAGATGGTCACGAACAGCGCGGACTCGGGGACCACATGACGGCGGTAACGGTATTCGCTCGCCACCTCCACGGTGCAGGGGAGCCCGGCCAGTGACTCCAGCCAGAAACGCGCCACCAGCCCGGCATGATAACTGGTGCCGCAGGCGACGATAGTGACCGCCTTGACCTGGGCAAACAGGTCCGGGGCGGTGTTGCCGAAGCCTTCCGGCAGCACCCGGTTGCCGGCCAGCCGACCCTCGAGCGTATCGGCGATGGCACGCGGCTGCTCGAAGATCTCCTTCAGCATGAAGTGGCGGTACTCGCCGCGTTCGGCCGAGTCCGCCGCGACCGCGGACTCCTTGACCGGCCGCTTGACCAGCGCACCATCGCGATTCCAGATCTGAACCGTCTCGCGGGTGAGTTCCGCGATGTCGCCTTCTTCCAGGAAGATGAAACGATGGGTGACCGGCAGCAGGGCGAAGACGTCGGAGGCGATAAAATGCTCACCGAAGCCGACGCCGATCACCAGCGGACTGCCCTGGCGGGCGGCCACCAGGTGCTCCGGGTCCTGCGTATCGATCACGCCCAACGCAAAGGCGCCGGTCATGCGCGCGGTGGCACGGCGCACGGCCTCGGCCAGGGGATGACCGGCGGTCAGTTCGTCATAGACGGCATGGACCACCACTTCCGTATCGGTCTCGGAGGTAAAACGGTGTCCGGCCGCCTTCTGCACGCGGCGCAGTTCCTCGTGATTCTCGATGATCCCATTGTGGACCAGGACACAACGGTCCCGACAAATATGCGGGTGGGCGTTGCGCACGGCGGGCTCGCCGTGGGTCGCCCAGCGGGTGTGGGCGATCCCGAGCGTTCCCGGCAGCGGCGCGGCAGCGACCTCATCGCGCAGACGCGCCACCTTGCCCAGGGTGCGTATCCGGTTGAGCTGGCCGACCTGGTCCAGCACGGCGATGCCGGCGGAGTCGTAACCGCGGTACTCGAGGCGCCGCAGTCCCTCCAGCAGAATGGCCGCGACCGGACGTTGGGCGATGGCACCGACAATGCCGCACATGGTGGTTACTCCGCTTTGAAAGAAAAGAACACCAGGAGTCCAAGGCTTCAGCCTTGGCGCCCGCAGACCAAGGCGGAAGCCCTGGGCTCCCGCAACGCGACTCAGCCTTTCGGCAACTTCGTGGGCCGTTGCCAGCCGGGAAGCGTCGCCTGGCGAGCCCGGGTGACCGTCAACTGGCCGGGCGGCGCATCCTTGCTGATCACCGAGCCGGCCCCGATGGTCGCTCCCGCGCCGACGGTCACCGGGGCGACCAGTGCCGTATTGGAGCCGATGAAGGCGCCGTCCCCGATGACGGTGACGAACTTGTTCGCCCCGTCGTAGTTGCACGTAATGGTGCCCGCGCCCACGTTGACCCCGGCGCCGATCTGCGCATCGCCCACATAGGTCAGATGGTTGACCTTGCTGCCGACGCCAACGGTTGCCTTCTTGATCTCGACGAAGTTGCCGATGTGGGTGTCGGATGCGAGCCGGGCTTCCGGCCGCAGGCGCGCGAACGGGCCGATGCGCGCCCCAATGCCGACCTCGGCACCCTCAATCACGCAGTTTGCGAAGACTTCAGTCCCGGCGCCGATATGGCTGTCACGGATCACGCAATTGGGCCCGATGCGCACCCCGTCGCCGAACTGCACCTCGCCTTCGCAGATCAGGTTGATGTCGATGAAGCAGTCGCGCCCCGTGATCAAACGGCCGCGGATATCGAGCCGCGTCGGATCGGCCAGGGTGACCCCGTTGCGCATGAGATCCGCCGCCAGGCGCTGTTGGTGAAAGCGCTCCAGGGCCGCGAGTTGCAGCCGGTCATTGACTCCGGAAACCTCCTCGATGGTGAGCGGATGGACGCTTGCCACCGGCACCCCGTCAGCCACTGCCATGCCGATGATATCGGTGAGGTAATACTCACCCTGGGCATTGGCGTTGGTCAGTCGCCCGAGCCAGACGTCCAGCCGGGCACGGTCCGCCACCAGGAAACCGGTGTTGGCCTCGCGCACCGCCAGCTCCTGCGGCGTCCCGTCTTTCTGTTCGACGCTGCGCAGGATGCGGCCCGTGGCATCGCGGATGATCCGGCCATAGCCGGTCGGGTCATCCATCAGGGCGGTAAGGATGCCGAGACTGGTATCGGCGGCGGCAGCGATCAGACGGTTCAGGGTGTTCGGGTCGACCAGCGGCACGTCGCCATAGAGCACCAGCACACGGTCCATATCAGCCACCGCGGGCATGGCCTGCATGACGGCATGGCCGGTGCCGAGTTGTTGGGCCTGCTCCACCCACGCACAGGCGCGGGCGGACAGGGCGGCGCGCACCTGCTCACCGCCATGGCCATAGACCACCACGGTCGCGGCGGCACCGAGGCAGGTCGCGGCGTCCAGCACATGGCCCAACATGGGCCGACCGGCCAGGGGGTGCAGGACCTTGGGCAGGTCGGAGTGCATACGCTTGCCCATTCCGGCAGCCAGGATGATGACACCGAGCTTCATGTGTACGATTCCTCGCGCAGTGGTTGATGCTGGAGCCAGGAATTCAGTGCAGCGCGCTGCCCGGCACGGCGCCGACCAGACCATCCTGACTCAGCTCAGCCGCGGTCGGGTCACGCACGTCTTTGATCCAGACATGGACCTTGAGCGACTTACCGGCGAGCGGATGATTGCCGTCGACGGTCAAGGTTCCCTCACCGATGCGGGTCACATAGAAGGTGCGAACGTCACCGCTGTCGTTCTGCATCTGGACCTCGGCGCCCACGAAATGAAATTCGGGCGGGACCTTGTCCAGTGAATCGGTAAAGGTCAGGTTCGGGTCATGGGGTCCGAAGCCGTCCTCCGGGGTGAGCAGCAGGTCCACCTGATCGCCGACGCACTTGCCGCTGACCGCAGCGTCCATGCCGCCGATCAACTCGGTCCGGCCGCCATGGATGTAGCCGACCGGCAGATCGGTCTGCTCCAAGATGCTCCCCTGGGTGTCGGCAATGCTGTAGGTCAGACTGACGTACTTGCCGGGGCGGACAACCTGATCGGAGTGCGGGTCAGGCCGGGCGGGGGACAGGGGATCGGACATAGCGCACCTAAATGCCTTGGCGGGTGTCTGGGAGCGCTAGGGTACCGCACTCGCCCCGTTTCGATCCAAGCCTGTAGGATAGGGGGACGATCCGGGTATGGGTGTGGGGAATCGCAGATGCGTAAAGAGTCATCTCAGTGGCGGTGGCGGGTTGCCGGCACCGTGATCGTGATCGCGGCGTCGGCGGCGCTCTGGACCTGGTGGGCCGAGGATCACCCGCGCGAGGAGCGGCGGCTGCGCGTGCTTGTCCATGACCATCTGGAGCAGTGGTTTCCCGATCAGATGGCCACGAACGATGGGTGGCACGGGCTGCATCGGCGGACCGCACCAGGTGCCGCCGCCGCCGCCCATGTCGTCCTGGTCCATGGACTCGACGAGCCGGGCACCATCTGGGATGACCTGATCCCCGCCTTGAACGCGGTCGGCGCCACGGTCTGGGAATTCCGCTACCCCAATGATCAGGGCATCGACCGCGATGCCGCCTACCTGGCCGAGCACTGGCCCAAGCTCCCGACGGATCAGCCTGTCGTGCTGGTGGGCCACAGCATGGGCGGGCTCGTGATTCGGGATTTTGTCTCGGGCTGGCGTCATCCCGTTGGTTTGCCGACGCGGGTCACCGGGCCGCCGGTGCGCGGGGTCATCCTCGGCGCGACGCCCAACCACGGGTCCGAGTGGGCGCGGTTACGCGTCTGGCTTGAACTGCGCGACCAGTTCCATCGCGGTACGGACCGCCGGTATTCACTCTTCGCCGCACTGCGCGACGGCACTGGCGAAGCCAAGATCGACCTGCGTCCCGGCAGCGACTTCCTGACTGAACTGAATGCCCGACCCTGGCCGCGGGACGTCCCCGTGCTGCTGATCGGCGGTGTCCTCCTGCCGCCGGAGTCGCAGTGGCGCGCGGGCATCGCCCAGGCGGCGGCCGACACCCAGTCCGCGGAACTCGGGGAAACACTCGACGCTTGGTGGTCCAGCCTCGCCGACGGACTGGGCGACGGCGTGGTCACCCTGGAGTCGCTCGCCCTCCCGGAAGCAGCGCCGCCGATCATCGTGGACGCCTCGCACCGCGGCATGTTCCTGCGCTACCTCCCCGGCGACCCGCAGCCGCCGGCGATTCCCCAGGTCATCGCCGCACTGCGTGCCTGGGAGCATGATTGAGCCGTCAGGTGACTCCCAGGAAAACATCCCGACTGCGCATGCCTGTAAGATCCGCAGGGGCTTTCGGGGCGGCTTGACGGGCGGCGTAGGGACGGCGTAGGGGCGACTTCAGTCGCCCCCTCCACGTCGGTAGACCTTTTCCCCAAAATCACCTTACGTCATGCACTCGCTATTCACTGCGCGCCGGCGCGTAAACTACGCGGACCAGCCCCGCCGCCGAACAGCGCGGTGCGGGTCTGCATCCAAACACCTGATCGAGGAGATCGTGATGTTCCCAACCGACCCCCCCAGATCGACTGCCTCAGGCCCATGCGACCCCCTCAAGATCGTCTTCTTCGGCTTGGGCGCGGTCGGGTCCAATCTGCTGATCTGTCTCGCTGAACTGGCCGAGCGTGATGACGTGCCGGTGCGTTTCGTCGTCTATACCATCGACCCGGCGGGGGCGCGCGATGCGCTCTTCCACGCCGAGCGGTTGTTCGACCGGATCCGCTTCATCGGTCTGCCGGACTTCGCCCCGATCTTCGCCGGTGCCGCCGCCCACGACACCGAACTGGCCGGCGCCGCGCTGGTGGTGAACGCGGCCCTGCCCGAATTCAATTGTCCGATCATCGAATTGGGAATTCGCCTCGGCGCCCATACGGTCGATCTCGCCGCCGAGATGTATAACGAGCGAACCGACCGCACCTTGACCTTCGCCCAATATGATCATGACGCGGCGCTGCGCGAGCGCGGGGTGGCGGCGCTGATCAATCAGGGCATCTCGCCCGGCGTGACCGATTTTCTGATCGGCCGCTGCATTCATGAGCTCCTTGCCGCCGGGCGCTATGAACTCGAGATCGAGAGCGTTGACCTGTACTTACTCGAAGACATCGAAGCCGACTCGGTGGTCTTCTCCTGGTCGCCGCTGACCGCGCTCGATGAACTGGCCGCGCGTCCGCGAACCCTGAGCGATGGCCGCATGCAGGTCATGGAACCCTTCGGCATGGCCCGCTATTACGCTTTTCCGAATGAGCCGCGGCCGACCCGTCAGTATCCGCTCTATCAGGAAGAATTGCTCTCGCTGCATCGGGCCTTTCCCGAGATTCCAACCATCGGGGTCTATACCGGGGGCTCGGAGGTGGAACTGGTGAAGGCACTCTTCCAACTCAACCTGCTCTCTAAACAGACCCTGCCGGATCAGCCGGAATTGACGGTCGAGGCGATGGTGCGGGCGATCCTGCCCGGCATGCAGCGGCCCCGGCGGATCGAGGAACTGCTGCGCAACGGGGTCATCCGCCGCACCCACTTCTGCGCCGCCGCCGAGATCCGCGTCTCCGAGACGGTCCGCAACGACCGTCAAACGGTGGTCGAAACCCTGGGTCTCAGTTATCACCGCTATCAGGGGTTGCTGGGATCACCTTACGCGGGAGCCACCTACATCTCCTATCCGACCGGGGTGGGGGCGGCGATCATGGCCTGGCATACACTCCAATACGCACGTACCGCCCCAGGTAAGATCGTCGGCGTGGTCACCGGGGAAGACCTGGCCCGACTGCTGCCCCGCGCCAGCGCGGATGCCATCCGCCGCGACCTGGTCGCCTGGGACATCGACCTGTTCCAGAGCCTGCGCGACGCCACCGAGTTGTAAGCAAGTGCAGCACTCCAGCTATAGCCTTCGGACGTGATAACTGGACGTAGGGGCGGGTTTCGAACCCGCCCCTACACGAGGTAGCGGAATGATTGGCCTAACGCACCCGACGATTCTCGGAAAGCCTATCAGCTCCCACCAACACGAGAGAACCCAACAATGAACGCTGACACCGGTTTCAGTCCACCCGCGCGCGGCCTCCTGGTTGCCGCGGCCTTCGTGATCATCGTGGTCGGCCTGCAACTGGCCTCATCCTTACTCGGCCCGGTCCTGCTTGCCATGTTCATCGCGGTGGTCGCCACTCCGCCACTGCGCTTCATGCGCAAGTATGGTGCGCCCAAGTGGCTGGCGCTGCTGGTCATCGGCTTCATCCTGCTGGATCTCGGCAGCCTGCTGGCCTTGGCCACGACGGGAGCACTGGAAGGCTTCAGAGACAGTCTGCCAAGTTACCAGGAACGGCTCATGCTGCTGAGCGAGGAATTCGGCACCTGGCTGGAAGGCGTCGGCATGCCCAACTCCCGCGAGGCCGTACCCGACCTGCTGGATCCGAACCTGGCCATGGGTCTGACCCGCTCCTTCCTCTCCAACGCGAGCGGCATCTTCTCCACCGGCCTGCTGGTCCTGTTCACCGTCCTCTTCATCCTACTGGAAGCCGCCGGCATGCCCGCCAAGCTCAAGGCGGCATTCGCGATCACCCCGGAGGCGGATGCCCGTATCGAGAAAATGCTGTCGTCGATCAATCGGTACATGATCATCAAGACACTGGCGAGCCTGGCCACCGCCTTTTTCATCTGGATCTGGCTGTGGTATCTGGGTCTCGACTTCGCCATGCTCTGGGCCTTGCTCGCCTTCCTGCTGAACTTCGTCCCCTTCGTCGGCTCCATTCTGATGGCCGTTCCGGCGATCCTGCTGGCCCTGGTCCAAACCGACCTGCAAACCACCTTGCTGGTCGCCCTCGGTTATCTGGTTGTCAACACCGCCATCGGCAGCATCCTGGAACCCCGCTTCATGGGCCGAGGACTCGGGATCTCCACCCTGGCCGTGTTCCTCTCGCTGCTGTTCTGGGGCTTTGTGTTCGGGACCATCGGGGTTTTCCTGTCGGTGCCGCTGACCATGGTGCTCATCATCGCCCTGGATGCCAGCCCGCTGACCCGCCCCATCGCCGTTCTGCTCGGCCCGGATCTCGAGCCGGACGCGCCGCCCGCCTCAGGCGACGACTCAGCCGGGACGCCGACGCCGACGGAGCAGACCCAGGATCTTCTTGCCCAGGAGCGGCAGGATACCCAACAGGGCCAGTGATGCGATCAGGTCCGGCGAAAACACGTCGGACAACTGCTCGACCTCGGCCAACTGAGTGCCGGCATTCACGTACACCAGAATGCCGGCCAGCATGCCGAGTTGCGTCACCCAATAAAAGGTGCGGCTCTGCATCGGCGTCAGCCCCATCACCAGATTGATGATGAAGAAGGGAATCACCGGCACCAGCCGCATGGAAAATAGATAAAAGGGACCATCCCGCGCCACCCCGGCATTGACCGCGGCAAGCCGTTCGCCAAAATGACGCTGGATGCTGTCGTGCAGGATGAAACGGGACAGCCAGAAGGCCAGCACAGCGGCTAGCGCGGCAGCGAACGAGGCCACCAGAGCGCCCTTCCAGAAGCCGAACAAGGCGCCGGCGATCACGGTCATCAGCGCCGCAATCGGCAGAAACAGCGTCGCCGCGACAAAGATGACGAAATAGCCGCCGAGCACCAGCCAGGGCTGCCGCTGGTACCAGGCATCGAAGCTGTCGTGACTGGCCTGGAAGGCGTCGAGCGTCAGATGCTGATGCAACCCGAAGGCGAAAAAGGCCACGATCAATGCGGTAATGGGCAGCAGCAGGGCAAGCCGTTTCATGGACGAATTCTCGTGTTGCGGGGTCGCACGACGGCGTTTCCGCAGTGGACCCGAATCCATCATGATACCCCGTCGCGCGGCGGCCGCGGAGATGCGTGGACCGCTGCCCGGTTTCATCTATACTCGGATCAGCATCATCCCCAGGCCGCCGGAGCGACCCCGCATGAGCAACAGCCGACGGCAACCCGACACCGGTCCCTTCCGGGCCGAGCAACTGCGCGACGGTGACTCGACGACGCGACCCGCGACCGCCTGCGCGCAACCCGCGACACCGGGCAACTGCGCGCCTGGCTGCTCGCCGCGGCCCAGGCGGAGACGGTGGTTGGGCTGTTTGAACCGGCATCGCTCGTCGGGAATAGTCTCAGTATTCGTGCTCGAAGGCCCCACCCGCCCGGGTGCCGCCGGAGGCGCCGACATCCGCCTCCACCCTGATCCGCGGCGTCACCTCGATGCGCAGCACACCCTGGGTTTCACCCGCCCGCACGCCCTGGCGGGCACCGAGATAGACCCGCTCGGTGAGCTGTTGACCGGCCTCCAGGCTGGAGTCGCCGCGATCGTCGGTTCCCAGCCACAGACGCTCCAATCCGAGCCCGGTGCGCACGCGATCCAGCAGCCCCAGTCCGAGTAGACCACCGCCCAGCTCGACGCCCGCGAGTGAGGCTGCCGCCGTCCCAAGCCGCACCGCCTGCACCGGCGACAGTCGGCCGCCGGCAACGCCGAATAACAGGCGGGACAGGACCTCATCCTGCGGCAGCGGCGGTTCCCCGCGCAGTTCGATCCGTGGCTGTTTTGCGGTACCCAGCACGGCCAGGATAGCGGTGCTGCCGGCCGCCGTGGCGCGTGCTTCCAGGTCGAGTGTCGGATCGATTCCGTGGGCTCCATCGAACCCGATCCGTCCGCGACTGAACTTCAGCGTCTGACCCGCCAGCTCATAAGTGCCCCGCCGCAACTCGAAACCACCGCTGATGACCGGATCGGCCAGGGTTCCGCCCAGCCGCACCTCGCCGCCGAGTTCCGCATCGACCCCGCGGCCGCTCACATAAACGGCGCGGGGTGCGGCGACCAGCAGATCCAGGCCAATATCAGGGGCAGGGGTCGACGGTCGCGCGACCGCAACCGGACGACCGCTACCGCCGCGCTCCCGAACCTCAAGGGTGACGACCGCGGCGGGCAGGCGCTCGGGCAGCCGGACCTCAATGCGACTGAAGCGCACCGTGCCGACGGCGTCGAGGCGCTCGGCCGCGCGTCCGGACAGCCGCAGGTCAGCGTCCCCCTGCACATCCAGTTGATCCAGTTGGATCGGCCGGGCATTGCGCGCGAGCAGTCGCAGATCGACGGGCAGTCCGGACGCCAGCACGCCGACCGCGCCGGTGAGTTCGACCGTGCCGCGTCCCGCCCCCGTGCCCGCCCCCGATGGGACGGCCGTCTGAGCAGTCAGGCGCTGCACGCGAACCGTATCGCCGTCCAGCCTCAAGCGGCCCGCGATACCGGTCAAGGCGAGCCCGATGGTGCGGTCCCACAGGGCCGCATCGGTCAGTCGCAACGTGCCGTCCAGCCGCGGCGCCGCAACCGTGCCGGTGATGGCGGTGGCAAGCACCGCCTGCCCACTCAGTTGCCGGCCGCCGCTGGTCAGCAGCGGGTCGAACAACGCGAGATCGACCCGTCCGTCGGCGCGCAGCGCCAGCGTCCCTGAGGCAAACGGCAGCCGTCCGGCGACCCGTCCATGCACCCGCAGATCGGTGCGCGGCCCGGTCGTGGCCCGAACATCCAACTGCACCGCGTCAGCGGCGAGATCCGCCGTGACCTTGAGCTGTGCCGACGGAATGCCTCGGCCCGGCCCAGTGGTCAGACGCAGGCCGCTCGCCTGAGCGCGCAGCGAACCCAGGGGAGCGCCCGGGGTACCGGTCAGCCGGAGATCCGCGCCCAGGGTGCCGGTCAGGGGCACCTCCGGTGCGGCCAGTTGAACCAATTCAAGGGGCAATCCGGCGAGCGTCGCCCGGAGATCGAGCCGGGGCGCCAGGCGCCCGGCGACCTCGATCGAACCGGTCCGCAACTCCAGGCGCAGCCGGTCCACCCGCAGACCGTCCGACAGATCGAACACGGCCGGAGCGCGCAGCCGCAGGGTCTCGCCGCGCGCCTGGGCCTCCAGGCGCTGCAGCGCCAAGCGGCGGGCGGGGGCGTCCAGCCGCGCAGCGGCCGTCAGGCGCAGCGGACCGCCCGGATCGGCCAGCCGCGCATCCGCCGTCAGGTCGAGCGCGGCGGCCGGACCGCGCACGCTCAGCGACGCCTCCCCGCCGACCGTCCCCAGCGCGAGCCCGCGCAGGCGCAACGTCGCCTCGGTCCGCGCTGGTCCCAGCGGCTCGGTCACCTGAGCGGTCAAGGCGAGTGTCTGCACCCCGACCGCTCCCGGGAGCATCAACCCCTCACCCGCCGCCTCGATCAGGGCGGCGCCGGCCGGGGTCAGAGTCAGACTTGCACTCAGGCGCCCGGCCAATCCCGCGGTTGCTTCCGGTGGCAACAGCGGGGCGAGATCGGCTAGACGTTCGACACGCAGCCGCAACTCACCCTGCGGCAACCTGGCCCCGCGCGGCAGGCGCAGCGTGCCGGCGGCGGCGACACTGGCCCAGCGGCTGTCGCCGAGTGCGAGGTTCAGGCCGCCATCCGCGGCCCGTTCCGCCTGGAGAGTGATCCTGACCGGCTGCCCGGCCCAGTCACCCCGCAGATCGAGTAACCCTTCGGGCACGGCGGGCCGGGCGCTCAGACGCCCGGTCATCTGGCCGGCGAGACGCTCCGTACCGACACCTTGAAACCCGGCCTGCGCCGTCAGATCGGCGACCAGCAGCGGCGCCCGCGGTTCACCGCTGAGCGCGCCCCGCGCCTGCATCCGCCCGGACCAGCCGGACGCCAGGACGCTGAGATCGGTCAGATCCAGCATCCAATCCAACGCCACGGCGTCACCCGCGACCCGACCCTGGGCGCTGGCCTGGAGCCGCGCGCCCGCGATCCGGGCCGCGGCGATCTGCCAGGCCGTCCCTTCGCCGCGGACGGACAGCGCGAGACGGGCCGCTGGTCCGAGCAGCCCGGCGATCGGCGCCGGGGCCTGGGTGAGCGCCAGCTCGCCCGTCGCGTCGAGCCGCGGCGCGCCATCGGCGGCACCCTCGAGATCGAAGCGGGCGCTGCCGGCCAAGGTGGTGCCGGCCAGACCACTGAATGCCGCAAGATCGGGCAGACTCAGGGTCGCGTGCCCGGCGCGCGCGGTCAGGCCACCCGCGGCCTGGAGGTCGATGAGTGGATGGCGGATGGCGAGCTGCACCGCGAGCGCGGGGTCCGCGGGGCTCAGTTCGCCCGTGAGGCGCAACGGCACGGCCGCCAGCGCCTCAGGCCGCACGACGGGCGTGCGCAGGCCGCTCATCTCCAGCGCGAAACCCAGGCGCGCCGCGTCGCCCTCGGCAGTCGCGATCAGCCGTTCGACTGAGACGTCGCCGACCGCCGGCCCGTCCCACTCGACCCGTGCCGTCCCCCGCGGTGCGCGCAGGCTGCCGTCCAGATCCGCCCTGACGCTGAGCCGCTGCCAGGCGATGGCCGGCAGCCCTGCCAACGCCAGCGTCAGCGCCGGCACCTCGGCGGACAGCCGCAGCCCGGCGGCGGACTGGGACTCCAGATCGAGCAAGCCCGCCGCGGTCGCCTGGAGCGGCCCGGCCGCGAGCACGGCGTTCAGGTCAAGCGCCGTGCGCGGCCCCGCGGCCGCGGCGTCGAGACGCCAGCCGTCCTGCGCCGTCGGCAGGCTCACTCCCGCCGCCGCGGCCAGCGCGGCAACCAGACCCCCGGGGGCCTCCTGAAACGCCAGGTCGAGTCGATCGTGCCCGGCGCCGGAGGCCAGCTCCAGTCGGTAGCGATCCGTGCGGCCGGGGGCGGTCATCAGCACCGTCGCCTGCAGGTCCGCGGCAGTCGCCACCGAGCCGCTGCCCGTGATCGTCACGCGCGGCGCACCCGGCACCGCCCCGTGGAGATCCAACCGGTCGATGGCCAGGTGTCCCAGCAGGACCCGCACCGGGAGCTCGATGCCTCCGGCGGTGTTTTCATCCGCGGCCGGCACGCGGTGCAGGACCACCGAGCGGGCCGTCAGCGCCGCGATGGCGATGGTCCCGCGCAGCAGCGGCAGCAGTTCGAGGTCGAGCACGGCCTCCTCGACGACCAGCCAGGCGCCGGCGGCGTCGCGCAGCTCCAGTCGCGCGATCCGCGGAGCCGTCGGCAGGGTCCCGCTCAAGCCCGACAGTATCACCTGCCCGCCGCTCAACTCCGCCAAACCCCACGCGATGACCCGCCGGCCGGGGTCCGTATTGGCTGCCGACAGCAGCAGCGCCAACGCCAGTAACGGCAGCAGCAGGAGTGTCAGCACTGGGCGCAGGAGGTGGCGCATGGCTAGAACGCCTGTCCGATGCCGATATAGAGCTGCACTGCGGCATCCCCCTCCTGCGGGTCCAGCGGCGTGGCGAGATCCGCCCGCACTGGTCCGATGGGCGTGTGATAGCGCACACCGATACCGAGTCCGACCGCGAGCGCGCCGGCGTCTGGATGGTCGGTCGAGGATACCGCCCCGGCGTCCAGAAACATGGCCAAGCCCCAGTTGGCGCCGAAACGGCGGCGCCATTCCAGGCTGGCCTCGAACAGGCCGTCACCGCCCGCGGGTGTCCCTGAGACCGTGCGCGGGCCGATGGACTGGAACGGATAGCCGCGAACCGAGCCGCCCCCGCCGGCATAGAACCGCCAGTCGGGCGGGACCTGATCCGCCGCGGCGCCCATGATGTTGCCGAGCACCAGGCGGCCGGCCAGCACGGACTGGCCGGTGCCGATCCGGGAACTGGACTTGCCCGGACGCGTCCAGGCCGGAAGCGCGCCGAGATCCAGATAGGCCGATCCGGCCAGGCGCCCGCGCACGAAGCCCGGTCCGTCGTTATCCGACGCCTGACCCAACTGTTGGGTGGGCGCCACCTGAGCCGCCAGGCGCAGGCCGCGCCGCGGGTTCAGCGGATCATCGGTGGTGTCGTAGATCAGTGTCAGCGGCAGGGAGAGCAGGCGGTAGTCCCGCGGAATGTCATCCTGGGTGACGCGCGAACGCTCGCAGGCCAGCCCGGCGCTGCCGGACAACTGCTCGGACAAACGACGATCCAGCACCGCGCCGGCGGTGACCGCCTCGCGGTCATAGGCTTCGAGACTCTCGTTCACGGCGCCCAGGTCCAGACGCAAGGCCAGATCGCGCAGCCACCAGTCGGGGATGCGCAGGGACCCGTTGACCAGATAGCTGGCCGCGTGCGGCCCACCCTCGGTCACTTGTCCGAGGTCGGCCCGCAGGGTCAGTTGCTCGGCCCCGCCGAACAGATTGCGATGCGTCCAGGCCGCCGAGCCGGTCGCACCCTCATCGCTCGAAAAGGCCCCGGCCAGGCGCACCACGCGCAGCGGGCGCTCGGCCAGGTCCAGGGTCAAGGGCAAGCGCCCCGCGGCATCCGGCACGGTCCCCGGGGTGAGCCGTGCCCAGGCCAGCGCGCCGTCGGCCAGCAGGTCGCGACGGGCCGCCTCCAACCGGGTGGGGCTGAATGGCTCACCCGGCGCCAAGTTCAGGCGGCGGCGCACATACTCCTCCCGCAGGCGTGTCAATCCGTTGATTGTTACTGAGCCTAGGCTCACCCGCGGGCCAGGCTCAGCCAGATAGATGACATCCATCCGACGCGTGTCATGATCCACCAGCGCATCCGGCGGCGGGACCTGGGCAAGCGCAAACCCATCCTCGCGCAGCGCCCGCAGCACCGCCTCCCCGGCGGCCAGCACCGCGGCGGCACGCGCCGGTTCGCCGGATGTCAGATTGAAAGCGGAGCGCACCCGCGCGGGGACCGGACCATCGAGCCGGACGATCCCGAGTCGGTAGAGCGGTCCGCGTTCGATGGCAACCGCCACCTTCACCGGGGGACCGGCGGACCGATCATCGAGCACGGAGAACAGGGTCGGATCATCAATGGCAAGCCCCGCGATCCGGATTCTAATTCGGGCATCGTAGTAACCGAAACTGCGCAACACCGTATCGAACCGCGTGGCATCGGACTCGGCCCGAGCGAGCAGCGCAAAGGGTCCCACCGGGGCGCGCTCGCGCAACCCGGCAAGCTGGGACGTGTCGGCAATCGCCTGGTCGATTGCGGCATCACCGATCGGCGTGATCACCAACGTGTAGGCGAGGGGGCTCGCGGCAAAGACCCGAGGGTCGGGACTCAGACCGGCCAGCAGTCCCGCCAGCACACCAAGCCAAGCCAGCACGCGGCGCACCCGTCGTCGCCGTCCCGCCGGACCAGTCATGGCGCGCCCACTCACGGGTGCGGCCACCAGCGCAGGGAATATGGAACGGGGTCGGGTTTCATCTCGGTGACACCGGCAGACCCCCGCATCGTCGCAACGCTCGAACACCGAACGCCCAACAGGGGGGGGATCAGGATACTACGATCAGACTGACGCGTCGGCACGGCGGACCACCAAGTTACCCCGCAGAAACGTGTATGACGCGTTTTTTTGATGCAAAACTCGGGCTCGGCTGCTACAACGTGCCGCGGAACTTCCACATCGTATCAACAACACCAAAGGGGACACTATTGTGATGTTTCAGGTCCGCATCCATGGCCGCGGCGGCCAAGGCTGCGTTACGGGAGCCGAAATGCTCTCCATCGCCGCATTTCTCGAACAAAAACACGCGCAGGCCTTTCCGAGCTTCGGCTCGGAACGCACCGGGGCACCGGTGGTCGCCTTCTGCCGCATCGCGGATCGCGAGATCCGGCTGCGCGAACCCATCATGCAGCCGGACGGCCTCATCATCCAAGATCCCACCCTGCTCCACCAGGTGGATGTGTTCAGCGGGCTGGTGCCGGACGGCTATGTCCTCATCAACACCAAGAAGAGCTTCGACGACCTCGGCATCAGTGAGCGCTTTGCCGGCTGGCACCACTCGCACCTGTGCACCGTCCCGGCGACCGAGATCGCCATGGAGCACATCGGGCGCCCGTTACCGAACGCCATCCTGCTGGCGGGCTTCGCGGCGATGAGCGGGGCCGTCTCCCTGGCGTCGGTCCACGCGGCGATCAATGAAAAATTCACCGGCAAGGTCGCGGCAGGCAACATCGCCGCCGCCAGCGCCGCCTTTGAATTTGTTAAAAAAGAATCGGAGGACTACCGTCGTGCTGAAGCAATGTGAAGGCTCTCATGCGGTCGCCGCGACCGTGGCCCTGTGTCGGCCGGAGGTGATTTGCGCCTACCCCATCTCGCCCCAGACCCATATCGTGGAAGGGTTGAGCGAGATGGTGCGGGACGGCACCCTGCCGGGCTGCGAGTTCATCAATGTCGAATCGGAGTTCGCCGCGCTGTCGGTCGCCATCGGCTCCTCCGCGGCCGGGGCGCGCTCCTACACCGCCACCGCGAGCCAGGGCCTGCTGTACATGGCCGAGGCGGTGTGGAACGCCTCCGGGCTCGGGCTGCCGATCGTGATGACACTGGCCAACCGTGCGATCGGTGCGCCGATCAACATCTGGAACGACCACACCGACTCGATGTCGATGCGCGACGCGGGCTGGATTCAGCTTTTTGCGGAGAACAATCAGGAAGCCGCCGACCTGCACATCCAGGCCTTCCGGCTGGCCGAAGAGGTCTCGCTGCCGATCATGGTCTGCATGGACGGCTTCATCCTGACCCATGCCTACGAGGGGGTGGACATTCCTACCCAAGCTCAGGTCGATGCCTATCTGCCCCCGTACGAGCCGCGGCAGGTCCTCGATCCCCGCGACCCCGTCTCCATCGGCGCCATGGTCGGCCCGGAAGCCTTCACCGAGGTGCGTTATCTCGCGCACGCCAAGCAGATGCAGGCACTGGAACTGATCCCGCAACTGGCAGCCGAATTCCAACAAAAATTCGGGCGTGATTCGGGTGGCCTGATCCGGCAATATCGCATGGAAGACGCGGACACCGTCGTGATCGCCCTGGGTTCGGTGCTGGGCACGATCAAGGACACGATCGACGACCTGCGTGACGAGGGACACAAGATCGGCGTCCTTGGCATCACCTCGTTCCGGCCTTTCCCGCTCACCGAGATCCGCGACGCGGTGAGTCATGTGCGGCGGGTGGTGGTGGTTGAAAAGTGCTTCGCCGTGGGCATCGGGGGCATCGTCTCGCGCGATGTCCGCTCCGCCATGCGCAACCGGCCGCAGCCGCTTTACTGTGTGGTCGCCGGGCTCGGCGGGCGGGCCATCACCAAGGCGTCGCTGCACCAACTGTTCATGGAAGCGATCGAGGACAAGCTCGAACCGCTGACCTTCCTCGATCTGGATTGGAATGCCGTCAACCGCGAGCTCGAACGCGAGCGGCTGACGCGCCGCTCGGGTCCGATCGCCGAAAACCTGCTGCGCGACCTGGGCGTCGTGGCCGCCCGCGTTGGTTGAGTGAGGCACCTACCATGACAGCAACCACCATCAAGTTCTATCAGACCGGCACCCATACGGTCGGCAACCGCCTGCTCGATCCGGAACACCGCTCGGTGCAGGCGGACATGCGGCGCACCAACTCGCTCAACTCCGGACACCGCGCCTGTCAGGGCTGCGGCGAAGCCTTGGGCGCGCGCTACGCGATCGACGCCGCCATGCAGGCGACCGACAATCAGCTGATCGCGGCCAACGCGACCGGCTGTCTGGAGGTCTTCTCGACCCCCTATCCCGAGACCTCCTGGCAAATCCCCTGGATTCACTCACTGTTCGGCAACACCGCCGCGGTCGCCACCGGCATCGCCGCGGCCATGCGGGTGAAGGGGCGCAGCGACGTGCGCGTGGTCGCCCAGGGCGGCGACGGCGGCACCACCGACATCGGCTTCGGCTGCCTGTCGGGGATGTTCGAGCGCAACGACGACGTGCTCTACATCTGCTACGACAACGAGGCCTACATGAATACCGGGGTCCAGCGCTCCTCGGCCACTCCCGGCGCGGCGCGCACCGCCACCACGCCGGCGGTCGGCGACGCACCGGGCAACGTATTCGGACAAGGCAAGAATCTGCCGCTGATCGCCATGGCCCACGAGATCCCCTACGTGGCTACCGCCATCGTGTCGGAACTGCGCGACCTCGAGGCCAAGGTCAAGCGCGCCATGGAGATCCGCGGGGCGCGTTACATCCATGTCTTCGTGCCCTGCCCGTTGGGCTGGGGAACCAACGCCTGGGACACCATCCAGATCGCCCGGCTGGCGAAAGAGACCGGGGTCTTCCCGGTATTCGAGGCGGAACGCGACCGCATCGTCAGCGTCTCGAAGATCCGCAAGCAGTTGCCGGTGGAGGCCTATCTGCGGCCGCAGCGGCGTTTCGCCCACCTCTTCTCGCCCACACCGAACACCGAGGCCATCGCGCACATTCAGGCGCTGGCCGACCGTAACATCCGGCGCTTCGGACTGGTCGATCCCGCGGTTGAAGCCGCTATCGCAGCCCCGGTCGCAACAGGTAACCCGTGATGGAAAAACCATTCGCAATCACTCTCGATGTCGGGTCCTCACTGGCCAACAAGACCGGGACCTGGCGCACCTACCGGCCGCAGTATGTCGACCGGCTGCCGCCGTGCAACAACGCCTGTCCCGCGGGGGAGAACATCCAAGAATGGCTGTTCCACGCGGAGTCCGGTGACTATGAACAGGCGTGGCGCGCGCTGACCGCAAATAATCCCATGCCCGCCGTGATGGGCCGCGTCTGCTATCACCCCTGCGAGACCGCCTGTAACCGCGGTCAACTCGATGAGTCGGTGGGCATCAACTCGGTCGAGCGCTTCCTGGGCGATCAGGCGATCAAGCTCGGCTGGAAGTTCACACCGCCCGCGAGCAGCTCCGGTAAGCATGTGCTGGTGGTCGGTGCCGGCCCGTCCGGGCTCTCCGCCGCCTACCACTTGGCACGCCTGGGCCATCAGGTCACCATTCAGGAAGCGGGGCCATTCGCCGGCGGCATGATGCGCTTCGGCATCCCCAAGTACCGGCTGCCGCGCGATGTGCTGGACGCGGAAGTCCAACGCATCCTCGATCTCGGCGTTGCGCTCCAACTCGATACCAAAGTCGAGAACATCGAGGAAACCATGAAGGCCGGCGGCTTCGATGCCGCCTTCCTCGCCGTGGGTGCCCACATCGCCAAGCGCGCCTACATCCCGGCCGCCGACTCGGCGCGCATGCTCGACGCCATGCAGGTGCTGCGCGGCATGGAGGATGAGGAAAAGCCGATGCTGGGCCGCCGCGTGGTGGTCTACGGCGGCGGCAACACGGCGCTCGACGTCGCCCGTACCGCCAAGCGCCTGGGCGCCACCGACGCCATCATCGTCTACCGCCGCACCCGCGAGAAGATGCCCGCGCACGACTTCGAGGTCGAGGAAGCGCTGCAGGAAGGCATCATGATCAAGTGGCTGTCCACCATCAAAAACATGTCGGATGAGGGCACCCTCACCGTCGAGAAGATGGCGCTCGATGCCACCGGCTTCCCGCAGCCCACCGGTGAATTCGAAACGCTGGAATCCGACTCGCTGGTGCTGGCGCTCGGCCAGGATGTGGATCTCTCGCTACTCAACGGCGTGCCGGGCCTGGAGATCAAGGACGGCGTGGTGCAGGTGGGCACCAACATGATGACCGGCCGCGCCGGCATCTTCGCCGGCGGCGACATGGTGCCCTCGGAGCGCACGGTGACCGTGGCCATCGGTCACGGCAAGAAGGCGGCGCGCAACATCGACGCCTGGCTGCGCGGCGAGACCTATGCGCCCGCACCCAAGCACGCGTTGGCCGAGTTCGATAAGCTCAACACCTGGTACTACGACGACGCGCCCAAGATGGTGAGGCCGACGCTCGACCTGGCGCGGCGCCAATCGACCTTTGAAGAAGTTGTGGGTGGCCTGGACGAGAGCACCGCACTCTTTGAGGCGCGGCGCTGCCTGTCCTGCGGCAACTGCTTCGAGTGCGACAACTGCTATGGCGTCTGCCCCGACAACGCCGTGATCAAGCTCGGCCCCGGCAACCGGTTCGAGTTCAATTACGACTACTGCAAGGGCTGCGGCATCTGCCGCGCCGAATGCCCCTGCGGTGCCATCGTGATGGTGCCCGAGACCATCTGACCCTCACCCACAGGCCGGACGGGGCCTAGGCCCCGTCCGCGACCGTCTTATCGCCATCGGACGTGATAACGGGACCTAGGGGCGGGTTTCAAACCCGCCCCTACAACAAGGGTCTGTCCGGATATCAGGTGGGAAGGCTAGCTATATAGAGACACGGCGACCTAAAGTAGTTGGTCTGGCAAGAAACCGTTTACGAATCTGCTAAACAATTCTTTTAGGCAACATCGGCTTCGTCACCGGAACCTTCCGGCGGCCCATGGCAAGCCGCGTGACGCCCGCGGCGGGACTGAGCGCGGGGGCGCGCCTGGGAAGCACTCACCGACCGGTTAGGCCGCAACAGCCGGCGGCGGCATTAGCGGGCGGCGATGGGGCTGTAGGGTGCGGTGAGGAACGAACCGCACCGCGAGTTCCTTGGTGCGGTTCGTTCCTCACCGCACCCTACAAGAGACGGCGTGGCCGCAACTGCGAGCGCGATGGATCGTTGGTTAAGGCACCAGCCCCAGCGCGGCACGCAAGGTCGCAGCGTCGGCGATGAACCGAATCGCAGTCATGCGGCCGTGCGCCGACGCGATTAGCGTCACCTTGCCGGGCTCACGCGGCAACATGGAGGTCTCATCCGCGTTGCGCCCCAACAGCATCGGGTAGGGCCGTTTGCGCATCTGCGGCAGCGCGATCACCGTGGTCACGATCCCCGGCATGGCGCTGATGTCGGCAACGTAACGCACCTTCGCGGCGGCGAGCGTCGTCGCGGTCTGGCCCTCGAGCGCGGTCTCGACCAGCGCCGAGGCGGCGCGTTCAGCGACGAAGATCAGATAGCGGGTGTCGGTGGTGATGGTCGCAGACGCCTCGTGCTGGTCCTTGAGGGTCAGCGCGGGCAGTGGGGAGCCGATCTGCACCGTGGCGGCAGCGAGCAGCCCGGAACACAGGAGGAAGGTGACGAACACGGCGGTTTTCATCACGCCATCATACGCCTGGGCCGTGACCAATAGTTTTCTTGCTGGGACCCTCGATCCTCGCGGTCGCCGCCGTGCTCGCCGAAGCGCCGGTGCCAGATCGCGGGCACTCTTCCGGCGGGCGGCCGTCGCCCAAGGGCCGCCTCGCGGACGGCACCATCGAGCGACGACCCGGACCTGCTCCGCGTCACCGCGGACCAGTTGCGCGCCCTGGGACGGACAGGGCCGCGGACTGCTCGACCACGGCGGGATCTATCTCTTGGCGCTTGGCAAATTCGCCCGCAGCCAGGCCCATGCGCAGACCGAGGCGGCATTGCAACAAGAAGCCGACGCGCTTGCCGAAGTCGAGCGACTGAAGCGGCTCTTGACGAATGGCTCGAACGATTAAACCGCGCCCAGCGCGGTATGCGCTGCTTTTAGATGAGATCGGCCCCGGCAGACTCGACAATTGCTGGAGCTGGCGCGGTTTCAAGTTTTAAAGAATATGAATTTTAAACCGCGTCTCCATCGCGGTTGGTAAAATCCGCAAGGCCGAACACACCATGTAAACTACGCATTTCGCGCTGGACTCGGTTTAGCTGCGAGGATTAACGGGCTCGGTTCGACTGGCGGGAAGTGGAACTGCCCGGAACGATGATCAACACCGACGCGACCAACCACGGACGCATCGACCTGGCGCTCAGGTTCGCCCGTGATGCAGCTCCTGGCGGATGGTCTCGCGCACGACATCGGCCAGCGTTTGGCCCTCGACGAACTGGCGCAGGGCTTCGTTCATGAGGGTTTGATAGCTGCTTCCGGTGCGAACGGCATGTGCCTTGAACGCCGCGAGCACGGCGTTATCCACGCGCATGGTGATCTGCGACTTGCCCTCCCGCTCGGCCTGCAGCCGTGCCAGTGCCGGCACCTCGGCCACTGGCTTGGCGTCGGCGAAGTCCAATTCTGCATACCGGTCGAACAGTGGGTCAGAATTGTTGCTCATAGCGATTGCGTTGCGGTTGGTTGGCCTTCCATGCGGAAATCAGACGGATGCGGTCGTCGCGTACGGTCCAGACTACGACCAGCATGTTCCCCCTGGCGCCCATACCCAGTGTCACCAACCGGGTCTCGCCTTGGGCGTCGGTGTCCTCGCGCGTCAACGCGTAGGGATCGAGCAGGACGTCCGCGGCTTCCTCGAACGTGACGCCGTCATGCCGCAGGGGGTTGGCAGCGGCTTTCTCGGGGTCAAACTCGATCTCCATGACTGCAAGCTTAGTTACAAATGTGCAGATTGGCAAACCTCGGCGCCTGCCCGAAGGCGGGTGGCAAGCGAGTGCTAGGACCGGGATCGGGGCACCGAGGATCAACTAAAGATAATCAGCGCCTGCAATACACTTAACCTCGGTAATTAATAACGATAGCAATCTAATATTCCGATATAAAGCAAGGCCAACACTTCGCTCTCCCAATCAAACCCGAACGTTTGAAGCAAATATAGGTAAAGCCAACAATTAGCTGCGGGTCTGTAAGTAAGCCGACGCGTTCAAGCGCGTTATTGCGATCATTAACCCCGTGGTATGCGATCACCCACAACCTCTTTCTTCCTTGATAGCCTTCGTCTGTAAGCCTTAAATTACCTTCTCCGTTGGTGATGACGTGACCCTTATACTTCTTCGTCGGATCTGCTATTCGAGAGCATAGAAAGCCGTAAGTATTCTCAAGGGCTTCCTCAAATAAAGCGATTTCTTTGTCGGTTGCCTCTCTTAAGACAATATCCTCGTGAACGACGAATGGTAATTCATTTCTCGGCATTGCCACGTTCGTAAGCACGAACATTCCGCCACTCACGGGCGGTGGCTTTCCGGCAGCTTTAGCAGAAAGCAGCATTAGCGTTCCCTGTGCGGGTTTATTGGGGCGGCTGACAGTAATCGAAGCCTGTCAGTGTTCGTCCGTGGCTAGATCCCCATCCGACTGCGCCGCGCCAAGGGTTCCGATGGCCCGGACAATGCTCAAGGCCCCAAGCCTCGTATTCGCTTTCATTTGCGGACCCTGACTCAGTCCCCCAACACCTTCCGCAACACCTCCACCGCCTCGCGCCGGCTCAAATGACGGTCGACTGAATAGCGGGTCGCGGCGATGGACGGCGGTGATTGCAGACACAGCGGGCAGCCGGCTTCACTGGCGCAGGGGCATTCGGCGAGCCAGTCGCGGGTGTGTTCCAGCATGCGGCGCAACAGGGCATCGTCATCGTTCAGGGCATCGATCAGGCCGATGCCGTGCGGATAGAGGTCGAGGATGACCAGGCCCGATTCGCGGCGGCGGCCGATCTTGAGGTTCTCCGCCGCCATGACGCGCACGGCGTCCTCTTCGACGCCGACATGCACCGCCAGGACTTGGCTCAAGGCCAGCGCGATGGAATGCAGGGCGGCGGTGCGTTCGACCAGGTCTTCTTCGAGAAAGCGCAGCATCAGCCCCTTGGTCGGGAAGCTCAGGCTCTCGATGGGTTCACCCCAGTCGGTCTCGCTCCGACGCGGCGCCCCTGGATATGCATCGTATTGGCCTTCGCGTCCGACCTCGATGAGGCCGCTGACTTCTTCCGCGTATTGCGTCTGGATGACGACCTTATTGAGTGTGTTGTGGGCGAAGAAGGCCTGATTCTGGCCGGGATCGACCAGGGTGCGGCGCAGCCGCGGTTCACTCACCCGCCAGGTCAGTACCGGATCATCGGTACGGGTACAGTAGAGTACGCCGCGGCGCTTGATCTCCTGCGCATCGGTGCTGGGCCAGGCGTTGATGCGGAAGGTCTGGCCCTTGACCTGAAAGACGCGCCGCGGATAGGCGACGATGGTCACCCGCTCCGGGTCGATGCGCAGCAGCAGTTCTTCGGCTTCGCCGGCCTCGCGCAGAATGACCGAGACCAATTGATCACCGACGGTGTCCAGCGGACCGGGGCGATATTCCGCGACCGAACTGGTATAGCCGGTATCGACCTTGAGCCGGTTGTCGTGGTCAAGAAAGCGCACGTCACGGCGCGCGATCTGGTGATGGTTGGCCAGGTCTTCCAAGACCGGGTCGAGGATGCTGTCGCGCCATTGAAAGGTGGTGAGCAGGCCGTTGGCCACCGCTTCCATCTCACGCAAGGCCAGCAGCAGATGACGGCGCACGATCGCGGGCTGCGGCACACCGGGGACCAGCCGACGCACCAGGCGAAAGAAGGTCGCGGGGTCCTGCTCCAGGCGCAGCAGCAGTCGGCGCACATAGGGATTCCCCGGCGGCAGGAAGACACCGACCTGGTGGGCCGGCAGGTACTCGATACAACGTCCGCCCTGGGAGAGCAGATGACCGAGCGCGAGCACGTCCTCGGCCCGCACTTCCATGATCCGCGCCCCGGCATCGGCCGACCCCGGCGGCAGCCACTGCGCCAGACGACGCCCGTGGATCCGCTGTTGCAGAAAATCGGTGGTCTTGATCCGATCCAGGCCCAACGGCGGCTCGAAACGGGTGCGCCAGCCGGCTTCCACCGAGGTCCGGGCGGCCAGCAGGCTGGGGTCCCAATGATCCTGTGCGACCAGGTCCGCGGGCTTGAGGTCGGCGGTCGGTTCCAGCAGGTGGATGCAGAGCGGATGGCGCCGCCGCTGGGCGACCACCACCCGATCCTCGGCCTGGTAATCATAGGGCAGCGTCTGCGCGGCAAAGGCGGCGAAATTGGCCTCGTGACTCTGGTGGTAGCGGGCGAAGGTGAGTGACCGGGTCTCCTGCCGGCCCTTGCCTTTGATCAGCCGGTGCAGACGATGGGAGACGGCCCAGAAGTTGGCGGCCATCACACCGGAATAGGCGTCCAAATCCCACCAAGCGATGAGACCGATGCGATTGAGCAGCAGCGGATGATCGGACAGGTCCGCTAACTGATCCGACAGGGTGCCGGCGGTGAGTACCCAGACCATGGCGGTGGTGTCGATGGGCGCATTGGCCCGCGGCAGGTGGATCAGCTCGCGGCCCGGCAGCCAAGGCGCCAGACGCTCGGCGAGCGCGGTCGCGCCCCGCGGACAGATCACCAGGGTGACCAGTTCCAGACGCAGATGCGTGAGCCGGATGGCGGCGGCCAAGGTCTCCAACTGGCCGGCATCGTCCGGCGCCAGGATCAGCCGGTCCAGCCCATGGCGGCGCCGGCCGGCATCGGCGCCGAACAGATCGGCGACGGCCTCGACCAGCTCCGGGGCCACCTGACGCTCGCGCAGGAAGGGCCATTGGTCGAGCAGTGCGCGGGCACCGGGGTCCTGGGTCTGGGCTCCCTCCAGACTGGGTTCGAGCCGCGCGAGCGGCGTGACGGCGAAGCCGCGGCGGCGCAGCGCGTCCACCCAGTCGTCAGCGTCGGTTTCAGGCGCCGGCGCCGCGGTGGCGGCCGCCGCGGCGCCCGCCCGGCCGCGGCTGAAGGCAAGGACGATGAGGGTGACGGCGAGGACGGCCAGGGTCCCCCAGAGCGCCGCACGCGCCTGGATCGGCCCTTCGCCGAGTTGGTCGGCGCTCCAGGCCAGCAAGAACAACAGTGGCGTGGCCAGGGCATACCCGACCCAGTGCCGCGCCTCAGCGAACCCGGCGGACCCGGCCAGCCAGCCGCCGGGGCGCGGCTGCTGCGGTCCGCGCGGCGCCGCGGGCAGCAGGAGCCGGATCAGGATCACCGCGAGCCAGACGGCGAACGGAATGGCGAGTGCCCACCACTCGGGATGCGCCAGCCGCTGCCCGTCCGCGCCCAGGGGCGTCGGCACCGGCAGCACCAGGGCGGGCACCCCCGGCAGGTCGATCGTGAGCCCGGTCGCGTCGAACAATGGATGCCAGCCCTTGAACCACCAGGCCGCCTCAAGCCATTGGAGGGTCCAGGCATAGAGCAGCAACAGGGCCAGCAGGCCGCCGCACCAGACCAGGACACTGGTCCAGAGGGCACCGCTGTCCCGGTCCGGCCGCCGCGCGATGACCAGGGCATTGAGCGCGAGTGCCAGCCCCAGCGCGGCGGCGAAGGCCGCGACCGGGATCAGCCAGACCGGCAGCGCGGCGATCTGGTTCATTGACTCGGCCCCCGTGAGCACGACGTTCCGCCGCACTGCAACCCGACCGCTAACCGCACGGCTGGACTCATGTCTGCTCCCGCTCCAGGTTCGCCGCCGCCACCCCGGTTTGCAGCACCAGCAGGTAGACGCGCGCGTGATCGCGGGCCGGGATGATGTCCTCGGCGATGATGCCGAGCCGGTTGTTCAGTTCTTCGACCATGCCCGGTACGGTACGCCAGCGCTGCGCGGTGATGCACCAGCGCTGCGCGTCGGTGACGCCGGTGTCCTGCATGAAACGGCAGGCCGGTGCCAGCCGGCTATGGTCGATGAAGTCGATCAGTTCGCGACGGCGCAGCGGCAGATCCTCACCGGCATCGCGTCGCTGCACGGCATGCTCATAGCCGTCCACATAGGGCTTGCTCAGGCTATCGATGAAGCGCAGCGGATCGAGGAAGGCATCGCAAAAGTGCGCGTTCCAGCCGGCGAAGGGCTGGGGCAGCGCCTCCTGTCGATAGCAGATGCGGTCGCGGATCGGTGGATTGGCCTCCAGCATGGTGTCCAGCGCGCCCTCGCGGCTGACCCATTTGCGCACCGGGGTGGTCGGCTGGCTGCTGAGGCGCAAGAACTCGTTTAGCTGACGGCGCAGCCAGTCCATCTCCCGCTCGCGCTCGGCGAGCCGCTCGCCGATACGGCTCAGGGTCTTCTGCACATCGTTGGCGAGACTGGAGCGAATGTTGCGGCGCACGCGCTCCAGCAAGGACTCGCGCAGCGGCGCCAGCAGGTCGCGGATGTGGTCATGGAAGCGTCCGCGCTCGGCGCTGGTGAAAAAGCGCTGGGCACGCGCGATACGGGCGGTGATCAGCGGTTGAATCAGCAGCGCGAGCAGTACCCACAGGAGCGGCAGCCAAACCAGCGTCCACAGCAGCGGCTGGTTGACCGTGTGCAGCGTGGTCACCGTCTGATCAAGCCAGCCGCCCAGCCAGGCCGGGCCGGGCGGTTTAAGCTGACCGGCCACCCGCACCGACAGGGGCGCCAGGCCCAGCGCAAGCACCAGCGCGAACAGCGGCCAGAACCATTGCAGCGCGCGGCCCTGACGGGCCAGCCATTGGTCATACTGGTCACGGTAGCGCCGGTGCAGCAGGCGCAGGCGCCGCAGCGGGTCGGCGTCGACCGCGGCCCCTGGGGCCAAGCCGTCGGACCCCAGGCGCCCCTCATCGTGCAGACTGTCGATCGCCGCGCGCACCAGCCGCAGCGAGGCCGGGGCGCGCGCGTCATGCAGGTCGGCCTCGACCGCCGCCGCGACCTGCTGATCCAAGTCCTGAAAGTGCGCCTTCTTGAGCGCGCTGACGATCTCCCAGCCGGCGCGATCCAGCGTCTGCGCCAGGGCTTGGCGCTCGCGCTCGAAAACGGCCTGGAGGCGCTCCGGCCAGTCCGCCGCCTGCCGGTCCGGCACCGCCATCAGGGCCTGAGTCAACTGGAGGCCACCGGTCTGGAACAACTGTTCCAGACGCGCATCGTCGATGCGCTGCTCGATGGTCCGACGGCGATAGGGCTCCAGGGTCTCCTGCACGCGCCGGGCCGCGCGATCCGGGCACTGCTCCTGATCCCCGATCAGGGCATCCAGCCAGCGCCGTCCGAAGGTCGCCGCCGCCTCGCGGCTCAGCACCAGGGTGCTTTCCTCCAGGAGGCGGATACCGAAAGTGGCCGTGATGGGCGCAGCCAGTGACTGCTGCTGGTAGAGCCCCTGCCTGGCGGCGCGCAGCCCCTCGAACAGCAGCAGTTCGAGAAACAGCACCACTTCATCGAGCCGCACCGGCGGCGGGCGATGACCCATCGCCGTGCGGCCGTCCACCAGATAACAGCGGTCGACCGCCGCCAGCCGCTGGGCCTGCCGACGCTCCCAGCCCAGCATGGAATTACGCAAGGCCGCGCGCAGCCCCTCGGCAGTGGCCACCGCCTCCGGCGCGCCGGCGCCCTGCCAATAGTCATCGAAGTCCAGCACCAGGATACAGTTGAGATTCTCCGCCCCCTGCACCGCGACCTGGAAGAAGCGCGAATCGGCGAGTGTCTTCAAGATATCCTGGAGCAGGATATCCAGATGCGCGATCGTCTCGGGGACGGTCGGACGCGCCAGGACGATCAGGTCGAGCCCCACCGGGTCGCCCTGATCGAATGCGCCTTGCGCCATGAGCGCATCGGCCGCGCGCCGCACCCAGTGCGCAACCCCGGCCTCGACGGTCGGCGCATCGACGGGCAGCAGCTTGATCTGGCGGTAGAGGTCGATCAGAAACTGGGGCGCACCGGCCGCGGCCTGGGCGCCGCCGCCGACCGCGCTGTCGAATGGGTCGGGCAGCGCCAGCAAACCCAGGTCTTCGAGCTGACGCTGGGCCGAGGCGACCCCGCCCGTCTGGGTTTCGCGCCACCGCAGCACGCCGCGCAACGCGGATTGGTGCAGCAGCCGCTGCATGGCGTCCAGGCCGAATCCGCCGTAACCAATCAAGAGTGTGCGTCTGGGCATGGTCCCTGGTCTGGCTCCTCAACTGATACCGGCGGGGGTCGACTCCGCCTCAGGCGACCCGGATCGCCGCGCGCCCGTCCTAGAGTCTCAACTCAAAGGAGCTTCACCAAGGCAGCGATGGCGGCAACTTGCGCAAACATCAGCGGAACAATCCATTTCAGCAAGTCGATCTTGGTGCGCACCACCTCGCCGCGGACCCGCTCGATGTCGAGCTTGAGCTCGGCGCGAAGCTGCTCGATGTCCGCCTTGAGTTCGGCCCGTACCCGCTCGATGTCCGCCTTGAGTTCGGCCCGTACCCGCTCGATGTCCCCCTTGAGTTCGGCCCGTAACTGCTCGATGTCCCCCTTGAGTTCGGCCCGTAACTGCGCGATGTCCTTTTTCAGGCTCAGTTCAGTGGCCCGCAGATCGCTGCGCACCTGTTCGATGTCGAGCTTGAGCTCGGCACGCACCTGCTCGATCTCCTTTTTTAGGCGCAATTCAGTGGCCTGGACGTCACCGCGTACTTGCTCGATGTCTTTCTGCAGACGCAACTCAGCCTCCCGCACATGACCTTGAGTGGCCAAGTCCGGCAGATGGGGATAGCGTTCTTCCAGGCGCTCGAACGCCTCGGCGATCACCCGCGCACGGGTGCGATCGTCGGGGGCCGAGGTCAGGGCATCGTAGAGTGCAACGACTGAGGTCATGGCGGTACTATGAAACCATTCATGTCAGGGGGCAAGCCCCGGCGCGGCGCGATCTGATCCTCAATCGCCGGGGTGCTGGAGTGACGGCACCCGTGGCAAAGCCCGATTGCGGCGATCACCGCTAACCCCAAAACCCGACGGCCCACAGCGCTTCCATCAGCATGCTCGCGATGACTCTGCAAGCAGTCCTGCTCGGCCTCGGCGCGGGACTCGCGCCCGGTCCCCTGCTCGCCCTGGTGATGACCGAGAGCCTGCGCAGCGGTGCGTCCGCCGGAATCCGCGTGGCGCTCGCCCCGCTGCTCACCGACACGCCGATCGTCGCACTCAGTTGGGGCCTGGCCGGCAGCCTGGACCCGCAATCTCCCTGGTTGGCCGTACTGTCGTTGAGCGGAGCCCTGGTGGTCGCACACCTGGCACTCGCGCAATGGCGTGCCGTGCTGCCCGAACCGGCCGGCACCGCGGTCAACGGCGCGCTCGGGCGGGGCATGGCGGTCAACCTGCTGAGCCCCTACCCCTGGCTGTTCTGGATCACCCTCGGCGGCCCGCTGCTGGCCGCCGCCGCGGACCGGTCCCCCTGGCTCGCCCTGTGGTTCCTGTTGGCTTTTTACGTACTGCTCGTCGGCACCAAGGTGGTGCTGGCGCTGCTCACCGCGCGTTGGGGGCGGGGCCTGACCGGCGGGGGATACCGCCTGGTCTGTCGCGCCTTGGGGATCGTCCTCGCACTGTTTGCCGTGCAACTTGGCTGGGACGGGGTGGCGCGGTTGATGGGGCTATAACCTCAATAACGGGTCAGCCGTCAGATTTACGAGGGGTTTCGGCGGACCGGACACAGATCACTCCCTGCCCGATCGGATCGAGTTGGTGGGCTACGACGTCATCAATTGAGACAACCGGTCAAATAATGCCAGGCGCATGGGCGGCGATAGGCGCTCGATGCGGGCGACGAGGTCATCAAGGCTGAGTTCGTCCAGGCGAGCCGTCAGACGGGTCGCGACTTCACGCTGCCATGACAGTTCCTCCGATCGCAGGGGACAGGGCGGACTGTCCAATAGACGAAACAAATGCTCAACCATCGGGCGGTCGAGCGTGATCGCGTCGCTGAACTCCACGAAGTTGCGCTGCCACCCCGCCATCTGCTGAGATCGCTCCATTTCAAGCAATTGTGTTTGACGCTGTTGCACCGCTTCATGCAAGCGGATCGCTTTCGCTCGGTCAGCGTCCGCGAGATAGGCCGGCGCCTCGATCAGCTCGCGCTCCAGCGCGGTGCAGGCCGCCAGATCGAGCGTGGCGATGCTGCCCTCCCGCGTGGTCCTTGGTCGTAGCCAGTCCGCGGACCGTCGGCTGGCCGCGGCGACGCGCTCGTTCACCAGCGAGCGATAAATCGCATCCAAATCCCACTGCGGTGGCGGCTCGATGTCGCCTTGTTCCGCCCAGCAGCGGAAATCAGCCACCTGATGCTTGGCAAGCGTAAGCAGGATCTCGCCCAGGCGCTCGACGCTAACGCTGCCGGATTCCCAAGATTGAACGTCTGCCAATAGGCGGTTGAGCACGATGGCGAGATCGTTGATCATCGCGCCCTCGTGCTTCGTCCCGGCGAAAACCTGCCGTAGACGTTCGACGGTCGCCAGCGCCTCTCGGACGCTTTCCTCGCTGTCGAGTCGCAGGTCATCAAGCCTTCCAAGCTCGGTTTCGCGTTCCGCGATGGCCGCCTTCAACTGCGCTTGGCGGCGCCGGATCAGATTGATATGCGCATCCTTTTCCGCTGTAGACAACGCCTGGATAGACTGCAGGCTTACGGCGAGTTCATCACCTTGATCGACTTCCGCACGCAGTTGGAGCACGGATGAAGATTGCGTTGGATTCGGCTGGTGTGGATAGTCTTCACACTTGGCCAATGTCAAGGTATGCCGCTGCAGTTCCTCCACCCTCGCAATGGAGCATTGCGCCTGCGCGGTCAGTGCCTGCGCTTGCGCAACGAACCCCAGCGCGGTCAGCCAGGATGCCTCAGACTCGGTACGGCGCCGGAATTCGTTGACCTGCTGTGCATTATGGCAAATCCGCCCAGGCACCCAGTTCGCGACCTCACTGGCGACTAACTCCTTGGCAATCTCGGCGAATGTGACAAACTCTTTTTCCAGGTTACTCGGCCATAGGTGTTCGGTGGCCATTTTTCGACTCAGTTCCAAAGCCTTAGCGCCGTACTGTAGCGCGTGCGGAACACTAGCATTCCTGACCGCCCGTTCGATTCCCTCCTGCAACGTGCTGATAACGCGCTGCATCTCCCCAATCCGCACGGCTGCTTGATCGGCATCGGCATGCAGACGGGTGTAGTCAAGCGCCAGGGTCGGCGGCAGCGGTTTGACAGCAAGTGTCTCCTTGGCCTTGCGAGCGTATTTCACCTTCGTGTCGTAGCGTTCCACCGCTTCCCACTCATCCAGAAACGCCCGCCACTGCGCTTCCACATCCCCATCGAAGAATCGTAATGTCGCGACCCCCAGCGCCGCCTCGTCGAAGTGATGCCGCCCGGGCCGATTCGAGAATGCCTGCGCGATCCAGTTGGCGGGAAGCACTTGCTGCCCGGCATATTCAACAGCGCGCTGGGGATGGCGCAAACCCAAGAACAAGCCAAGCAGTATGGACGCCGATGACGCATTCAAGCCGTAGGGCGGACCGATGAGTTGTCGGTAAGTCACCAAGAGCGTACGCGACGGATCACGCTCGTGTGCCTGTTCCATCTCACCGATCAATGCCTTCAGCAACGGCGCTCTGGGAACACCCGGCTCGCCATTCGCATTCAGTACCTGCCAACTCTGGTTGAGCACCGATTCAATACGATTGCGCAACTGAGTCGATCTGGACTGGATCCACGGATAATTCACGCCACCCGCCATCAGTGCCTTCGCCACCTCAACCGCATCGCGCGCGCCGCCGCCGTTGGCCGTGCTGAATCCATCGAACGGGAAGGGCGGAGTCTTCGGATAGATCGTTGAAAATATCTTACCCGCAGTCTCGGCGAGGCGATCACTTGGCGGCTCGGTAAAGCCGGCAATCCGATAGCGCCTTTCCATCAGGGCACTCTTCACCGTCTCCTTTAAGACGAACCGACTGCGCTCGCGCTCATCCGGGATGAAACGGCGGAAACTCTCCTGGTCAGCGGAGGACACCTTCCCATTGAGGATGACTAACCGCGCCAAGTGATCGGCGATGCGACCCTGTCGATCCGCGATCAGGATCACCCAAATCGGGGCTTGGTCGACCTGGCAGCGCCGCAACTCCAGGTCGAAACACGCCGCCACGCGCTGGTCCGCCTCCAGGGGGTCGTCGTCCTCATGCAGAAAGAGATAAAGCAGCTTGCCCTTGGCATCCGTGGGAAGGGTCGCCAGGTGCCACTCGTCGAACGCCAGTCGAATCAGGTTTTCAATGATGCCGAGGTGGGCGTGACGCGCGCTGAAGATCCAGTCCGGCGTCCGAATGTCATGGATGCGGTCAAAATCAGGTCGGATGTCCCCAGTCGGACAATCCGCTGCCTCCGGGCTAACGAACACCTGACGGATAGCGTCGGCGGACATCACCTGTCGTTGACTTCGCAGCCAATGCTCGAATTGGGCTCGGCTCGCGCCGTCGCTCAGCAGTTCGTAGCGCTGCAGGTCAGGATTCCACTCGGCAGCGCCCAGCGCCGAGAGCGCGGATAGCGTGGCGCTAACCAGCGTTTCGTCCAGCGTCGTTGCCTCGCACAGCAGCGCATTGACCGTGGGTTGGCTCTGGCGTCCAATGTGCGCCTTGTCCAGCACCGCGATGCCCGCCAAGACCAGCCGCTGGGGATCATCAAGAATCGCCGAATACTTGGTGAGTAGCCCTTGGAGGGTCTCGGCAACAGTCCCGCCGCCCCCGCGCTCCGCGGCCACCAGGTCCGGCAGCATGTAGTCCAGTACCAGGCCGGCGGCACCGATCTGCCGCAAGCGTGTGCCGTCCAACGCGGGCTGATCACGCAAACGTTCCGTCACGTCTTTAACGAACGCGAGCGCCGAACGCTGCTGTACCAAGTCTTGTTGGCGGGTGAGAAACCAAACCGCCAGCGGGTGCAGCGGCCAGCAACCGCGCAGGATCACACGGGTAAACTGGCCCTCGTCGCTCCAGACCGCGACCCGGTCGAATCCGGGTAGCGCGGCGGACAGTCGCTGCCAGGTTTGGCGCCCCTGGTCCGCCGGATCGGCGCGTCCCCAGAGCTCTGTGAGCGCAGCCTCATCCTTGTGTATCAGATGGGCGAAGAGGGTTTCCAGATTGGTCGAGAGATAGCACTTCTCGGCCGCGTCGAAGCGCGTGATGTACCGCTGTAACTCTTTGAGATCTGAGGAGCTAAAGCGCTTCAGATACGCCTTGAGCTCGTATTGGATAAACCCGACGAACTGGACCTTGTTGTGGTTATTCTGCACACCCTGGAAGATCTCCTGCAATACCCGCGCCCCGGCCCGCTCCGGATGATCCGCCGCATGTTCCAGATAGAGGCCCAACTCATCGAACAGGATCAGGGTTTGTGAGAAGGGTCCATCCTCGCCGCAGTAGATACGGGCCAGGGCATCCATCAGATCCTGCGCGGACTCTTGGCCTTCTATAGGAATCGGGTGTCCATTCGCCTCCAAGTAGACGGCGTTGACGGCGTCGAATACACCTTCGTCCTGGTCCCGCAACCCTGCGCAGATGGTTGCTGCGTCTCGACCAGGCAATACCGCTGACAAGGCGTCGGTGCGGAACGCGAAGTTGCGCTCGACGAATTGTTCGGCGGTCTGAAACCGGGGCGACAGCGCACGGATCGCATCCGCATCGACGCCGGCCGCCGCGAGCCGCGTCAAGACCACCCGGCTCAGCGCGGCACCCAGGTGGAACCCCTTAGATCCGTCGAGCGGCAGCACCAGGACCGGCTTGCCGAGTGCGGTGAGGCGTCGGCCCAGGTCCGCGCCCAAGTCGGCGTCGGCACTGCCAACCTGAGCCAGTATATGAGCCGCGGTCGCGCTATCCGGATCCGCGAGCAATGCCGCGATAGTGACCGACAAATGCGACTTGCCGGACCCGTACCCGGCCACTGCCAACCAGTAGGGATTGGTCTCTTGGCCGCTCGCTGCCGCCCCCATGACGCGCAGGAGGTCGCAAACAAAGCCGGCGGTGTCCTTCAGCCGATACGCAGCGGCGATGCCATCCTGCTCCGCGGTGCCCGCACCATGATAGCGAGGCCCATGGAAGACGAAGGCGCGCGCGACCACTTGCGCCAACTCGGGCTCATCGAGTACCCAACCGAGCTGCACCGCGCCGTTGAAGAACTGTCCTTCTTCAAAATGAACGACATCACCGATCTGCATTGCCAACCTCCGTTTGCCTCTGATATCAGCCTGTCAACACCCGCTAGACGATTCCGACCCCGCTTATATAGCCTTCCAACCTGATATCCGGACAGCCCCCTGTTGTAGGGGCGGGTTTGAAACCCGCCCCTACGTCCGGTTATCACGTCCGACGACTATAACAACTCGCCATAGAGTCCGCGGACGGCCACATCGGTCCCTTGGAGACGCAGGGCCATGGTTCCACCGGTCAGACGGTCAAGCCCAAGAACGCCTCGATTCACCATCCACGCCAACCAGTGCTCGGATTGGGCGGGTTTCCAGTCCAGGATATTCAATAGCCGGGATTCCTGATAAAGCTGATCGAGGCTGACCTGCCGGTCGCTGGGATAAACTACATCCCACGCCATGAGCAGGGCCAGAGTGTAAGCCGGAAAGCAGGAGCGGTCATCGGGCGCCGGATGTCGGCAATAGACATCACGACCGACCACCGACAAAACGTTCGTGGCCGCCAGGCAACTCGCTTCCGTATAGCTGCGGAGAACCAGCCCGGACAGGGAGCGCAGATAGCCCTTGGGGCCTTGGCGCTCGGACAGGAATTCCCGGTATGCCGAGCGCTCAAAGGGGTTGCCGAGGCGAATGCCGCCTTCGGCGAAGAGGGCAAACCAGGGATCGGCGATGCCGCGCGCGGGTGATGTGAGACCGGCGCGCCGGCACAGGAGCAGGTGCAGCGTCCACAGGGTGACAGCCTCGTCCAGATACCGATCCTGCGCATAGACCACCTCACCGAGACTGGAAAGATGAAGGTGCCAGCGACCGCGTGCCCTTTCCGCTGTGACGAGACCCATGCCGCGGGCATAGTGGATCATCGGCGTCACTTTGCCGGTGCGTACGCCGGTAGGGATGCCGGTCGCCGCGCAGATCTCGACCATGTTTCCGGTACCGTTACGCTCCGCGTAGCCCAGCAGGCGCGCGAGCAGAGAGCGATCCGGAAGGAAGTCTTGCGGAAAGTTCGGGGGCAAAGGCGTTGTATCGATCGGCAGGCCGGGCATCGCTTATCCCCCGAACAGCCGATCTTCCAGGGCCGTGACCGAGACCAGCACTGCATCCTCCTTGAGGGAACCGTCAGGCCTCAGCACCGGGCCGAGCGACCAACAGTGCCCCTTCTCCAGCTTGGCGAGACGTTGTGCCCACTCCGGTTTCGAGATGCCCGCGGTGGCCTGGGCCAGGATCTGGGCAAAGCGGTCGATCTCGGTGGTCGCTGGCTTAAAGAACAACTTATGACCGGCCTGAAACAGCCGATCCCGTTGCTCCTGATTGAACTGGCTGGTGGTCTGAGTCGCGAGGATCAGCGCCACCCCGAATTTGCGGCCCTCACGCAGCATCTTGTCGAGGGGGGAGTCGCTGCTGTGGTCCAGGTTCTGGATCTCGTCGAGCACGATGGGGATCGGCCGATCCTTCTGTCCGGTGCTCTGGGCATAGTCCCACAGGTCCCAGAGCACGAACTCGGTCACCAGCTTCTGAATTTCCCGCGCCAAGCCTCTGAGTTGCAGGACGTGCACCCGGTTGTCGGCCGAGGTCAACATGCCGTTCCATGCGGACTCGACACCCTCCCGGAAAGGCTTGGCCCGAATCAGGGGCTCCAGCTTGTTCGCCAGAGTCTCGCCTTGGGGTCCGTCATCGCGCAGCCGGGGCAAGAGCTTATCCAGTGAGAAGCCGGGGTCGAGATCCAGACCCGCTTGAAGCGAGCGTATCAGTGCCGCGGACTGTTGATCGCCCATGGCGAAGACCGAGGCGAAGATGCTCTCGATGCGCGCGGCAACCTGGAAGGCCCCTTCCTCAACCGCGGGTTTTAAGGGGTCGATCACCTGCCGCTGACGCCGGAACGGGTTCAGCGGCAGCCGCTCAGTGTAGACAAAATGGTCCTTAGGCCGCGCAACTGCCTGGAAGCGTGGCTCCACTTGGCCGGGTAGGAAGCCGTCGGTGTAGTCGACGATCAGCGAGCGCAGCCCCGCGCAGGCCAGCTCGGCGAGGAGACATTGAATGCCGTAGGTCTTGCCTGACCCCGAAGTGCCAAAGATCAGAAGATGCCGGTTCTGAAGCTTCGGGTGTCCAAAGTGCCAGTAAACCGGTTCCCCATTGGTACGGGTGCCGATCAAGATGCGCTCGGGTACGGGGAACTCCGACCCGGCCGTAGCATCGTGTTCCGGCTCGCGCTGAGAAGTGCCGGACGTTGCCTGCGCGGATGCTCCACTCACGAACCAGGCAGGCGCTGTAGATGGTAAAGGACCAGAATCGACGTCGGTCTGCCCGGTTGGCGTGCTGGTTAAGGTGGGCGACTCCTGGCCCGGCACAGGCGCTGAATCGTCAACTGTTTTCGCTTCTGCCGCCGCGGTCGCAGGCGTCGGGGCGCCACTGATCTGTGCGCTGCCCGCAGGATGACTGATGTGCGCTGAGCCCTCATCCGGCGTCTCGCCAGGACTCAAACCGCCGGGCGCCGCTTTATCCTCACCCGCCGGTTGCGGCCTGGTGAGCTGCTTGGGCCGCAGGCAGATGGCGACCCCGCTGGGCGCAAAGCCCGGTTGGGGATCGACTTCCGCGAACAGGGTAGCCAAGCCCTGATAACCAAGCTGGACTTGCTCAATGACGAAGCCGGCGGGGGTGGCGATTGGAGAGCGGGTCACCGGCTCCGTCGGCGGCAAAGCGGTGACCGTCAGGTCCGGCATGGGGACGTTGGTCCAAAAGGTGAAAATCACAGCGCGCCAACAGATCTCGAAGCGCCCTTCCGCCAGGCTCTCCAGCGCATGGTCCAGCGCGCGCCAGTCGCGGTCGGCCAGCGTCACCACCGCCCGCGACGCGATGGCCCGATGCAGTTGCGCCCACCAGTAGCGGCGGTCGAAACTCCGGCGACCTCCATCGACATCACGGGGGGCGAACTGCGCGCTCAGGTGCCGTAATCCTTGAGAAACCTGGGCGAGCGCCTTCGCCTCATGGACCGGATTGTGTCCGGCCAGCTTGCATTCGACGACGGTCGCATGAATGCATGGGATCTCATCGGCTCTGACCTCCAAGGTCAGTTGCAGCAGGTCGGGCCGCAACTCGGTATCGGCGTCGGCCAGCCAATGGCCGAGCGCATCCAGCGGCAACAGTTGGGACATGGCACAACCCGGCGGTGCCTGCAACAGGCGGCGAATGGCCGCGAAGCCCACCACTTCCCGCAGCTTTTCGCCCTGACCCAGCACGGCCCGCAGCGACGCCAGGCCGATGATCTCCTCCGCGTCGGCAACGATGCGCTCCGCCAGGGCCTGAAATCCGACTGGTTGCTGGAACGGCAGCAGGCCGTTCAGCTCATGGGCCACGCGCGTGATCAATGTCTCCAGCGTGTCCTGTTCAGTCGAGATGGTCAGGTTCAACTCGCCATAGGCGCCGAGTCCGGACTCGAAACCCACGATCTTCCGCCGGCCGCCCTGGTCCGAGGTCGCTCCCATCGGCACACTGTCCGCGCTCAGTAACCGCTTGTCCACGAAGGAATCGATACAGGCTACCCATTGCGCGCGCGCGTGCAGACCCGCGATCACGTCCACCCAGGGGGCAAAGTCCACTTGTCCATAGACCACGAAATCGGCGCTCTCATGGCCCGCATGGCGCAACCGTGCGGACAGGTCCGAGTGCCGGGTCTGGATGCGCAGCCGCCGGTTACTGAGCAGCATCTGGCGGCGGTCGCGGTCCCCGGACTTGATGGGCCGCGGGTATTCGGCAATGGGAAAGTAGCCGCCAATGCCATCCTGGGCCAGTGTGAATGGGAACGCCGGGTCCACCCGCCCGTCCATCTCGGCGCGCAGAAAATGAAACAAAAAGGCGACGTCATAGAGACGGCGCTCCTGGCCCAGCAGCGCGGTCATGCGGTGCTTGGGTGCGAAGCGATGGCCCACGGTCAGGTCCAGGTCCCGCCCCTTTTCCCGATGACTCTCCACCATGCGGTCACGCCACAGGGCCAGCCCATTTTCCATCGCGAGCGGCGATGAGGAACTGGAATAGACCATCAGCGTACAATAGAAAGGGGGCAGGTCTTGCGCGTTGGTGTTGCCCTTTTCGGTCTTCAGCGCCTGCTTCAGAAAAGTATCGACGCCGGCCAGGATGGTCGGCAGCTCCGTGACATTCACCGCCAGGATGCGCAGCCCGTCGCGGGCATAGGCATGGAGTTCCTGATAGAGCTCCAGCACCTTCATAACCACCGGCTGCTCCTCGCCGGGGCGGATTACTAGACTCACATCCTCGTCGTCGTTACTTTCGTCCTCTTTGAGCAGGGTCTGCACCGCCAGGCTCTTGGCCGTATCCGGGACTTCACCCAAACAATGCAGCAAGCCGAAGGAACGGCTCTTGGTGGACAAATGACCGGTCGCATCCGTCACCAGCGCCGTTACCGGCCGCTGGATACGTGACAGGTCGAGCAGGCGCGCGAAAACCGCCTTACCGCTCGGTTTGCCAGCCATGGCCAGTTCCGCCACCGCCTCCGGAAACCCATCGGCCAGGAAGCGCGTCTGCGCCAGAGACAGCTCCAGCACCGCGGGGGTCAGGCCCCAGGCCACCGCCGCGGACAGGAAGGGGTCATTAGGGACGGCCTTATCGTCCACCAGCAGGAAGGCTTTATAGAGCCGACGCAACAGTTCCGGGGCTCCGAGCAGGTCGGCGTCTAGGACGAGACGGGCCAGACACTCAAAGGCTTGGAGCAGCGGCGGCAATTCCTTGAACAGGGCCTGGTAATACCCATGGGTCAGGCTCGCATCGAGCCAGTGCCGGTAGGCATGGATCAGCGCTTTCGTCGCTTCCCGCAACTCCGGGGCCAATTGATCCTGAGGCAGCCCGGCCCGCAGATCGACGAGCGTGAGATCGCCGAGCGCCGCCGTGACCAGCCGGTTCGCCTCGTCCGCATCCGCGGCGAAAAAGAGCGCGGTCAGGTCCACCCGGTCGATGCGGTAGGCCGGCAAGACCCGGTCCGGGTGAGGCAGTTGGTTCCAGGCCCGCAGCACGCGCTTCGCACAGGCGTGACGGACCCGCTCCGGCTGCGTGGCATCGAGGTACCAGTGATAGGGCAACTCCAGCAGCGCCTTGTCCACGTCGGCAATGCTGACCCAAAATTTCACATAGGGGCGGGCACTGCCTTTGACCGCATTGACGGCGAGGCGGTCGAGGGCAAGATCAAGACCAACCGCGACCTGCCGCTCCCAGTAGGCAGGGGCTCGCTCGGCCTGCTCCGCGTTCAGGGGGAGTTGTAGGTCCAGCTCGGCAAAGCGCAACGCAAGCCCGCCAAGACAGCCGCGCAGCAGGTCCTCGGCCAACTCTTTGACACCGATTCCATCGGTATCATCGCCGCTCAGGTCATGATGGAAGGACTCCAAGCGGACCTCGATGCCGGCGAGGCGCTCCCACATCGGCCGGTCACCGCACGCCTCGGCATCAAAGTGCAGCAAGGCATCCCAAATACCTTGCAGCAGCGCCTCGAAGCTCATGCCTTGGAAGGCGGGCATTGATTTGGGCGGGGGCTTTGGGCCAGGCCCCGGCACTGGCTTGTTCAGTGCCCGCTGCAGGGGCATGAAATCCACTCGCAACAGCCGCTCCCGCGCCACCGGATCGGCTGCTTCGATGAATGATCTGAGACAGCCCTGGTAGTCGTTCGTGTCGGCAAAGACGGCCTGGCCGTCCGCGGCAACGGGCGGAACAAAGCCCGGCTCACTCAGCGCTTTCTCGATCTTCTTCCAGTCTTTGTCTTGCCCGGCCTTGGTCTTGTAACCGGCGTGCGAGATGAAGGCATCGGCCTCCTTGAGCGCCTTCACCGCCGCGCTGCCGTTCGGCACCCCCATCGGCCCATCCGCGAGAAGCGGCGGAATATCCCAAAAGGGCAGCGCCTTGAAGCAGCGTTCGCGGAACTCGGCCAGGCTATAGCAATTGCCCTGATCGATCAGCGGCTGCAGAAAATCCGCCAACTTGGCGAGTCGCAGCGGACGCAACGCGAACAACTGCCGCAGCACCGCGTCGAAACGCTCCAACTCAGTTTCGCTTGGATTTAAGCCCAACCGTGTCGCGATCCGCTGCAGCCATGGCTGAAAGCTGCCTTTGAGCCGGCTGATCAGCCGGTGCTCATCGACCCGGTGGAAGGCCTCCAGACCACCTTGGTCCGTCGCATGATTAAAGCCCACCAGCACGGTCACGAGACCCGCGGCCTGTTCGTCCCGCAGGGTGCGATTGCGATACCAGGTCAGCCGATCCTCCTGGTCGATCCAGTCGTGCTGGTCCAGAGCGTCGATCGCGCCGGTCAGCGCGGGCGCACCCGCGGCATCGGTTCGCCAGGCATCCCACAAGCCTTTTGCAACCCTGAAATAACAAACCAGATTGATCCGCCCCGACCAATCCCGGCGGTGGGCCTCCAGTGCCTCGAACAGCGCGAGCGTTCCCACGGGGTCCAGGCTTTGGACGATGAATCTGGCCTCCTTGGGGCCATCCGGCGCATTCAGGGTACGGTCCCATTCGCCGGTCAGATACTCGGCCAGGGTCTCGATGAACAGGTTCATGGGGTCCTTGTCTCCTGTGGTCGTGAGGTCGCCAACCGTCGGCCGCCGGCCGTCCGGCGGTAGCACTGACGGGGGCTGCGCGGGTGGTCCGGGTCGGTCATCGCCAGCCAGCCCCCGACGAGCGCGGGCCGCAGATAGTCGTAGAGGAAGGTCGGACGATGCGCCAGGCCGAGTCGGGCCATCAATTCCTTCGCGGGGCAGGTATCGTCCCCAAGCGCGGCCAGCAGTCGGCGAACTTGTTCGGTTACTTGTTCGGTACCTTGTTCGGTCGCGGCCTCCACAAAGGATTCATCGGGCGGCGCGGACGCCAATTCCGCCAGGGCCGCCCGGATCACACCCAGCATGAACTCGATGAAGGGTGTGGCACTGCCCGCCTCGGTGCTGTCCGCGATGGCCTGGTAGTAGGCCTCCTGATTGGCATGGACCAGGGTTTCGATCGGCAGGTCCGCGAAGAGACCCCGCCAGCGGCTCAAGATCAGCGTCTGCCATAGGCGACCCATCCGACCGTTGCCGTCCGCGAAGGGGTGAATGAACTCCAGTTCGTAGTGGAAGACGCAACTGCTGATCAGCGCATGATCGGCGCTCCGACCGAGCCAGCGGAGCAGGTCCCTCATCAGCAGCGGTACCCGGTCGGCAGGCGGCGCCATGTGGATGAGCGTCTCCCCGGCCATGACCCCAACGCCGCCGCTGCGGTAGGCGCCGGGGTAGTCCACCAGAGCGGTCATCAAGAGGCGGTGCGCCTCCAGCAGGTGATCCTCGTCGCTAGGCGTCCAAGACTGGAACCGCTCATAGGCCAGGAGTGCGTTGCGCACTTCCTGTACCTCCCGAGGCGGAGCCAGCACCCGCTTGCCTTCCAGAATGGCCGTGATCTGTTCCTGCGTCAGCCGGTTCCCCTCAATAGCCAGGGTGCTGTGGATCGTGCGGATGCGATTGATACGGCGCAGCCGCAGGAGCGTGGCACTGTCCGTAGCCGCCCTGACTTGGCCGATGCACTCGGAGATTTCCGCGACCAGCGTCAGGATTGATGGAGAGAGTGCGAAAGGTGGGCGATACAGTGCGGTTATTCGCGGGGACACCGACCGGCTTGAATTGGTCATCGTCTGATGTTCCCGCGGGACTCAAGTAACCGTGATCTCGCCGAGAACAACCACGTTCAAGCCCACCACGCGTTTGAAACATCCCAGGCAGCGCGCTCGGCCGCCAGGTCGGCATCGATCGCCGCCCGGTCCCGGGTCGCGCGGCTAGGCCGTTCCAGCCAATCCCAGGCGCTCGGACCCACGGTGAGACGTTCGTAGTCCTCAGCACGCAGCACGATATAGCGCGTGCGGTCGTTCTCGACAACCTGTACCGGACCCTCTCGAAGCAGTTCGTCTACCGCTGAAATACCGCGGCATTGAATCTCTTGTACGGAAATACTGTTCATTGCCGAGCGCCGGGATTGTGGACAATGGATACCGCATCGGAGAGTTCCACCAGGAAGCCGCCCTGCAGCAGGGTTTCCTCGATCCAGCGGGTATCCGCGGCGACGGCATAATCACGGCTGCCGCTCGGCGCACCGCCCCAGGCCAGTGCCACGGCCAATTGCCGGTCGCCCAGGGCGATGCCGTAATGGGCGAAGACGCGTGCGTAGAACTCGGTCAAACGGATATGCTCGCCGGGCTCCAGCAAGGCTGCGACCAGGAAACGCAGCAGGTGTGGCGGTAGCACGAAGCGCTGACCGGGGCCGGTGCGGGGGATGACGAGGCCCAAGTCTTTGGCGAATTTTCGGAACAGGCGAAAGCAGTTATCATCGCCGTTCTTTAGATCTTTGACCTCTGGCCGGCTTGTTCCGCTGTTCAGCTTCGGAGATCGAAGTGCTCGATAAAGCATACTTTCGATACGCTCGATGCTTGATTGTGATATGCGTCGCATTGCCTCTGATGGGGTCAGATCCGGGTTACCACATATCCAGGCATAACCACCGCGGAAGCCGTCCGTGTTTCCAACGCTGGAGTCGTATCTTGAAGCTTGAAAGCACAGGCTTCGCATCACCTGCATTACACACAAGACCTGCAGCAATTCAAGCTTGTCAAGGGGGCTGAGATTGGAAAGACAGACATTGCGAATTTCGACAGCGAACAATAGGGACTCAGGAACAGTGGATGTTGGAACCCATCCCAAATGGGTCGGCGTCTTTTTTCTTTCTGGCAGTTTCACCGCACTGAGAGCGGATTCAGTAAAGAGAGCAAGCGCTTCAGTTGATTCTACAGAACCGATCAGTATACCGGCCAATCCTGCTTCGATCGCGGATCTTAAGTCGAGAAGCCTCAGTTGCTTCAAGTGCTCGTAGGCTTCACCGGGCAGAATGTCAGGGGCTGGGCTATCTAAGTACTCACTGAAAATATGTGCTAACTGCAAAAACAGAAGCTCGCCCCCGCGGCCAAGAAAGTTATGGGTAGCGCTGTCAAAGTAATGAGCCAATCCTTCCCAAGTGCTGGTATCAACTTGTCGTTTGTTTTGAAGGGCGGCCGGATGATTCCAAGTGACCTCCCTTGCTAGAAAAGCGCTCGAAACAGGAAGAAAGCTATAGGTAACCCAAGTCCTATTCTTTGCGACGCCAACAAATCCGGAGAATAAACTTTGCAATAAACGAACAGCTTGGTCTTTGTCGTCATCCGAGCCGGAGATACGATTCTTAATGTCGTCTAGCCCTTGGCGATAGGCATTCTGATGGCCCTCGTGACGCGTATCCAGCTTTGATCCTGGGAAAAAAGAGAAAAGCTTGAGAGCTAGTCGGTCCTCGGGAAGATAGGTTGCGCGCCCACCACTGTTACCAATAGCGATCTTAAACGCACCGGATTTCTCATCTCCCTTCGGTGACGCGAAAACTAAGAGAAACTCGGCCAGATATTCGACCGGTGTTTGATCCTTATAGAATCGGCGTCCGTACAACTGAATCGCCGGGTTGCTGGGCTCCCCGGTGCCGTCGATCGGGGGAAAACGCTCTGGCATCATTCTCTCTCCAGTGTCTGTTCGTTCTCATCCAGAAAATAACGATAGACGGCCACTCCGCCATCGATGCCGGCGCGCAAGAAAGCGATGTCCCCTGAATGACCGACGGCATCCCTGGCAACCAACAGTTGCGCCGCGAACCGATCCAGTTGTGCCTGATGAATCGGCGACAGGCCATTGCCAAGCTCTCCGACATCGCGACGCCGGATGTAATCCAGCAAGGGCAGAGACAGCACCAGCGCAATCGAGCCGTTGCGGTAGCGCAGCTTGGGCAGTCGCGCCATCGGGTCAAAGCGCAGATCGAAGTCCTGAAAAGGCAGGCTGGCGATGATGAGTTGGGTCGGCTGAACCACGGCGCGGTCCGGTCGGCGCAGGGTGAGATAGAGATGATCGTGCCGATCCTCGAACTGACCGGCGCTGAAGCCGGAGTACGCCTCAAGCAGTACATTCAGGCAGGCGCTACGCAAGCGTTTGGTCTCGGCGCGCGACAACGTGAAAGCCCCCGCCCGCTGCCAGGCGTCCAGTTCGCGCAGGCTCGGAGAACGCAGCATCGCATCCAAGAACACTTCAGCTTGGTCGACGGCATCCGGCCGCGGGCTACCGAAGATCAGGGCCATCCGCCGCAGCGCGGCACGTGTCGGCAGCGCCTCCGGGGCCGCGGCCCGTTTTCGCCATAGCTCCCCCAAATCATATAAGGCACCGGGTAACCGCGCCCAGCCGCCGCCGGGGTCGTCGATAAAGCGTCGCTCGAAGTCCGCACCGACCGGTCCGCCAATCAGACTGCGGCGCAACAGTGCGATGGCCTGAAGTGCGTTCGACTCTGGCCGGAGTGCCCCCGCGCGGTAGCCGAAGAAGCCCTCGCTAAAAAGGATCTCTTGCAGCGCAGCGGTGCCCCGATCAGCCCCAATGGCCGTCGATGCCTCCACCCGCGCCTGCGCTTCAGCGCAGCCCATGCCGCCGGTGAGGCCGTAAGCCAGTTGGGCGACAATCTGCCGCAGGGTTAGCCGTTGTTCATAGTCATTGATGCGGCGATAGATCCAACGCACCCGCTCTTCCACGACCGGGGCCGCCTCGGCCAGGGCGCGACGATTCAAGGCCAGCGGACAGGCCATTTCGACCGGGCAGCCGGCGCAGTGTTGCCACCCGGCATGCTGCACGAGCCGGGTCAGTATCCGTGCGCCAAGCGCGACATTGTCGAGTCTGGTGAGATTGAGGATCAGGAGCGGTTTGTCGAATCCAGCCAGGACGTGGCTTTCCAAAGTGTCTTCATTGATCGGCCGATTCAGCAGCGAGAGAAGCTTGCTCTCCACGCCTTCCAGCCCTAACGCGTCGGCGTATTTCGTCAGGCTATCCAGCAATGGACCGGTGTTGCTGATGATGAGCCAAGTGCCCGCTTGCTTGATGGCTTGGTCGATCCACTGCCGACGGGCATCCGCGCTCAACTCGCTCATGTCCTTCACGATGGTGACCGAGCCGTGCTGCTCCCGCTCTTTGAACGGCGCGCGCAACGGCTCAGTCGCGGGAATGCCCTGCAGGGTCTTGAGAACATCGAGCGCGACAGTCGACTTGCCGTCACCCGCATGCCCGGTGAGAATGACAATCCGTTCGGTCCCGTCGATGAGCAGCGACTTGATTCGCCCCGCGAGCGGGAAGGGTTCGTAGAGGTCCCCGAAATACGGGCTCAAAGCCTGTGACTCAGCAAGCGCGTTTGCACCGCTGGCAGTTAGGTTGGTTAGCGAGTTTAGATACGAAACGAAACTGTTCATTCCTGGAAATAAAGCCTCGTCTGCCACCCCTGCTGGAGTCGCGCTACGCAAGGCGGGTGAAAACCATTGCGGGGGCTCTGTTGAACCATTGATCTCGTGGAGCGAAACGCCCTCAATACCAAGGAACTTTATTATGAAATCGCGTTGTTCGATTGCGAAGAATTTCTCTATTACGGCCTGGGTAACTGATTGCAGCAACTGGGGATTTAAGCGCAAAGAATCAAAGACTTCAGCAGAGAGCCCACCCAAGACCGACTTTTCTATTAGTTCGGATCGCAACAAATCTCCAGAGCTATTCTTATAGAGTTCCTCCCATTGCGGAATTTCCCACAGGTTATCGCTTCTGAGCCGCCCAAAAGGAAATACAAGGTTAACGACGCCGAAAACGCTGTGAATCAGCCTGAGCTCATTCTCGTATTCCAAAAAGGGAGCCAATCGACCTGCGCCTCGCGCGCAACGGGAAAGGGCAATCAACAATAAAAGTGGCTTGTGAGGCCGAAACCCGCCGTCAGATGTCTTGGCATTGATGTTCGTAAAGAGCGCTGTTAGGTGATCCATGGGTTGCATTACAACATGCAAATGAGGCAGCCATCCTCATGTTGGGTACTCGATCGCAACGAATCGATTAGCTTTTTCTTCGGCTTTTTTCGCTCAAGTTCAACCTGATGCTCTGCCTCAGCTTTTATCTGCTCTGCGCGAGCAACAAGATCCTCAAGGTACTCTCCTTGTGACCAAGTTTGCATTCTACCTTCTTGACGGTGATGCTCTTCAAATTCTTGTGCCTTCCTGAAAAGGTCAGGGTGCTGTTCTGCCAAATGCACCCATTCAATCTTACGCTGATAAAAGCAGAAATAACACCCAGACCGACTTCTCCATTGGTAATATTTTGGCTTGCCGACCCCCGAAGACGTCAAAATTTCCTCGATATCCTCTATCGTCTTGCCATCCTCTATAAAGGGGTAACGGGCCGAGATATTTGCTTTTGTAGAGAGATATCCTTTTCGATGTGACTCGTCGGCGCGAATACCAACATAGGTAATAGCGACATCATTACCAACATACTCCTCGAAAGGACGAATTTTTAGCTCTGATGTACACCAACGGGTCTTGGTAGTTGGTAGAAAATTGCCATTTAATTTGAGATGTTGTTCAAATGTACGACCTGAGTTGAGTCTAACTATTGGCTTTCCGAGGTAGTCCTGCAGCAAATCCAGGTACTCCAGCGTCTCCTTTAGCTCAGCCCCCGTATCCGCAAAGAAATACTCCATCTCAGGCACCCGATCGCGCAGATAGATCGCCAATGCAGAGCTGTCTTTCCCCCCGGATAATCCCAGCAGGTGACGCACCGGCGTGGTTGGTGTGGTTTCACTCATGACGGTTGGTCTCCGAGGGTTTCCACTGGGGCAAGGCGCCTCAACAGCGCGGCGACCACGGCGATTTGGGTGGCGTCGTCGAGGCTGTGCAGCTCGCCGACGATACGGTCCGCGGCGCGATCCGCCGCTTGGCGCTGGCCGGGGGTGAGCCGGATCACCCGACTGATGTCCGCCTGGGCACTTTCCACCAGTTTGACGAGCACGGCGGCGTCGCCGTTGAGGCCAGCCGCACGGGCCTCCGGGAGGACGTGACAGAGTTGTTCGAGCTCCCGCAGTTGGGTGGCCAGTTCGCGGACGCGCAGTTCCGCATAGACCCGGTGGGAATCCCGCCACTTCGCCGGCGGGGCATTGCCCAGCAGGGTCATGACGGACTCCAGCCAGGCCTGCGCGGTTTCGAAATGGGTATCGGACAGGCGGCGGATGAAGGCGCCGACTGTGCCCTGTTGCGGGGCGTAACGGTCCAGCCCGTGATAGCGCCGAGCCAGCGCGGCGCGCAGTCCGTCGAGGTCCCCGCTCGGGCCGTCGAGCAGGTGCTGCCCCAGCTGCGCCTGCCAGTGCGTCAGCAGCCGCGGGTAGGCACCGCTCAACTCGCGCAGCACCGTGATGAGGCGGGTGATGAACTGCTCAACGGCAGCTGCGTCGTCGCCGCTGAAGGCCGCGGGCTCGATGCCGCAGGCGCGCGGCAGGGCATCGAACAGCAGGTGTCCCGGGCGTTTGGCCTGGCGGAAGGCGGCGCGCACCCGCTCGGCCTCGGGGCTCAAGCCAACGCAGTGGTGGCTGTATTCGGGCAGGGCACCGGCAAAGCGCACCAGTGGCCGGACGATATCGAGCAGGGTGGCATCATCGCGCAGGTTGCCGACGATCGAGCCGAGATAGCGCTGGAACAGGTCGCCGCGCAACCCGGCGAGGGTGAAACGCTCCAGGGCAAAGAGCGCCGGACGGCGGCACAGGAGCTCGGCCTGCTCAATGGTGAGTGATTCGCAAAAGGCGCCTTCCTGGTACAGGGCGACCTCGCGACGATTGGCAAGCAGGTAGGTGACGACCAGGATGGGCAGAACGCCGAGCCGGACCCCGAAGGGTGGTGCTTGCAGGCGTTGATAGAGTGTCGGCAGGGGCACCTGCTGCTCGCCGCCGCTGCCCAGGGTGTCGCCGATGACTTGCCAGACCGAACGCAATTCGCAGGGATCGGCGGGCGGCGGGGAAAAGAAGTCCCAGCGCCCGTGAGCGCCCGCGCGGTGCAGACCGCTGGCGTGGAGTAGCGAGAGATACAGACTTTTTTCGGCAGGAGCCTTCGCGATCCCCAGTCCCTCCCGTTCCGGGGTCTTGAGCATGGCCGCCAGCAGCCGATTGCGGCCGGTGTTGGCGGCGGCAGAGGGTTTCTCTCGATTGATCAGTTCGTTGCGAATACGCGGCGCCTTGGGGAAGCAGCGCTCCTGGACCCACTCGGACAGCGCGCGTTGCAGGTCGCGCCGATCATGGATGGCGCGTCGCTCGCCGCCAAAGTACCAAATCAGCGCCTCCGGGGCCTCCAGCAAGGATCGAATGGCGCTGAGCGCCTCGGTTTCGGCATTGGCGAGCCAGGCTTGGTGCTCACGCTGAGCAACCGGGTCTTGCTGTAAGGCCGCGTGCCGCCGCGGGAGTTCCTGTAGGGCCAGCCATTCGGACACCACTTCCAGCAAGCGCTCGGAGAAGCGGCAGACGGCCACGACCGCCCGCGCCTGCGCCTTGGTGGTGTCAGGGTGTTCCGCGGGCTCCGCCAGGTAGATCCACAGGGGCAACTCGGCCTCCTGGGTCTTGGGAGGCCAGCGTTCCTGGGACACGAAGACCGGTTCGAAACGACGCAGGGTTCCCGTGTCGATGGACACCCGGCGGGCCACCAGGGGCGCCAACGGCATGAGCATATTCAGCGTGTCGGCCAACGGCTTGCCGGCCTGCTCGGCGGCGGCTTGTGCCAGGGCGCCGTGGAGATCGAAGTCGCTGCCGGCCCAGACGCGATATTCCTGGGCGTAGCTCCGGAAGTGGATGATCGACGCGGCTTCGAGCACCGTCAGTGGCGCATCCAGCATCTCACCGAACAGCAGCCGCAAGAGGGCGCCTGAGGCTTTGAGGCCGCGCTGGGCACCGATCAGATTGAGCAGGCCGATAGTCTTGAGCAGACGTGCGCCCGGGTCGGTACTGCCGCCGCTGGTGTCGCCGTCATAGCGCTCCAGTGCGGTGATGACCTCGACCCAGCGGCGATGGGTCAGCGGGTCAGCGAAGCCGCCGGCCTGGTTGAGGACAAAGTAATCGTAGAGTTCCCAGGGGCCGATCCAATCACCCATCGCCAACTCGTCAAGGCGACGGCGCAGGCCGAAGGGTTCGGTGCTGCCGAGATAGGAGAACAGGGTACGCTCGTTCTGGGCGACCCGCTGACACAGAATCGGCAGGATGAGGAGCGTAACCGGGTGCAGCGGGTAGCACGCCTGGAAGAGGTCGGTTGCGCGTGCCAGGTCGATCCCGCCAGGCAGTGCGGTGTGCTCGGCGAGTTCGGCGGCGGTCTCGAAGAGTTCGCTCGCGACCTCCGTAGACAACTCATCCTCACACTCGAAGGAGGCGGCCACGACCCGCAATGTCTGTTCCGCCGGTTCCAGGAAGGCGATGGCGGCGAAGCGCCCCTGCACCTTTTTCCATTCGTCCCGCAGGCCCTTTCCCAGGCGGTTGCTGTAATGCTCGAAGGCTTGGTGCAACATCACGACGAGCGCCAGTGGTGCCGGTCCGGCGGCGCCGGCCTGCTCGGCAAGCACCTGCAGCAGATGGACCTCGCGATGCTGCGGGTTGACGGCCTCGTACTCCAGGAATTTGCCCAGCTCATCGATCTCGATGAGAACACCGGTGCCGCCCGCCTGGCCCCACGCGGATTGCACCTGGGTGACGAGTTGGAGCACCAGGTCCATCCGTACGCCGGGCCGGGCATTGGTCCGTATGCGCTCGACCAGGGCGGGCTCCAGGGCGGCCTGCTCGGCGGCCTTGGCCAAGGCCAGCAGGACTTGGCGGGCCAGCGAGTCGGGAATGCCGTTGATCTGGATACGCAGCATGCCCGCGGTGTGGTCGAGGGCGTCATGCACCCGTTCTGCCAAGACGGGCGCGAACCGTTGCAGAGTCGCAATAGCGCTCTGGTGGGGCTGGCCGCTGGGGGCGGATAGCAGGGCGCCGGCAAAGAGACCGAAGGCGGATTTGCCCGCGCCATAGGGGCCGATCAGGGCCAGGGCACGACCGACAGATCCCGGTGCCAAGGCGCCGATCAACTGCTCCAAGGCGGCGATTGCACGCGAGGTGGGCACATAGGTGCGCAGCAGTTCGACCGAGTCTTGGTCACGGACCAGGTTGATGGAGCGGCTGAACCCCGCGCGGATGCAGATGGACGCAGACAGCGGCGTGCGCGGATTGGTCATGCCGCTGCCCTCCGGTAGTAATCGCGCAGCGTCCCGAGCGGATCGCCAAAGCGCTCCCCGCGGTAGATCTGATGCACGCCCGCGGTATCGCGCAGTTCGTAGTGGCCTGGCCAGCGCGCCATGACTTGGGTCAGGGTGGCCATTAACCCCTCTTCACTCAACCGGAACGCGGCACCGGGGGCAGCGCACTCGTCACCGCCGTACAGGACGAGGCGCACCGGCAGCGCGGGCTGTTCGGGCGCGTCCGCGAAGCACTCGGCCAGCGCAAAATGCAGGGCAACGGGGGGCAGGAAAGGACGGGCGGCCCGCGGGCTGCGGTAGGTCTTGGTTCTGGCCTTGGCGTCGCCCTCAATCTCGATCAAGCGCAGCTGTGCCAGGGGGCTGTCGAGGTGGTCTTCGTCTTTGTCCGCGACGGGGGCGTACATGCGCAGGAGCGTCGAGACATCCGATTTCAGTGTGCTCTGGGCGCGCTCGATCTGAAGCTCCGCGGCAGTGAATTCAGTCATGTCGGCGCGGACCTGCTCCTCCTGAAAGCGGGGCATGGCATAACGATTGAAAAACCAGAAAAATCCCGTCGCCAGAGGGGCATTGGAGACCAGGAGCCAGTGCAATATCCAGAGTGTGGCCTCGTCCTCCAGGTAGGGGTCGCCATCGTCGCCGAGCAACAGTTCACCCAGCTCGGTGGGCTTGCCCTGACCGTCGGCGAACTCGACCAGACGTGCCGCCTGCAGCCAGTAGTGAATGGCGCTGACCATATTACGTCCCACCCCCAGCACGACCATGGCCAGATCCGGCTCACTGAAGATGTCCGGCTGGTCGAGGACGGCATCGAACCCCTTGGTAAGCCAAGCGTAGCGCAACGGAAAGGTTTCGTGGCGGCCGAAGGCCGTTTGTTTTGGGTCGAGCTTCATTTAGGCGTCCAGTTCCTGTATCCGTTGAACAGCGGCGATGATGGCGTTGACGAGCACCGCAATGTCGTCCGCGGTGTGCGTGCGATCGAAGCTCACGCGCACCGCGCCATACAGGGCATCGCCGTCGATCCCCATGGCCCGGAGCACCCGGGACGGCTCCACGGTGCCGGCGGAGCACGCGGCGCCGGAGGCGATGGCGACCGCGTCTGCCGTCTGGTTCATCAGAGCGTCACTCCTGATCCCCGGGACGGCGAAATTCAAAATGTAGGGCGAAGTCCGGTCGGGGGCACCATGGATGTGCAGATCGAGCCTGGCGCCGAGTTGCTCAATGCATTGTGCCTTGAGAACGGCAACATGCTCAAGATCTGCTTGGCGGCGCTGCGCGGCCAGCGTCAGCGCTTTCGCCAACCCGAGGACTTGATGCGTGGGGAGCGTACCGGGCCGCAGGCCAAACTCTTGTCCGCCGCCGAAAGTCAGCGGGCGCAGGCGCAGCCGCGGGCGGTCGCGGATCACCAGGCAGCCGACCCCCTTGGGTCCGTGGAACTTGTGCGCCGAGAGCGACAGCAGATCGATCGGGACCTCGTCCAGGTCGATCCGGAATTTCCCGGCGGCTTGTGCGGCGTCCACATGCAGCAGCACCCCCTGCTCCGCGGCGATCGCCGCGATGGCGTCGATGGGCTGCATCGCCCCGGTTTCATTGTTGGTGTGCATGACGGACAGCAGGAGGGTGTCCGGCCGCAGGGCCTGCGCAACGCGGTCCGCGGCGACCACGCCGTCGCCGCCTGGTGACAGGTAGGTGACCTCGAAACCAAGCGTCTCCAGGTGGGCACAACAGGCAAGGGTCGCCTGGTGCTCGATGCGGGTGGTGACGAGGTGTCGCCCCCGATCGGCGTGGGCCAGCGCGATCCCCTGCAGCGCCAGGTTGATGCTCTCGGTCGCCCCGGAGGTGAAGACCACTTCGTCCACCACGCAGCCAAGCTCCGCGGCGACGGCGGCGCGCGCCTGGGCGACCGCCAGCGACGCCTGCTGCCCCAAGCCGTGCGCAGATGAGGGGTTGGCGAAGCGGTGCGCGGCCGCGAGTGCTTCGGTCATGACGGCAACCACCTCCGAGTCGACTCGGGTCGTGGCCGCGGTGTCGAAGTAGATGGGCGTGTCGGGTCGGTCCATTGGGTCTCCTGAGGAGGTTTCCCGAAGTCAATCATCGGTGTGTGCGATCAAACCAGACCGCCGCGGGACGGACACCGGCAGACGATCGGCGCGGTCAAACCACCGCCACCCAATCGGCTTGCGTCAGGTTGCGCGCTTGTGGGTCGAACACCAGTCCAACCTCAAACAAGCCCTTGTTCGGCAGACCGCGGTACTTGGCGCTGTAGCCGCGGGCCTGGATTTGGACCAGAGCCGCATTGTCGCCCGCCTGAGTCAACAGGGGCACGGTCGCGTCGCCGGGGCGCGGCTCGACCCCGGACGGCACCGGCCCAGCCTGGCCGCGGTGCAGCTCGATCTCAATGACATAGATGTAGTCGACCAGTTTGATGGTCAGGTCGACCTGGCCCTGATTGCTGATGTCCTCGGGGATGATCTCGGCATTGAGGCTGGCAAAGAAGGCGTAGAGAACGCTGGCGTAATAGCCCTCGGTCGAGAGCAAATCGTTGGCCGTGAAGTTCCGCCAGGGAATACCGGCGAACAACCGGCTGATTGCCGCCAACAGGCCGGCGACATCACCCTGGGCTAAAGAATCGTATGAGCTTGGCCCAGTCGACACCCGCGAGATGCCCGCCAAAGGTCGTCTCCAGATCCGCCTGAGTGTAGCCGCAGACAGTGGCAAACCGTGCATCGAGCGTCAGGTCATTGAGCTGGTTCAACCCCGAAAACAGGCTGACCTTACTGAACTTGGTAACCCCGGTCATGAGGACGAGTTGGATATGCGCATCCTGCGCCTTCATGGTCGAGTAGAAGTTCTTCAGCCCCTCGCGCAACTCGGCGGCGCGCTCGGGCGCTTCGATATTGTCGAGGATCGGCTTGTCGTACTCGTCGACCAGGATCACCACGCGCGCGCCGGTCGCAGCCTGGGCAGCGCGGATCAGATCGCCGAAACAGCCGGGGATATCGTTATTCGACCAGTCGCAATGCACCCCGAGACGGTTCGCATTCTCACGCAACAGCCGCCCGATACGCAGATCCAGCGCCGCACGCGTCTGCACCACTCCACCGGAAAAATCGAATCGGAGCACCGGATGGCGGCGTGACCAATCCCAGTGGGCATGGAGCGCGAGCCCCCGAAACAGCGCCTCACTCCCCTCGAACAGTTCCTTGAGCGTATCCAGAAACAGGCTCTTGCCGAAGCGGCGCGGACGCGACAGAAAGTAATACTTGCCGCTGCTCGCCAGAGCCAAAGCGTGTGCGGTCTTGTCGATATAGGTGTAACCCTCGGTGATGATCTCACCGAACGTCTGGATACCGATCGGGAGCTTCTTCAAGGTTGGGTTGATGGCCACTTGGTTTTCAGGCGTCGAACGCGATAACCCGATGTAGGGACGGGTTTCAAACTTCCAACGCGGTCAACCGCGTTGGCGCCTGTCGGCCATTGCTCAGGCGTGCACTGGTACTGGCCGGATGGCGTCTCCATTTTGGGGCAAAGGCTGAACCACCAAGCCCCGTCAAGCGTCCGCCAGGTCACTCCATGCCGCTTCGCACCGCTCTGCTCCTCTGCGCCACCCTGCTCGCGGCTGCCGCCGCGCGGGCGGCCGAGCCCCCACCCCAGCCCCAGCCGGCGACTCCGGTGATCGTCGCCGCGGTGCGCACCCTGCCCTTCACTGACCCGGTCGAGGCGCTGGGGACCCTGAAGGCGCGCGAGTCGGTGGTGGTGACCGCCAACGTGACCGAGACGGTGTCCGCGATCCACTTCGACGACGGCCAGCGGGTCAAGAAAGGCGACATCCTGGTGGAGATGACCGGGGCGGAGGAGCACGCGCTGATCGAGGAGGGTCGGGCACGGGTGGCGGAGGCGCAGCGCCAGTACGAGCGGGTGAAGTCGCTGGCTGGGCAGCGCTCGGCCGCCGAGTCGCTGCTCGACGAGCGGCGCCGCGATCTGGAGACGGCGCGGGCGGCACTCGCGGCCATCGAGTCGCGATTGGCGGACCGGCTGATCAAGGCCCCCTTCGACGGCGTGCTGGGGCTGCGCAATATCAGCGTCGGCGCCCTGGTGGAGCCCGCGAACCAGATCACCACGCTGGATGACCTCAGCACCATGAAGCTCGATTTCTCCGTACCGAGCGTTTTCCTCGCCGACCTCAAACCCGGTCTCGCCGTGACCGCGCGCGCCCCGGAATACGGGGAGCAGCGTTTTCGCGGTGAGGTGAGCGGGGTCGACAGCCGCATCGACCCCGTGACCCGCTCCATCGCGGTGCGCGCCCTGATCCCCAATCCGGATGGCCGGCTGCGCCCCGGACTGCTGATGCAGGTGGAGCTCGAACGCAATCCGCGACAGGCGCTGGTGATCCCGGAGTCGGCCCTGCTCGCGCTGGGTCAGGACCACTTCGTGATGCGGGTGGACGCGAGCGACCGGGCCGAGCGGGTCCAGGTCCGCATCGGCGCCCGCCGCCCCGGCGAGGTGGAGATCATCGATGGACTGCGGGCCGGCGATCGGGTCATCACCCACGGCAACGACAAGGTGCGCGCGGGTCAGGCGCTGGATCTGGTGGTCGACGACGGCACCCGTCCGCTCAAGGATCTGCTGGGCGCGCGGCAGGCGGTCAAGCCATGATCCTCTCCGATGTCGCGGTACGGCGGCCGGTGCTGGCCGCGGTCCTGTCGCTGCTGCTGATCGCCTTTGGCCTGGTCGCCTACGACCGGCTGCCGCTGCGCGAATACCCGGATATCGACCCGCCGGTGGTCTCGGTGGAGACGACCTACCCGGGCGCCGCGGCCGCCGTGGTGGAGACCCGCATCACCCGGCTGATCGAGGACCGCATCGCGGGCGTGGAGGGCATTCGCACCATCGCCTCGGTGAGCGAGGACGGGCGCTCGGCCATCACGGTCGAGTTCACGGTCGGCCGCGACATTGACGGGGCGGCCAACGATATCCGCGACCGGGTCTCGGGCATCCTCGATCAGCTCCCGATGGAGGCCGACCCGCCGGAGATCCAGAAGGTCGACAGCAACGATGACGTGATTCTCTGGCTGAACCTGGTCAGCGACCGGCTCTCGGTCCCCGAGCTGACCGATTACGCCAACCGCTATCTGGTGGACCGTTTCTCGGTGCTCGACGGGGTAGCGCGCATCCGGGTGGGCGGGGATCAGACCTACGCCATGCGTGTCTGGCTCGACCGGCAGGCCCTGGCCGCGCGCGGCCTCACCGTCGCCGACGTGGAGAACGCGCTGCGGGCCGAGAACCTGGAACTGCCGGCCGGCAGCGTGGAGTCGCAGACGCGTCAGTTCAGCGTGCGGCTCGACCGCGCCTTCGGCTCCGCCGAGCAGTTCGCCCGGCTGGTGCTGGGGCGCGGGCGCGACGGCTATCTGGTGCGTCTCGGCGATGTGGCACGGGTCGAACGGGGCACCGAGGAGGACCGCAATCTGTTTCGCAGCAACGGGGATGCGGTGGTGGGTCTGGGCGTCGCCAAACAGTCGACCGCAAACACCATCGCGGTGGCCGATGCCGTCAAGGCCGAGGCCGCACGCATCAACCCGACCCTGCCCGCGGGCCTGGAGATCAAGCAGAGCTACGATAGCTCGGTCTTCGTCAAGGGCGCCGTTGCGGAGGTCTACAAGACCCTGGCGGTCGCCGTGGTCCTGGTGGTACTGGTCATCTTTCTCTTTCTGGGCTCGGTGCGCGCCACCCTGATCCCGGCGGTGACGGTGCCGGTGTCGCTGATCGCCACCTTCACCGTATTGTTGGCGCTTGGATTCTCGATCAATATCCTGACCCTGCTGGCCCTGGTGCTCGCCATCGGACTGGTGGTGGACGACGCCATCGTGGTGCTGGAGAACGTGCATCGGCGGATGGCGGAATACGGTGAGACCCGTTTGGTGGCCGCCTACCGCGGGACCCGGCAGGTGGGGTTCGCGGTGGTTGCGACCTCGGTCGTGCTGCTCGCCGTCTTTGTCCCCATCGCCTTTCTCCAGGGGAGTGTCGGGCGGCTGTTCTCGGAGTTCGCGCTCACCATGGCCGCCGCGGTGGCCTTTTCCACTCTGGTCGCACTCACGCTCTCGCCGATGATGGCGTCCAAGATCCTGCCCCAGGGTCACCAGCCGGGGCGGCTCAGCCGGGGTATCGACCGGGTGTTCGAGTCGATCCGCCGCGCCTATCTCGCGGCGCTGGGATTCTTTCTGCACCACCGCTGGGTCATGGTGCTGGTGCTGCTGGGCACCCTGGGCGCCGCGGCTTGGCTCTATCGCGCGATCCCCCAGGAATACACGCCGAAAGAGGACCGCGGCGCCTTCTTCGTGTTGGTGGACGGACCCGAGGGCGCCTCATTCGCCTATATGAGCGACTATATGGACGAGATCGAGCGGCGACTCCTGCCCTATACGCACAGCGGCGAGGCGACCCGGCTGCAGATCCGCTCGCCGCGCAGCTTCGGCGGAACCCTGGCCTTCAACACCGGCATGGCGGTGCTGGTGCTCAACGACTTCGATCAGCGCCGCTCGGCCTGGGTCATCATGGACGAAATCCGCAACCGGCTCGCCGACCTGCCGGGCATCAAGGCCTTCCCGGTCATGCGCCAGGGGTTCGGGTCGCGCATCCAGAAGCCGGTGCAGTTCGTGCTGGGCGGCGGGACCTATGAGGAACTGGCGCAGTGGCGCGACCTCCTGCTGGCCGAAATCGCCAAGACCAACCCCGGACTCAGCGGAATCGAGTGGGACTACAAGGAGACCAACCCGCAGTTGCGCGTGGCGATCGACTACGAGCGGGCGGCGGATTTGGGGGTGAAGGTCGGCACCATCGGGCGCACTCTGGAAACCATGCTCGGCTCGCGGCGGGTGACCACCTACCTGGACGCCGGTGAGGAATACGACGTGATCCTGGAGGGGGAACGTGACGCCCAGCGCACGCCGGGCAGCCTCACCAACCTCTATGTCCGCTCCGAGCGCAGCGGCGAGCTGATCCCGCTCGCCAACCTAGTCCGGGTCTCCGAGCGGGCGGATTCGCGCAGCCTCAACCACTTCAACCGGCTGCGCGCCATCACCCTGGAAGCCAACCTGGCCGAGGGCCTGGCGCTGGGCGAGGCGCTGGAGTATTTGGAGGGACTGGTGCGCACCCATCTGCCCGCGCAGGCGCAAATCGACTTCAAGGGCCAGTCCAAAGACTTTCGCCAGGCCGGCGGCGGCCTGCTGTTCGTCTTCGCCCTGGGCATCATCGTGGTCTATCTGGTGCTGGCCGCCCAATTCGAGAGCTGGGTGCACCCCTTCATCATCATGCTCACCGTGCCGCTGGCCATGGCCGGCGCGCTCTTCGGGCTCTGGATCACCGGCGCGACGCTCAACATCTACAGCCAGATTGGGCTCATCATGCTGGTCGGTCTGGCGGCCAAGAACGGCATTCTCATCGTCGAGTTCGCCAATCAACTGCGCGATCAGGGTACGGCCTTTCGCGATGCGCTGATCGAGGCCTCGCGGGTGCGGCTGCGCCCCATCCTCATGACCAGCTTCACCGCCGCCGCCGGGGCCATCCCGCTGCTGCTCTCCTCCGGCGCCGGCGCCGAGACGCGTGCCGTGATCGGCACCGTCATCCTGTTCGGTGTGCTGGCCGCGACCCTGTTCACCCTGTTCGTCGTCCCGGTCGCCTATGACCTCCTGGCGCGGCGCACCGGCTCGCCGGGGGACGTGGCGCGGCAGTTGGAGCGGGAGGAGGGGGCGGCGCAGGCAAGTGCAGCCTGAACCCTGGATTTCTTATTCCCCCTTATTTGTTACTGATGATTGCCGAGCGGATTTTCTTGAAGAGTACCGGTCACGTACCAATGCTATGAGAAACGGCGAGTGCATCGAAACGCTGAGTCGTCTTTCGGATCGCTTTTTAACAGACTTATAATAGACAAGAGGTTCTTTTAATGACAAATTCCAGAGCAACCCCCCTCGCGGCCCTACTGGCATTGGGTTTAGCCGTCACTGTCCAGGGCGCCGCGGCGGATGACTTTCCCTGTCCACCGAATCTCGGGGCAGTGACGATCGATGGTAACGTGGTGGTGAATGGCCGCGCGTGTGTGCTGGATAAGACCAGAGTGAAGGGCAATGTCTTGGTCTATCCCGGAGGATCGCTCACGGTACGCGACGCAGCGATCGACGGCAATATTCAGGCCGAAGGCGCCAAATTCGTGCGCGTGGTGCGCACCGAGGTTGGAGGAGACATCCAACTCGATGACTTGCTTGGCAATAGCAGCAATATCGCGCGCAGCACGGTCGGCGGCAGTATTCAGTTGAATGGCAATCGCGTGCCGCTCGTCGTGCAGTACAATTCCGTGGATAGCGATGTACAAGCGTTCAGCAACACCGGCGGCTTGACCATCCGCTACAACACCATCGACGGTAACCTGCAATGCCAGAGTAATGTTCCGGCACCGACCGGAGGCTTCAATCAAGTCTCGGGGAATAAGGAGGATCAGTGTCGGCGGCTGTAACCAGCGGTCGCGGATTCACCATCGGCGGGGCGCCGCGCCGACGCGGCAATGACGGCACTGCCATCGATCACGGTTCCGGCCACGGAACATCGTAGGGTGGACAAGCGATAGCGCTTGTCCACCCTACGGCCGGAACGACGATCAAGGCCTGATTTCCGATTCGTTACCGAAGGATCCAATCGGCTTCCGATCAATAGCGCTTTTTCTCCCTCCGAATAGGTTCTGCACCTTCCTGCTCAGCGGCAATCGCTTTGAGTTCACGCAGCAGCGCGCGCATGATCGGCGCATTGAGGTAATCGTAGGCCGAGACCTCCCGGCCCTCGACCCGCTTCAGGCTGATGTGGTCCAGATCATCGGTGAGCTGATCGATGAGTTCCAGACGGCGCGCTTCTCGTTCGTCGGCCGCCATTGCCCCCCAGTGCTGTTTGATCTGCTCGGTGAACGAGGCGCTCAGGTGCTCGTCGTCATGGATGATGCCGATCTTGGCCAGGGCCGGGGCGAACTCGGCTCCCAGTTCGAATGGCTTGCCCCCGGCGCGGCGCCAGACGAACAGGTCCAGCGCGTCGCCGGGGTCGCCCAGCGTGTCGACCCCGATCACTCGCGTGATCAGCCCGGTGGCAAAGGTCTTCAGCGCCCAGCCGGCGGACACCTCGGCCTTACGCGGGTTGAGATTCGGCAGGGCGTCTTCCCAATGGCGGTCGGTATGCAAGCGGAAACCGCGGCGCTCATCGGCCGCCAGCTTGAGATACGAGGGCTCGATCTCGTCGATCACCGCCTCGAAGTAATAGAGCGGAATCGGCATGACCACATCATGCACAATGATGATGCGCGGGTCATGCCACTGAGTGGTCTTGACCTGGCGGCCGCCGTAGCTCAGCACGTCGAGGAGACTTTCTTTGAACGCCTGGGCCCCGCGCCCGCCGGCATCGGTATCGACACCGAGCACCACCAGCCGGGTGCGGTTGGTGACGACGCCATCGTCCAGCGCCGCGGATTCGGCCGTGCTGACCCGCGCCATGACGCCGGCCAGTTGCCCCAGGGCGAGCAGCTTGCGCTTGCGGTAGGCCGCAATGGCGTCGTCCGTCACCGGCTCGCCCGGCGCCTGGGCCGACTCCAAGGTCAAGCGCGCCTCCAGATCCAACCCGGAGATGACATTGAGTCCCGACTGCCCGTCACCGCCCTTGGCCTGGCCGAAGATCCGCCCGCGCAGCCGTTCGCGGCCGAGTTGCGTCATGGCCCGGCGCAGATCGGCCACGGTTTGATCCACCCCCTTGGTGACGACCCGCCCACCTTCCTGGACGACAGGCTTGAGCTCCTGGGCAATGGCCTGGGCCAGGGCCTGACGATCGAAGGTACCGACAAAGCGGCCGTCATCGATGAACAGCCGACGGTAGACGCGATCCCAGATGCGGTGGCGCGGCTCGTCCAGGGTCTCGAAGACTTCGACCCGCATGCTGTAGGGCGGGACCACTGCCGTCTCACCGGCCATCAGGCGCGCGGCATCCTTCTCCAGTTCTTTGACCAGGCCGTCCATCCGGGTCGCCAGGCGGACATATTGGCGTGAGCGGTCTTGCAGGAAGTCCATCAGACCGCGCAACTGCATGAGCCTGACCCGCGCATCCAGATAGCGCAAAGCCGCGCCCTTGGCCTGGGTATAGACGGCCTGCGCCTCCTCCCTGGCCTGCAGGAAATCCTGATCGCGATTGAACAGCCGCCGGCTGGCGGCGGCCTTACGCAGATTCTCATAGGTCTGATCACGCAGCTCGGAACGCTTCTTCGGCGACTTGACGATGTCCTTCGCCTCGGCCGCCTGCTCGTCCTGCCGCGCCTCGATCAGCCAGGTCTTGGCGCAGACCTCCAGCACGCGCACCACGAGATACCGCTCCTGAATCGGATCGAGTTTGAGGCCGGTGATGGCCTCGCCCTCGCGGGCCGCGGTGACCAGCCCCGGCGCATCACTATCCACCAATTGGTGACCCTGGCGGACCTCTTCCTCCAGCTTGGCGACCATGTCGATATAGGCATTGGCCTGCTCCTTCTGGAAGAACATGGTGCGGTCCTTGATCGTGATCCGATTGATCAGGACCTCGCGCTGCTGCGCGAGTTGGCGCGCCACCTGTTGCATCAGGGTGTCGGCATGGACAGGTTCGCCTTTGTCACTGGTGCCGGTCAGAGCGCCCGTATCCACCGACTCCACCAGCCGGTACCAATAGCCGTCGAACAGCTCCGCATTGGCATCCTGACGCGCCAGTTCACGCACGGAGGCGACAAAGGCGGCATTGATCAGCTCCTCGCGGCCCTCGTCCGACAGTTGAGCAAAGCGCGGGCTGTTGTAGTCCACCGCGAGCTTGGCCAGCGCGCGGGCGCGCTCGTCCGCGGGATCGCTCTCGCCGACGCCGAAAGTGATCTGGGCGCGCAGCGCCTGGGCAGCGAAGCGCAGTGCGCAGTATTCCAGCAGGTCCTGACCCGGCAGGACCATGGCGACCGCACCGCAGGTGCCGTAATTCTTGGTGAAGCCCTCGCCCAAATCGCGCAAGTCGCCGGGAAAGCGGGTCAGCGCTTCCAGGTGCTGCTCATAGTTATCGTATTCGCCGGCCAATTCATTGATGACCGGGGTGAACACCTGCATGAATGCGGTATCGGCGATGACTTTTTCCGGATCGCGGGTGCCGACATGCGGCGGGCGGTCCATGACAAAGGAGACGAAGAACGGCCGGGCGCTGACGCTGAGCGTCTCGCGCGCGTTCTCATTGCGATAATACTGAAATGGCTCGCTGGTCCGCCCGGCCTGCCGGACCTGGCTGTAATCGAGCTTGGTGAGGTTCTCCAATTCCTTGAGCGCCGCATAGGTGTTGGCGTGGATATTGGCATGCAGTTCCGGGCCGACCTTGTCCGTCAGCAGGGTCGACAACAGCAGATTCGCGATCACGCGCGGCTGCCAACCGGTCCGGTCGATAATCTCGTCGATCAGATAAGCCAACGACAGGAAGCTGCCGGAGCCGGTACCGCCGGCCAGGGTGCAAAACAGATAGATATTGACCTTGCCCTGTTTGCGCCAGGTCACGCCGGGAGCCAGCGCCTGATTGACCAGATCGGTCAGCCGCTGCCGGATCGCCGGGGAATGGAAGAAAAAGCCCAGCCGGGACTCGATGCGGATCTGCCCGGCACCCGGCTTGACACCCTCGCGCGGGGTATAGGTCGACGGCAGCCATTGCTCGGTCTGCGGGTCATTGGAGCGGCGCAGATGGGCGACGACCTTTTGTTTATCGAAGGCCGCAATATTGATGCGATTCCCCTTCGGCACCTGCTTCAGGGAATCCTGATCCAGGTCATTGGTGTCGATTGAAATGAACGCCGTCAACGGCCGCAGTTGGCTCTCCCAGTTCGGCAGACCGGCGGCCCGCGCCGCGATGCGGTCGACGATCCGTGAGCCGACCCCCCCGACCCCGAGGAAAAACGTCGGAGTGATGGTACCCTGATCCGCGCGATAGTCAGTGTCTGCCATGATTGCTCCTATGCCAGCGTCACGATGCCCTGGGCCAAGCAGCCGCCGCACTTGGAAGCGGCCCCCCGCGGCCCCTGCCCGGCGGCTGAAAATAGGACAGAATTAGCAGAGTTTTTCCTGATTATCAATCGGTGCTGTCTGCTCGATGATGTTCGCCGTGACATCGCAGGCTGGAGGTAGACATCTTCCTACCCGGACATCCTCATCGCCTCCCATTATCTCTCGCGCTTGCGAATATCCAGCAGGCGGCGTGTGTGAGACATTCGCTTCTGCGCTTCCTTTTGGAAGTCCTTCTGCGCATCGATTGCTTCCCGCAGGCGCAAGGCCGCGATCCGGAGTATGGGATCCGGCTCCTCGTTCGGGTCAACACCCCGTTGGGTCAGGCCGACCGCAATGTCGGCTTTACGTGCGGCCAGCAGGCGCCTGTAGCGTCGTCGCTGCTCCTCAATCTCCGCCAGCGCCCTGTCGAGCGCCTTCCGCTCACCCGTGAAAGGCGGGGACGGACGGTCAAAAAATTCATGCGCGCTACTTGGATGGAACGCCGATTGCGGATTGTCGTGGGGATGCTCTTTTTGGAACTCTTTCATCTCCTTTCGGAAGTCCTCGATCATGTTGTCGTGCTCCGTGCATAGGCGCAGCAGCGGAGCCGCCTCGGCGACCAGACAGCCCTCGATCCGCGCGGCGAGGCCCGCCGGATCGTCGAGTTCGGTAAGGAGCAACGCCACGGGCTTGCCGTACTCACCGAGGTATGACTGGTGCCAGGTTATTACACGCGCTTGCGCTTCCTGCAGACCTACGCTGTAGAAATTAGCCTCATCAAAAAAGCATGTGCTCATAAATTAAAGAAAAAACGGGACATTCACTAACGTTGCCAGGCGATTCCAGGAACTTGACATATCGGACATCGATGATGCTGTGACGGTGCTCCGGTAGCGGTCATGCTGTTAAAAGAAACTGCCACAGCCCGTTTTTCGGTCGGCAGTTTCCAAAACCAATGTTTATTCTGGCTCTTGCAGGCGGCCCCAAACGATTACGATAAGCCTGTTGCGAGACCGGCAAAAAATCCCCGGCTTTGCCGGGGCGTTATTATAAATTGCCAAAGAATTTGATACTTACGTTCCTTGGATGCGGCTTCCGGGAAACTAGTTACCTTCGCCTGTATGAGCGCCAATATGATCTGGACAATAGGTCTTGCCGTCGTTGCCCTTTGCAGAGTGTGCAGTGCAGATTTTTTTTTCGCAATGCCCGCAGACATTGCGGGCATGCACCCCGCAGACCGCACAAGGGATCAGCGTAGCACCATCGCTTTCTTCACTCATCGCATTACCTCATCAATTGAAAACGGGCCGTGGTCGATGAAGCGCAAACCGGACATCTGGGTGGCGCCGCAAGGATGGTTAGGATGCATTGACGACCCGACTATAGTCGATCTCGCCCGCAAGAAGCAACCGGGCATGAGTCACCAGGAACTTGAGTTAAGAGTCATCACGCCACTGCGTCAAGAAACAGATCCCGCAGCACCTCGGGGCGCTCTTGGGTCTGAACCAGCCGCTCCCAACAAAAAAGCCCGGGCGCCTCACGGCGCCCGGGCCTTCCTCCGCGGTCTCCAAGCGGGACCGCTCAGCGCATCACTTGTAGGAGACGGCCTTGTCGATCAGGTCGACGTGCTTGCGCTTGAACACGGTCCAGGACTTGCTGGACTTGTCATAGACCGAGTTGACGAAGCACTTCCAGTTCTGGTCGTCCACCGTGTTGAAGTCCATCCGGTAGTAGAAGCCCGGATAGCGGGACTCCTCGCGGAACTGGATGTGCTTCATGTGGGCTTCGGCGGCCAGGATACGATGGTAGTTCTCCCAGGCACGCAGCAGTTCGTGCAGGTCCTTGGCACGCATCTTCAGCGCGTCTTCCTTGAGCATGCCGAGCTTGTGCTCGGCCACTTCCATCATCTTGGCATTGGTGCGGTAGTAGGTCGCGACACCGGCCACGTACTCGTCCATGATCTTCTGCAGACGGAACTGCAGCATGCGCGGGGTGATGTAATTGGGATTCACATCGATCGCGGTGGTGTAGTCCTTGTTCTCCAGGAAGTTACGCACCGGACGGTAGATCTCTTCCATCAGTTGGTCGACTGAGGTATCGAGCTCCGGCTTGTGGTCCTTGTTGTCCATGACGAACTTGATCATGGCCTTCATGGCCAGCCGGCCTTCGGCGTGGGAGCCGGAGGAGAACTTGTGCCCGGAGGCACCGACGCCGTCGGCAGCGGTGAACAACCCCTTGACGGTGGTCATGGAGCGGTAGCCCCAGTTCCAGCCGGAGGGCAGATGGCCCGGCACCTTGTCGGCCTCGGCATGGCCTTCGCTGGTCGGCGCGCCCAGGTCGGTCGGGCCCGACACCCAGATGCCGCAGCAGCCCGAATGCGAGCCGAGCAGGTAGGGTTCGGTCGGCATCAGCTCGGAGTTCTTCTTCTCCGGCTCGATGTTCTCACCCGCCCAGACGCCGGCCTGACCGATGCACATGTCGAGGAAGTCTTCCCAGGCCTCGGCCTCGAGATGCTTGATCTCCTTTGGCGTCATGGTCTCGGCGAGCTTGCCCAGGGCGCTCACGGTGTCCATGTAAATGGGCCCGCGGCCTTCCAGCATCTCGTTGAGCATGACGTGGTTACGCAGACAGGAGGGCGTCACGTAGGCACGGTTGTAGGGGCCGTAGGGCTCCAGCAGCGCCTGCGCCTCGGGCTTGGAGAGATATTCCTCGCCATAGGCATTGATGGCCTTGGACTTGAACAGCAGGAACCAGGCGCCGACCGGGCCGTAACCATCCTTGAAGCGGGCGGGGACGAAGCGGTTTTCCATCATCGTCAGTTCGGCGCCGGCCTCGGCGGCCATGGCGTAGGTCGAACCGGCGTTCCACACCGGATACCAGGCGCGGCCCGTGCCCTCACCGACCGAACGGGGCCGGAAGATGTTCACGCAGCCGCCGGCCACCAGCAGGCAGGCCTTGAACTTGTAAACGAACAGCTTGTGGTCGCGGGTGGAGAAACCGACGGCACCGGCGATGCGGTTGCTGTCGTTCTTGTCGTTGACCAGCTTGACGATGAAGACGCGCTCCTGAATGCGCTCGGTGCCCAGCGCCTTCTTGGCGGCCTCGGCGACGATCCACTTGTAGGACTCACCGTTGATCATGATCTGCCACTTGCCGGAACGCACCGGCTTGCCGCCATCGACCAAGGGCTTGCCCTCGTCGCCCGGCTGCTTCCAGATCGGCAGACCCCATTCCTCGAACAGATGCACCGAGTCGTCGACATGCCGACCCAGGTCATAGGCCAGGTCGTCGCGGGTGATGCCCATCAGGTCGTTGGAGACCATGCGGGCATAGTCGGCCGGGTCATTCTGCCCCAGATAGGTGTTGATGGCGGAGAGACCCTGAGCCACGGCGCCGGAGCGGTCCATGGCGGCCTTGTCGACCAGCTTGATCTTGATGTCGAAACCGGCCTTCTTGGCCTGGTCCAGCCAGGGACCGGCCTCGAAAGCGGCACCGCACGCGCCCATACCACCGCCGATGAGGAGGATGTCGACCTCTTCTTCGACGACTTCGGGATTTCCGAATACACCTGCCATATCAAATTACCTTTGCGTTCTCAACTGGGTTCGCGGCGAGACCTGAGCGGGTCCGGAAACGGGCATCAGGTTGGGGCCGCAGGCTGTCGGACTCGCGCTACCTGGCGATGAGCTGGGTTGCGTCTGCCGCGTGCAGACCGTCGGTGCCGGTGGTGAAGAAGCCGGCCTTCTCGATGTTGGCGATGTCGGCGGTGGGCTTGTTGCCGTAGGGGTCGATCGAGCCCTCCGGGGTGGTGCGGATCGGGAACTTGAAGCGCTTCATGGTCCCGTTGCGGAACTTGATGGTCCACATGATGGAATCAGTGCCGCGCAGGGGCTGCACGGAGGCGCCCATGGGCACGACGTCGGCGTAATGACGGCACTCGATTGCCTGCTGCGGGCAGATCTTGACGCAGGAGTAGCATTCCCAGCACTGCTCGGGCTCTTGGTTGAACGCCTTCATGGCGTGGCCGGTCTCGGAGCCATCCTGGTCCAGCTTCATCAGGTCATGAGGGCAAATATACATGCAGGCGGTCTTGTCCTGTCCCTTGCAACCGTCGCACTTGTCGGTACGCACAAACGTGGGCATCGCGATAAATCTCCAAACAGTTCACTGCGGTGATGTGCCGCCATCGGGGGTCGAGGCGCGGGGCGAGGCGCCGGCAGCACGGGAAGACGCTCCACTGAAAACCGCCGCGCCGCTGCACGCCCGCGGTGTTCAACCCGGTCGCGCCGCGCATCCCGGCCGAGTACGGCTCGGCGCCGACGATGCCCGGCGGGCTGACTCGCGTTCTGCCCCTGGCGTCCGACCGATTCCGACGATGGGTTCCGACGATGCTGCCGAGGGAGTCCGGATCACGCGAGTGCGGCAGAGTAGTGACAGGTCCATGTCACTGTCAAAACAGTATTTCAGTTTGCTTTCATAAATTCGCTTTATTAGCAGATTCCGGAATCCTTGAAGTGATGGAAGGGGGGCACAGGCGCCCGGCGGCGGCGGCGTCGCGGTCGCTCTGGTCCTGGGACCTTGACCACGGTTCCGGCCACGCGGCATCTACGGCCGGAACGACGATCGAGGCCGGCACGTGGGCTCGCCGGGACGGTTCGCACGACGCACCCGACGCTGATCCCACCGCGGCGCGACGGGACACGAAGCGCGGGTCTTGCCTGCCGCCGCGGAACTGGCTAGCCTCTCACCCCATGGACACCATCGCCAACCCCCACGACGCCTTCTTCCGCGAGAGCTTCGGTCGGCGCGAGATCGCCCAGGACTTCCTGCGCCACCAACTGCCGGCACCGCTGCTCGCGGTGATCGACCTGGAGACGCTGGAGATTGCCAAAGACAGCTATGTCGCCCAAGACCTGCGCGGGTCCTTCTCCGATCTGGTCCAATTGGCCATGCGCTGGATTTTCAGCGATCAACCCATTGAGCGGCTGCGTGAGCTGTTCGCCCTCATCGAACAGATCGAAGACCAGACCACGGCGCTGGAGATGCTGGAATCCCTCTTGCGTTACTACGTCCAAGGCACCCAGCGGGTGGACGAGCAGGAGGTCCGCCTGCTCCTGCAACAAACCCGAACCGGAGACCCCATCATGCAAACCTTCATCGACCGCTATATCGAGCAAGGGAGACAACAAGGGATCGAGCAAGGGATCGAACAAGGGATCGAACAAGGCAAAGCCGATGTGCTCCTGCGCCAGATTGCATGGAAATTCGGCCCCCCCAGCGAGTCGGTACGTCAACGCATCGCCGCCGCCGACGCCGCGACCCTGCTGCACTGGTCCGAGCGCATCCTCACCGCCGACAGCCTGGAGGCCGTGTTGCACAAGCAGCCTGTCGGACTTTAGGCGATTTCCGAATAAGACGCTATCAAGAATCAAGCTCCGTAGGAGCCCGCTTGCGGGCGACGTGACCTGCCGGAATCGCGTCATTGTGCCCCCACCCGTCGCCCGCAAGCGGGCTCCTACGGGTTGGATTTTTCGCGGAAATCACCTTACGCCGGACAGCAGCGCGGTGACGGCCTGGGGGTCGGCGAGGCCGGCGAGGAGGGTGTGGACGATCAGGGTGTCCGCGGCGTCGAGTCCGGCGGTCAGGGTGTCGGGGCGACGCTCGCCTTCGAGGAGGCGCTCGATGGCGCCGACCAGTCCGCCCCAGCCGTGCTCGGACAGGCCCTGGAGCGGTGCGGCCAGTTGCTCGCGCAGCAGCGGCTCGGCGGCGGCGGCGAGCACGGCCAGGATCAGCGGAGCATGACGGGCCAGCAGTGCCCGGGCGTCCTCGACGGCGCCCGAGCGGCCCTGGCCGTCGGCGGCCGGCGGGTCGGTCAGGTCGCGGATGGCATCGGGGTCGCGAATGCCTTCGAGGATGGTTTGGACGATCAGCGCTTTCACCCGATCCAGCGGTTCGCAGAGCGCATCGGCATCGCGCTCGCCGTCCAGGATGCGGCGGATGGCGGCGACCAGAGTGGCCCAGCCGCGCTCGATCGTCGGTTCCAGCGCCTGCTCCAGATCGCTGCGGTGTTGCGGCCGGGCGACCGAATCGACCACCGCGGCGATCAGCGGACCATGCTCGCGCAGCGCATGACGGCTGCCGGCGAATCCGCTAAAGGCCGCGCGCTCCTCCCGGCGATAGCGGGCGGCGGACTGGCGGTCGCCCTGAGACGCGGCGATGGCGGCCAGGATGCTGTAGATCTTCCAGATCTCCGCCGCGGCCGGGTCCAGTGTCCTACGCAGGGCCAGCGATTCCTCGGCCAGTGCGCGGGCCTCGTCCAGCCGGTCCGGGAGTCCCCGCAGCAGATCGGCGAGATTATTGAGCGAGGTGGCGAGCCCGCCCGGATCGCCCGATTCGCGCCAAACCGCCAGCGCCTTGCGGTACCAGCTCTCGGCTTCTTGCGGTTTGCCCCTGGCCTTAAACATCTGGGCGAGCTGGTGCCAGGTTCCGGCGGCACCTGTCCTGTTGCCGCCAGCCTCATTGCGCTCGGCCGAGGCCCGATAGGCCCGCTCGGCCGGCTCCCAGTGTCCGGCAGCCGCGTAGACGACCCCAAGCTGGTGCCAGATGCCCGCTTCGCTCTGCGGCTCGCCCAGTTGCTGGAAGGCGGAGAGTGCCTCCCGGTAGCGCCGCTCTGCCTCGCCCAGATCGCGCTGGAGGTAAGCCAGGGTGCCGAGCTGGCCCTCGACGACCGCGACGCCCCGTAGATTGCCGACCTCTCGGTCAATCGCGAGCGCGGACTCGTAGGCGGCGCGGGCCTGCGCATAGTCGCCCTGGTCGCTGAGCACATCCGCCAGATCGGTATGCAAGGCGCCCAGCTCCCGCTTGACCTGATCCCCCGGCTCCAGCGTCCCGGCCTCGGCGATGGCCTGGTGAAGCGCGGACTCGGCCTCGGCCGCTCTGCGTTGGCGCTTCCGACAGCGGCCCAGCCAATGCAGTGTCACGCACCGTTGGTAGCTCGGCGACTCCGGGAGCCCGGCCAGAACCTCCTCGAAGACCAGCGCGGCATCGGCCAGCCGTCCAGCCTGCAAGAGCGCCTGGCCCTGACCGCTGCGGGCCAGATACCAGTCATTGGAGCCCGACTCCCCGGCGAGCGATCCGGCGCGGGCGGTCAGCTCGGCACTGTCGCGGGTCAGACCAAAATAATCGAGAAACAGTGTCAGACTGTTGACGAACTTGACCGCATTAGGCGCACCAACGTCCAATGACCGGCTCGCCGCGGCCATCAGATTGGGCAGGACCAGCCGGGCGATGGCCCGGGCGGCATGGGGGTTCTTCTGATCCTGCTGGTACAGAGAGCTGGCGAGCGCCGCGTGATAGGCCCGAAACCGCTCCCCGAGCCGCGCCTGCTCGTCCGGCCCCAACCGCACCCAGAGCACCGGTGCCAGGGTCGGATGGAATCGCACATAGTGCGGATTGACCCCGGCGACCGGCTCGACCTGAATCAGCCCGGTCGAGACCAGTGCGGACTTCAGGACCGACCAGGGCTCGGGCGCGACCTCCGTCACCGCGAGCAGGTCGTCCTCGAAAGTCCCGCCCCGGAAGACCCCGAGCCTGGGCAGGAGCGCGCTGGACCCGGCATCCAGCCGCTCCAGCGACAGGTTGAGCGAGGCGACCAGCGGGCCGTCTCCGGCCGCGAGCAGCGCCTCGAGTCGGTCCGCGACCCGCCGGATGGGGTCGCGCTTGAGCGACTCGGCGAGCAGTCCGATCGAGAGCGGATGGAAATCGACCCGCTCGAAGAGCGCGGTGAGCGCATCCCGGCCGGGCGGGGGCTCCGCGGGCGCCAGCGACGACTGGCGCAGGATGGATTGATACCAGGCGAGCGCGTCCCAGGGCGCCAGACCCTTGAGCGTCAGATAACGGCAGCGGCGGTCGCCGTCGGTGGGGAATGCGGGATGCGCCAAATCCGGGGTGCGGGTAGTGACCAGACAGCGGCTGGCACCGGACTCGGACCAGCCCCGCGCGGCGGCGAGCAGCGCATCGAGCCGGGTGCGGTCCGGCCGGTCGGTCGCGGACTGACCGGGTGCGGGCGCGATCAATGACTCCAGGTTGTCCAGGATCAGCAGGGTGGGCACCCGCGCGAGCGCGGCGGCGACGGCGCGTTCGTCGAGCAGCGACTCGCCCAGGACCGGCGCCAGGCTGCTGACCGCCCAGCCCACCGGATCGATGCCCTGAAAGTCCGCATAGCCCACCAGACAGACCCGCTCGAACAGGCCGGTGGCGCGCAGCCAGCGGCCGGCCTCCTGCGCCAGCGTGGTCTTGCCCTGACCGCCGAACCCACAGACGACCAGCCGGCGGGTGCCGGCGACGTAGGCGCGCTCGATCTCCCAGAGTTCGCGCGAGCGGCCCCAAAAGCCGGCGGGCTGGACCGGGGGCAGAGTGTCGGCGGCGGGCGCCGCCGCCGGCTCCGGCGTGGTGCCGTCGGGCGCGGTGGGCCGGGCGAGCAGTGCCGCGTCGTCGCCGGTGCGATAGAGCGTCGGCAGAAACCAGTCCTGGAGGATGAGATCCGTCCAGCCGGTGCCGCGTCTGCGCTCCCCGCGGACCGGGTGCGCATAGAGTTCGCGCCGGGCATTCTCCAGCGCGGTGCCGAGCGGGCGGCCGCGGCCCAGTTCACGGTACAGATGGCCGAAAAGCGCGCGGGTGGTCTCGACCAGCACCGAATGGGTCATGGCCAGCACATTGGGGATGCCGGCCCGGGTGAGCCGGGCGGCGACGCTGCCCAGGGGGTCGTCGCCGCCGAGCTTGGCGGACTGGCAGGCCGAGAGGATGACCAGCGGGACACGCTGCTGGTTGAGCATGTCGCCCAGCAGCGCGGCCGGGACCAGATGCTCGCGGCCGTCGTCCTGTTCGAACAGCAGATAGCCCTGGTGGGCGCCGGTGGCGCAGTCGCCGGCCCTGGTCATGGCGGCGTGCAGCCGCGCGGGGAGCGCGCCGGCGGCCCGCGCGCCCAGGTGTCCATCCGGGTCGTAAACGCCGTGACCGTCGAAATGGAGGATGTCGACGCTCGTGCGCGTCTCGTCCTCCAGCCGGTCGATCAGGTTGGACAGGGTCGGCGGGCGCAGAAACTCCACCGTCACCCGGCCCGGGGCCTGGGTCTCCAGTGCCGCCATCACCGCCCGCGGATCGGCGCGCGGATCGATGAATGACTGGCCGTCCGGACGGCAGACGACGAACAGCAAGTGCAGCCGGTCTTTGGGCGCGACCGGCACCGGGGCGGCCTGACCCTGGCCGGAGAGCCGCCGGCACACCCCGATGCGCGGGTTGGCGAGAAAGAGCCAGGTCCCCTTGGGATGGCGCAGCAGTTCCCAGGGCTGGGCCAGGACTGCCGGGTGACCGCTGTCGATGCTGAGCAGCCGGCCGGGCTCGGCACCGCGTGCGAACCGCTGGTAGAGATCGGCGGCTTCATAGCTTTGCTTGAAGACCGCATCGAACAGCGCGCGGCCCCAGTGCTCCAGACGCAGCGCGATCCCCGCGGCGCGGCGGTCGTCGAGCTCGGTGGCGTACTGGACGGGATAGAGTTCCAGATACCAGTGCAGTTCGTCCTGGTCGGCCTCCGCGATGGGGCTCGCGAACGGCAGCGGTGCGGTGCGCTGGGGTCGGCCGTTGCCGATCAGCTCGACCACGACCTGCGCGGGGTCCGGGAAGCTCAGGCACAGTTCCATGGTCATGATCGATCCTCCGCGCGTTCCGGCGTCGGTGCGCCCTGGGTGCGGGGTGCGTCGATCCCTGTTGCAGGTCTTTACGTGTCGGTGCCCCGGATGGGGGTCCACAAGGCAGGGACAATCAAAGCGGATGAGCGGGGGAATTGCAAGGGTGTGGTCCAGGCTGTCTGAGCGGTTGCGGATCGGGCGTTTTCGGATAGCATTGGCAATATGATCCTAGCCTTGGATACTGATGTCATCGTCGCCGCGCTGCGCAGCCCCAGGGGCGCGTCGCGGCGCCTGCTCGGGCTGGTGCGCACCGGACAGGTCAAGGCCGTCGCCACCGTCGGCATGCTGATCGAGTACGAGGCCGTGCTCTCGCGTCCGGTGCATTTGGCCGCCACCGGCCTGACCCTCGGCGAGATCGGCAGGGTCCTCGACGCACTTGCGGCCCTGGTCGTTCCGGTGACGCCCCATTTCCTATGGCGACCGCAACTGCGTGATCCGAACGACGAGATGGTCCTGGACGCCGCCGTCAATGGCGGCGCCGAATGCATCGCCACATTCAACATCGCCGACTATCTGCCCGCCGCGGCCCGTTTCGGCATCGCGGTGGAGCGGCCGGGCGACATTCTGAGGAGACTGCCATGACTGTCACCAGCAACTACGCCCTGCGGCTTCAGAAGTCCCTGCTCGAGGAGGTCAGGCGCATTGCCGCCGAGGAGGGTACGACCATCAATCAGTTCATCAACGTCGCCGTGGCCGAGAAGGCCGCGGCCTTGCGCACCGAGGCGTACTTCCGCGCGCGGGCGCAACGGGCGGATCTGGCCGAATTCGACCGTATCCTGGCGAAGGCGGGGAGCGAGGAACCGTGTCCCGGAGATGAGTTGCCCGTCGGTCCGCCCGGTCGATAGTCGGCGTGGTCTTGGGCGTGGTCGCGCATCCCCTGCATTTGTTCCGACCGGTCCGCCCGATGACGATAAGCCCGCGGTGCGGCTTACGCCCGCGGGCAATTGACGCGCGTGGCCGCGGGTGGGAACCGGGCGCGTCACCGTCGCGTTGGAGGTCACCGTGGCGCGGCCCGGTCCGGCTAACGACCCTGGAAGGAACATCAGCCACCACGGGATCTGCATGTCCCCCGTGGGAGCGGCGTCCCGCCGCGATGGGGCCGGGCGCGTTACCCGACCGTTCGGGGTGACCGCGGCATCCATCGCGGCGGGACGCCGCTCCCACGGGGTCACTGCGCGACTTTCACGGTAACGCCTCGACCTCCGGTCCAGGACTCTGGGATGATGATCATCGGCTGACGGCCATACGCCCTCGCCGACAGGTCGGCAGCGGCCGGATCGGGCGGAGGAGCTGCGGCGCGCGATGCTTCGGTCATGCTCAATCGGTCCTCATGCCGGGGTCCGCGGTCGGGGTGACCGCCTCCGGCGGGGTCCGCCACAGCGTCACCCTGACCCAGCGTTCTTCACGGTCCTGCTCCAAGTGAGGGGCGGTCCCGTTGAATTGCCGCATCGCCCCGGTGATTCGCGGATAGCCGCTGCCGCGCTGCTCCATCAGGCCGAGATCGAACAGGACGCTCGCCATCGACTCATTGCGGGAGCGTGGCGTGCCGCCGGCGAGATCGGATCGTTGGCCAAGATACACACTGGGGCGAGCTGCCTCAATGCGGGTCTTCGCGAAGCGAGAACCGCGACCGTGACGCGATACGCTGATCCATCCATCATCCTGATTCACCGACCACGAACCCTATGCGCCTGCCCCGCGTCTACCTGGACCACCCGCTGCATCCCGGCTCCGAACTCCGTCTCCCGGACGGACCCGCGCGCCATCTGACCGCGGTGCTGCGCCTGGGCCCCGGGGAACCGCTCCTGTGCTTCAACGGCGACGGCCGTGACCGCGCCGCCCGCATCGCGGCCATGGGGCGCCCGGGAGTGACCCTGGCGATCGGCGCGGCCGGCGATCCGGAACCGCTGCCTGTTCTGGAGATCCGGCTGGCGCTGGGTATCTCGCGCGGCGAGCGCATGGATTTCACCATCCAGAAAGCCGTGGAACTGGGTGTCCTCGGCATCCAGCCCCTGTTCACCGAGCGCAGCATGGTGCAACTGCGTGACGCGCGGCTGGATCGCCGGCTGGGGCATTGGCAGGGCATCCTGATCGGCGCCTGTGAACAGTCCGGACGGCGGCGGCTGCCCATCCTGGAGCCCGCCCGACTGTTCGCGGACTGGCTCGCCACGCCCCTTCAGGGCGTGCTGCTGCTCGACCCGCGGGCGCCGCAGTCGCTGGCACAACGGGAGGCTCCGACCGGTCCAGTCACCCTTCTGGTTGGACCCGAGGGGGGCTTGAGTGCGGCCGAACGCGCGCGGGCGGCAGCCCAGGGCATCGCGGGTGTGCGTCTCGGCCCCCGCATCCTGCGCGCCGAGACCGCGCCCTTGGCGGCCATCGCGGTGCTGCAGGCGTTGTGGGGGGACTTGCGGGACGGCTGAGGATTCCCCGGTTCATATAGCGCTCGCACCTGAAATCCAGACAGACCTTCGTGTAGGGGCGGGTTTGAAACCCGCCCCTACACCCGGTTATCACGTCCGCAGGCTATAACATCCCTAAGGTCCGCGGCAGCCAGAGTGACAGACCCGGCCAATAGGTGATGAGCATCAGGAAAATCAGCATGGTGAAGAGCCAGGGGAAGCAGGCGATGGTGGTCTCGGTCATGCCCAACCGCGAGATGCCGCTCGCCACATAGAGATTGAGCCCCACCGGCGGAGTGATCATGCCGATCTCCATGTTCACCACGACCATCACTCCGAAATGGATGGGATCGATCCCCAGTGCCATGGCCACCGGAAAGAGTACCGGCGCGGTGATCAGGATGATGGAGGTCGGCTCCATGATGTTGCCGGCCAGGAGCAGCAGGACGTTGACCGCCAACAGGAAACCGATCGGCCCAAGCCCGGAGTCGACCAGCCATTGGGCGAGTTCCTGGGGAATGTTCTCGTAGGTCAGGAGATAGGAAAACAGGACGGCATTGGTGATGATGTAAAGCAGCATCGCCGACATGTTAGCTGAGTCCAGCAGCACTCTGGGTACCCGACTCAGCGGCATGTCCTTGTAGACGAAGACGGCGATCACGAAGGCATAGACGGCGCTCACTGCCGCGGCCTCGGTGGGGGTGAAGGCGCCGCTATAGATGCCGCCCATCACCAGCACGATGAGCATCAACCCCCAGACCGACTTGCGGAAGGCGCGCCAACGGGTTCCCCAGTCGGCCCGCTTGAGACGCGGATAATTCTTACGGCGGGCAATCCACCAGGTGGTGACGCCGAGCATGAGAGCCAGCACGAAACCGGGGACGATTCCGGCGATGAAGAGCGCCCCGACCGAACTGTTGGTGGAGACCGCGTACATCACCATAACAATCGAGGGCGGAATCAGGATACCCAGCCCACCGGCAGAGGCAATGGTGCCGACGCCGAAGCGCATGGGGAAGCCTTGCTTCACCATGGCCGGAATCAGAATGGACCCGATCGCTGCGACCGTGGCCGGCGAGGACCCGGAGACCGCGGCGAACAGGGCGCAGGCAAAGACGGCCGAGAGTCCGAGTCCGCCATGGTAGTGGCCCACCATGCTGGAAGCGAAATTGATCATGCGCCTGGCCACACCCCCGTGGGTCAGGAAATTCCCCGCCAGAATGAAGAACGGGATCGCCATGATCTCGAATTTTTCGATGCCGGTGAAGAGCTTGAGCCCCACCGACTCGATCGGGACCGAGGTCATGGTAAAGAGATAGGTCAGCACGGTGAGACCCAGCGCGATGGACACCGGCATACCGGTCAGCATCATGCCGAGCAGGAGACCGAAGATGATCAGCGCGGTCATGACCGATGCTCCCCGCCCTTAGGCGCGTCGCCTTCATTCTGTGCGCGCGTATCGCCGGATAGATGGTGCTCCAGGTGCCCGCCATGGATATGCTCGCGTTCTTCGGCAAGGGTAATGGCCTCGCCGAGATAAACCGGCTCCTGGCGGCCGGCCGCCTGGGCCTGTTCCACTTCCTCCTCCAGCCCCTCGACATAGGCGTGCTCATGGTGTGGTAGTTCGCCGGTCCGGAAGAAGGACCAGGCGACCTCCAGGAAACGAAAACACATGAGATAGGAACCCAAGGGAATCGCCAGATAAACGATCCACACCGGCACTTCCAGGTCCGGGGAGGTGGCATCGGTATGGGACAGATGCCAGACGAAGTTGACCCCGAAACTGCCCACCAACCCGGTAAACAAGGCACCGGCCAGGAGCCCGAACAGGACGAATTTGGAGCGCAGTCCTTCGCGCAGATTGTTGATGAGTACATCCACGCCGACGTGAATGCCGGTGCGCACCCCATAGGCCGCCCCGAACTTGGCCATCCACACAAACATGTAGATGCACAGTTCCTGGGCCCAACTCAGGTTGATGCGGAAGAGCCAGTCATAGACGGCGTCCCAGCCCCAGGCGTTCGACAGGTCCATGCTGTAGCGGTGCAGCACCGCCGTGAAGATGAGCAGTGTCGCGGCCCCGATAAGAAAGGCGATCAGCCACTCTTCCAAGTGGTCCAGGATTCTGAGCATGGTCTTCCCCCGAGTGGTCAGCCACTATCGGTGGATTCGGCGCCGACTGACCCAATGATCGAGTTGGTCACCGGGACGCGCGCTTGATCCACCCTAACTCACGACGCTGAAAGCGGCCTTGATCATGGTTCCGACCAGCGGGGGACCGTCCGCACAGCGGGGCACGGTCCGCACAGCGGACCCTACGGCCGCACCGTGACCTGTAGGGTCCGCTATGCGGACCGACGACCGTGCCGATCCCAAGCGGCCGGGTGTATGACCAAGGCCCTTAAAGCTTGCTGATATCGCTGCCGGTCGCCTGATAGATCGACTGGATCAGGTCTTTGCCCACGCGGTCCGCCATCTGCTGGTGCACCGGGGCCAACCGCTTCTTCCACTCTATCTTCTGCTCAGGCGTGAGTTCGATGATCTCGCTCTTACCGCTGGCCTTCACCTTGGCGAGTGCGTCGCTGTTCTCCTGCTTCGCAATCTCGTTGGCATAGACGGTCGCCTCCGCCATCGCCTCGTCCAGCGCCTCACGCACATCCGCGGGCAGACCGTCCCAGAAGGCTTTGTTGACGATGACCGCATAGCCGAGATAGCCGTGATCCGAATTGGTGACGAACTTCTGGACCTCGAACATTTTTTGAGTATAAAGGTTGGACGGCGGGTTCTCGGTTCCGTCCACCACGCCGGTCTGGAGTGCCTGATAGACCTCGGAAAAGGCCATCACCTGCGGATTAGCGCCCAGGGCGCGCATCTGTGCATCCAGCACCTTGGAGGACTGGATACGCATCTTGAGTCCACGGAAATCTTTGGGGTCCTTGAGCGGCTTGTTGGCGCTCATCACCTTGAAGCCGTTATCCCAGAAGGCCAGGCCCAGCACCCCCTTGTCGGCCAGCTTACCGAGCAGTTCCTGGCCGATCGGACCCTCGGTCACCTGATGCAACTGATCGTAGCCGTCGAAGATGTAGGGCAGGTCGAAGACCTCGAACTCCTTGACGCCCAAGGGGCCGAACTTAGCCAGTGAGGGTGCCAACATCTGCACGGCACCCAGTTGCAGGGCCTCCATCTCCTCCTTGTCCTTGTACAGCGTGCTGTTGGGGTAAACGGTCACTTCCACCCGGCCTTGGGTCTTCTCCTTGGCCAGTTGGGCGAAACGTTCGGCCGCTTTGCCTTTCGGGGTATCGGCAGCCACCACGTGGCTGAACTTGATGGCGATAGGCTCCTCGGCCTGAACGGCCAAGACACAGAGCAGTAACAGGAGTCCAAACAGCAGCGAAGCGGATTTCATGGCGGGCACTCTCCGTCGGTCGGGATCGGTCGTGGGTCACGCGTCACATTGCGCCGGGCTTGGCGGTCGGCGGAGTTTGAACCAGACGGCCCCACTTGACTAGTGTTCCGGAGACGGGCGCGTGGAAAATACCGAACTCCCGGCGCGCGCGGACAGCCGTCAGCCCCAGCAGAACATGCCGAGGTCAAACCAACGCGCTAGGTCGCGCGCCGAGTGTCCGTTGCACGCTTGGGATTCTGTTCCTCTTCCTGAACCGCCTGGTAGGCATCATTGACCCGATCACGCAGCTCCTTGCCGGGCTTGAAGTGCGGAACATGCTTGCCGGCCAGCGCGACTGAATCGCCGGTCTTGGGGTTGCGTCCAATGCGCGGCGGACGGTAATGCAGTGAGAAGCTGCCGAATCCGCGAATTTCGATGCGCTCACCCGTGGCCAGGGCACCGCTCATCCGGTCGATGACCCTGCGTACCGCTTCCTCCACGTCCTTATAGGGAAGATGGTCCTGCGCGGCGGCCAGAACGTCGATCAACTCCGATTTCGTCATTGCCTTGATTCCTGAGAGGGATTGAAGCGGGGGGCCGCATGGCCCCCCGACAATGGCTGAGTACCCCGGAGGCGACGGTCAGTCGCGCTGCGCCTCTTCCATCTGCTCTCTGATCAGATCGCCCAAGGTGGTCGCGCCGCCGGTGGTTTCACGGGAATAGCCCTTGATCGCCGCCTGCTCCTCGTCCTGATCCTTCGCCTTGATGGACAGTGAGATGGTGCGGTTCTTGCGGTCCACACCCAGGAACTTGGCCTCGACTTCCTCGCCGAGTTTGAGCACGGCGCGCGCATCCTCGACGCGATCACGGGAGATCTCCGAGGCGCGCAGGTAACCCTCCACGCCGTCACCCAGGGCCACGGTGGCACCCTTGGCATCGATCTCGGTGATGGTCCCGTTCACGAAACTGCCCTTTTCATGCAGTGCCACGAAGCTGGAGAACGGATCGCGATCGAGCTGTTTCACACCCAGCGAGATACGCTCCCGCTCCGGGTCAACCGACAGCACCACGGTCTCCAGTTCGTCGCCCTTCTTGTAGCGGCGCAGCGCCTGCTCGCCGGGCTCATCCCAAGAGATGTCCGACAGATGGACCAAGCCGTCGATCCCGCCGTCCAGCCCGATGAAGATGCCGAAGTCGGTGATCGACTTGATCTTCCCGGAGACGTGATCGCCCTTCTTGTGGGTGACGCCGAACTCGTCCCAGGGGTTCATGGCGCACTGCTTGATGCCCAGCGAGATGCGGCGGCGCTCCTCGTCGATATCCAGCACCATGACCTCCACCTCGTCGCCCAGATTGACGACCTTGCTGGGGTGGATGTTCTTGTTGGTCCAGTCCATCTCGGAGACGTGCACCAGGCCCTCGACGCCTTCCTCGATCTCCACGAAACAGCCGTAATCGGCAATGTTGGTGACTTTGCCGAAGACCCGGGTGCTCTCGGGATAGCGGCGCGAGATATTGACCCAGGGGTCCTCGCCCATCTGCTTCAGACCCAGGGAGACACGTTGGCGGTCACGGTCGAATTTGAGGACCTTGACCTGAATCTCCTGGCCGATTTCAACCACCTCATTGGGGTGCTTGACGCGACGCCAGGCCATGTCGGTGATGTGCAGCAGGCCGTCGATGCCGCCCAGGTCCAGGAAGGCGCCGTAGTCGGTCAGGTTCTTGACCACGCCGGTGACTTCCATGCCCTCTTCCAGGTTCTTCAGGAGCTGGTCGCGCTCGGCGCTATACTCTTCCTCCACGACCGCGCGGCGGGAGACCACCACGTTGTTGCGCTTGCGGTCGAGCTTGATGACCTTGAACTCTTGCTCCTTACCTTCCAGGTAGGCGGTATCGCGGACCGGACGCACGTCGACCAGCGACCCGGGGAGGAAGGCGCGCACGGTTCCCAGTTCGACCGTAAAGCCGCCCTTGACCTTGCCGTTGATCAGTCCCTTGACCGTATCGCCCGCCTCGAAGGCCTTCTCCAGGAAGTCCCACGCCGCGAAGCGCTTGGCTTTTTCACGCGACAGGCGGGTCACGCCGAAGCCGTCCTCGACGGCGTCCAGTGCCACCAGCACTTCCTGGCCAACGACAACTTCGAGCTGGCCGTCGGGACCGAGGAACTGGCTCTTGGGGATGACGCCCTCAGACTTGAGTCCGGCGTTGATCACCACGCTGTCGTTGGTGATCTCCATCACGATGCCGGTGACGATGGCACCCGGCTGGAGTTGGGTCGTGGTCAGACTTTGTTCGAATAGATCAGCAAAACTTTCGGTCATGGGAACCTGTATACCTGGAGAGGCACGCTGTCCCGCTCCGTCCGGTGCGGGGGGGAAGTGGGTAAAACACAAGGCCGGCACCTGCTGTGCCGGCCATTCCGGTGATGTCCCGACCCAGGCCGGGACACCGCGAGCAAGCGGCCGAGCAACTCGGCTGCACGCTCAGTGGACCTGATCCGGGAAGACGCGCCTCACCTCTTCAAGGATCAGATCGAAAACATCATTGATGGACAAGGCGGTGGAATCGACCATCAGCGCCCCCGCCGCCGGCCGCAAGGGTGCGACCGGGCGATTGCGGTCACGGGTATCCCGTTCGCGGATGTCCACCGCAAGGTCGGCAAGGTTAGCACTCAATCCTTTGCCTATCAACTGTTTATATCGGCGCGCGGCGCGCTCCTCGGCACTGGCATCGAGAAACACCTTCAGCGGCGCCTGCGGGAACACCACGGTCCCCATGTCGCGCCCGTCCGCCACCAGACCGGGGCCGCGGGCTTGGCGCCGCTGCCAGTCGAGCAAGGCCGCCCGCACGGCCGGATGTGCGGCCACCCGCGAGGCCGCCATGCCGGCGGTCTCGGTGCGGATCGCGTCACCCAAATCCTCGCCGTCCAGCAGCACCCGCCCGTCCACGAAGGTCACACCAAGCTGCGCGGCCAACGCGGCCAGGGCCGCCGCATCCTCCAGGTCGATCGCGCGTCGACCGGCGGCCAGACCCAATACCCGATAGAGGGCCCCGCTGTCCAGACAATGCCAGCCCAGATGGTGCGCCAGACGCACGGCCAGGGTGCCCTTGCCGGTTCCGGAAGGGCCGTCGATGGTGATGATCGGAGTCACACTGACTATCCCCCGTCCTGTTCCTCGATCCCGAGCCCGACCGCTGTCGCCAGCCCGGCAAACCCCGGAAAAGAGGTCTCCACGTTGGCACAGTCGCGGACCTCGAGCGGACCGGCCGCACGCAGTCCGGCGATGGCAAAGGCCATGGCGATGCGGTGATCGGCGTGCGCCTCCACGCTCCCGGCGCCGATCCGGCCGCCGACGATGCGGATGCCATCCGCACGCGGCTCGGCCGCGATGCCGAGCCGGGTCAGACCGTTCGCCATCACCGCAATGCGGTCGCTTTCCTTGACCCGCAGTTCCTCGGCACCGGTCAGGATGGTCTCGCCCTGGGCGCAGGCCGCGGCGATGAACAGGGCGGGAAATTCGTCGATGGCATAAGGCACCTGATCCACCGGGATGCGGATGCCGTGCAGCGGCGCCGCGCGCACCCGCAGGTCCGCCACCGGCTCGCCGCCGACCGTGCGCGGGTCCAGCAGTTCGATGTCGGCACCCATGGCGCGCAGAATCGTGATCACGCCGATTCGGGTCGGATTGACGCCAACCCCCGTCAGCAGCAGGTCCGAGCCTGGCGCGATGCTGGCGCCAACCAGAAAGAAGGCGGCCGACGAGATGTCCGCCGGGATCTGGAGCCGACAGCCGGTGAGCCGGCCGCCGCCGGTGAGACACACCCGCGCGCCGCTGCGCCGGACGCCGTAGCCGAAACCGCGCAGCATCCGCTCCGTGTGATCGCGGGTCGGGGCCGGCTCGCTCACGCAGGTCTCGCCCTGCGCATAAAGCCCGGCCAGGAGCAGACTGGACTTGACCTGCGCGCTCGCCACCGGCATCGGATAGCTGATCCCGTGCAACCGCGCAACCGGCGTGATCGTCAGCGGCGCGGTGCCGACAGGCGACTCAGAAATCTTCGCCCCCATCAACCCCAAGGGCTCGGTGACTCGGCGCATCGGTCGGCGCGAAAGCGAGGCATCACCGCCCAGGACCGTAGGGAACGCCTGCCCGGCCAGCAGCCCCGCCAGCAACCGCATGGACGTCCCCGAATTACCCATGTCTAAAGGCCCGTCCGGCGCCGCAAGCCCGTGCAGACCGACGCCCCGCACCCGCACCCGACCGGCGTCCGGCCCCTCGATGGTCACCCCCATGCGCCGGAAGGCGGCCAAGGTGGCGAGCGCATCGGCGCCTTCCAGGAAGCCTTCGATGCGGGTCTCACCGTCCGCGATGGCGGCGAGCATGATCGAGCGATGGGAGATCGACTTGTCGCCCGGCACCTGCAGGCGCCCACTCAGGCCCATCCCAGTCGCGTCGGGCGTGACCAGAAAGCGTCGATCGGTCTGCATAGCCAAGGGCACTCCGATGCCGCCGCAGCGGGCGTCGAGGAAAAGCAGCCGATGATAATCCGATCAGGCCGACTGGGTAAACCCTGGGGTTGTCGACTCGGCAGTTCCGAATTCGGATGGCCGCCGCCAACAGCGTGTCGGCGGCGATGCCGACGGTGAATGCGTTGCGCTTATCCACCCTAATAAAACCGGCTCCGCTGAGGGTGGGTTAGGCGCGCCGCTCGGGGTCGGGGACTCGGCACGGCAGTCGCGCGCAGCACCGCTCCGGGGTCCTGTTGCCGACCGCCGCCACGCGAATTGCGACCGGTTCCTTTAGGGTCAGCGGCAGGCCAAACGGCGCGCCTAGCCACCACACGCGACACCGATGGCGACAAGTAACCAAGTTGCAGGCGCGGGGACCGTGCCCGAAATCAGCAGTTTGACGCATCAGATTTGCCAAGTGCGGCAGCGACCGCATCGGCCGACTGACGCAACCGGCCGACGACAGGAGGCACCGGCGATCTGGGCTGCAAACGTATCGCCGCCCGGCATTTCGACGCCCTGCGCCGCGACGCGGTCACTACATAGCAACAACAGCAACGCCGCCGCCGGGCCGAGTCCTGCGATCCGCTCCGGTCACTTAGGCTTTCCCTTGTCTGGACGATGAATTATTCTGGCGACCCGGCACAAACCTCCACTGAGACTGGCCCGATACATTGCAAGCTGGGAAGTTGGGTCGCTCGCGGCACCCACCGCGATCGCCTCTTCCGATCACAACCGTCGAGAAGGCAGAAGATGCTATGTTCAACAAACTCGCTGAAAGTCTAAAACCGTCGCAGAGCCACAGCCTCGCCAACGCGTTCCGACGTCTCGGCTGGACCGGCTTCTGGGTTCAGGTCCTCATGGGCGCCCTCCCGGTCGTCCTGATGTTCTACACCTTCGTGTTCAGCCAGTCGCTGACCGGACCGCGGGTCGGGCTCGCGCTTGTCGAGTACTTGACGATGATCAGCTTCCTGATCCTGCTGTTCACCATCGTCTGGTTTTATCGTTACACCCGCCTCGCCCCCCGCATCGCGGACGCGAGCACCCGTCCCTCCCAGGGCTCACTCACGGCAACCGCCTGGACCGGGGTGGTCGCCAGCGTCCTGGGCATCCTGTTCTCGATGACCGTGATGCTGCTCGAGGTTGGTCATCTCCTGTTCTACTTCCTGTCCGCACCGCAAGCCGGCGTACCGGTGGTGCAGGCGCAGATGGCCGGCGCGGTCGGCGCCAGTTGGGTCTCGGCGGTGGACATCATGAGCCTGATGTCGCTCATCCTGCTGCTGGGCGCCGAGGTAGCGGTGCTGATCTTCGGTCTCTGGCTGGTATTCCGGACGACGCAGACCAGCGCCGAGTTCGCCTGAGCAACCGTGTCTTGATCGCCTGGGCGACCCCGCCCCGACGCTTGATCGTCAGGCGAGACCCATCACGGCTCCGCTGTTCGCCCCAAGCGCTGTGCTTGAGACGAACCGGAGCCGTTTAAACTTTTACCGAGCGGGCTCCGGCCACTCGAAACCCACAGGGGAGTGAACGGCGTGCCGGCATCCAACCAAAGTCGCGTCAAACGGTACCTGACCCGCGGCCTGATCGCACTGGCGGTGGTCGCGGTGAGCCTGCTCGGGTTGCGAACCTATGTCGCGCTGAACGGACCGCCACTGGAACCCTGGCACACCTTCGTGCCGGACGAACTGACCGTGAACGAGATGGACGCCGCGAACTGGGATCAGTATCTCCAGGCCGAGACCGCAATCTTTGAGCGCATGCGGGTCGAGGTGACTCAGCAACTGGACCCGGAGGACCGCGTCCCCTACAACCGCTACTTCGATGGCAGCCCGGTCTACCCGGCGAATCTGTTTGCAGACTGGAACCACTCCTATTTGCTGGAACCCGAGGGGAAGCCCCGCGGCGCCGTGGTGATGCTGCACGGCCTGACCGATTCGCCCTACAGCCTGCGCCACCTCGCGCGGCGCTATCGCGAGCACGGCTTCCTGGTCATCGGCATTCGCCTGCCGGCCCATGGGACAGTCCCCGCGGCCTTGACCGCGGTGGAGTGGGAAGACTGGATGGCGGCGACCCGGTTGGCCGTGCGCGCGGCCCGACAGCGCAGCGATCCCGCAGACCCGCTGCACCTGGTCGGGTACTCCAACGGCGGTGCCCTGGCTGTCAAGTATGCACTCGATGCCATCGAGGATACACAACTGGCGCGTCCGGACCGCCTGATCCTGATCTCCCCAATGATCGGCATCACCCGCTTCGCCGGCATGGCCGGGCTCGCCGCGCTGCCGGCGCTGCTGCCCGCGTTTGAAAAGGCTGCCTGGCTGGGCCTGTTGCCAGAATTCAACCCATTCAAGTACAACTCTTTTCCGGTCAACGGCGCAGTCCAGTCCCATCGCCTGACCGAGGCCCTACGGCGGCAGACGCAACGCCTGGCCGCCGCCGACCGCCTGACCGGGTTGGCGCCGATCCTGACCTTCCAATCGGTGCTGGACTTCACCGTCAGCACGCCCGCGATCATCTCGGGACTCTATGCCCATTTGCCCGGGAACGGCAGTGAACTGGTGCTGTTCGACGTTAACCGGACGATCAAATTCGGTCCGCTGATGCGTCCGGCCACCGCGGCCGCGATCGATCGCCTGCTGCCGACCCTGCCGCAGCGCTACCGGATCACCATCATCGCCAATGCCGACACGGATGACGCGGACACCGTGGCCCGCACCATCGCCCCCGGCGAGACCACCGCGCAGACCCGGTTGCTCGGGATTCCCTATCCCATGCAGATTTTCTCACTCTCCCACGTCGCCATCCCCTTTCCGCTGGACGATTCACTGTACGGCCTGGAGCCGAATCCGAACGAATTCTTTGGTGCCCATCTCGGCGCCATCGCCGCGCGCGGGGAGCGCGGCGCCCTGATCGTCAATCTGGATTCCTTGTTCCGGATCGCCAGCAATCCCTTCTTTCCGTACCTGCTGACCGAGATCGAGGAAGGGATTGCGGACCCGGCGCCGGTCGTGTCGCCGCAGACCTCGGCGGCCGTTGCCACGCCGACAGTGTCGCCGCCCGCGGAGCCGCTGCCGGACACCTATGAGGAAGACCTGTTCCTTCAGTTCGCCGAGGACCCATGACACCGGCGGCGGCCTTGATCATCGTTTCAGCCAGCGTCCGCCGAGATCCTGGGGCGGAAATCTAAGCCACGGATGTTCTAGACGAACACAGATTTTTTTCTTCATCTGTGAACATCTGTGACATCTGTGGACAATTCCGAATGGTCGCTTCCGCCCGAACGGTGATCATGGCCCGCCCCGCTTACGCCCTGCCACCCGCAGCCGCAATGCATTGAGCCGGATGAACCCGGTGGCATCGCTTTGATCGTAAGCCCCGGCATCTTCCTCGAAGGTGGCAATGGAGGCATCGAACAGGCTGTCGGTGGCGGAGCGGCGGCCGACCACCATGACGTTGCCCTTGTAAAGCTTCAGGCGGACGTCCCCGTTGACCACGCTTTGGGTCTGATCGATGGCCGCCTGCATCATCAGCCGTTCCGGGGTGAACCAGAAGCCGTTATAGACCAGGCTGGCGTAACGGGGCATCAACTCGTCTTTGAGATGCGCCGCCTCCCGATCCAGGGTCAGTGACTCCATGGCGCGATGCGCCTTGAGCAGGATGGTGCCGCCGGGCGTCTCGTAGCAGCCGCGCGACTTCATGCCGACAAAGCGGTTCTCAACGATATCGTCGCGGCCGACGCCGTTCTCGCCGCCGATGCGGTTGAGCTCGGCGAGCAGTGTGGCCGGGCTCATCGCCTGGCCGTCCACCGCCACACAGTCGCCCCCCGCGAAGGTCAGGGTGATCTCGCGCGGCGTGTTCGCAGCATCCTCCGGGGCCAGGGTCCAGCGCCACATCGGCTTGCCGGGCTCGACCCAGGGGTCTTCGAGGTCATAGCCCTCGTAGGAGATATGCAGCAGATTGGCATCCATCGAGTAGGGCGACTTGGTGCCGTCGCGCTTCATCTCGACCGGAATCTGGTGTTCCTCGGCATAGGCGAGGAGCTTCTCGCGCGAGAGCAGGTCCCACTCCCGCCAGGGGGCGATGATCTGGATGTCGGGCTTGAGCGCATACGCGGTCAGCTCGAACCGCACCTGATCGTTGCCCTTGCCGGTCGCCCCGTGGGAGATTGCATCAGCCCCGGTCGCGACGGCAATCTCCACCAGTCGCTTGGCGATCAGCGGGCGGGCGATCGACGTGCCGAGCTTGTACTCGCCCTCGTAAAGTGCGTTGGCGCGCAACATCGGAAACACGAAATCACCGACAAATTCCTCGCGCAGGTCGTCGATATAGATCTCCTTGACCCCGGCGGCCGTCGCCTTGGCGCGCGCCGGCTCCAGTTCCTCTCCCTGGCCGATATCGGCGGTGAAAGTCACCACCTCACAACCGTAAACATCCTGCAGCCACCGCAGAATGACCGAGGTATCCAGCCCCCCGGAGTACGCCAGCACCACCTTGTCGATCTTGCCCTTTGCCATCGCCTCTGCCTCTCGAACCACGGAAAGATGCGCATTATAGACCGCACCTTGACGGGTCGGATCGTGGTCGCGGAAATCTGCCGCCGTGCAGCAAGGACTCACGCGAGGCGGCGCCACCGCCGGCCCGCCAAGATTCAGCGCAGAGCCGCCGGACGGTATGCCGTTGGCGTCCTCGTCCTCACCAACACCGACGCGGAGGCAGGCGCAACATGGGCGTCGGCGAGCACCTTGTCGGCCACCAAAATTCGGAACTGCCGACGGTCGTGTGCGCTCGTCCCGACCGGCTGAAAAATGTATACTCCCCTGTGATGTAAGCCTCGCCTCGCCGTTGCGGCAGCGCGGAGGCCTGTTCCCAGAGTCCAAGCTCGCATGCCGCGGTCACGGTGCACCTGGTCGGTGGCCGGGCACGGCCCAACCGATCGAGTCTGAACAAAGGTACATGCACGCTCAAGCGCCCACTCGCCGGCTACCGCGGATCGGCCTGCTGCTTGCCCTGTTGGTCGCGCTGCCGATCGGCGCCAAAGACCGGATCGGCGAGCAAGACAAAGACCCGGCCTTTGAAAAGGCGCTGCTCAGCAAGTCACCGGCCAAACTCCTAGAGCTGGCCGCGCGCTATGAGAACGGCCGCGGCGTCACTCAGAACACCCGCAAGGCGGTCCAACTCTACTGCAAGGCCGCGGCCAAAGGGGCCACCCGAGCCGCGGTGCAGCTTGGCCAAATCTATGCGTTCGGACGCGGTATCTACCGTGATCAAGACCTGGCCGCCGCCTGGTTCTATCAGGCCGCCGGCAAGCGGGACAGCACCGCGATCAACTTGCTCAAGGTGTTGAAGGTCGAGGGGAAACCCAAGCGCGAGACGGACTGTCTGCTGGACCCGCCGCTGCCCCCCGCATCGGCGGCCGCGCGCTTCGCGTCCCACCCCCATCCGTCCAAGGGCAAGGTCGCCGAACTGGTGCGCCGGCTGGCCCCGGGTTACCAACTGGACCCGGAGTTGGTGCTGGCGCTGATCGAGGCCGAATCCAATTTCAATCCCCGCGCACTGTCACCCAAGAACGCGCAGGGTCTGATGCAACTCATCCCCGCGACCGCCGAGCGTTTCGGTGTCCAGGACGCCTGGGACCCCGAGCAGAACCTGCGCGGGGGCATGGCTTACCTGCGTTGGCTGTTGGCGCGCTTCAAGGGGGACGTTCAACTCGCCCTGGCTGGATATAACGCGGGGGAAGGCGCGGTCGAGCGCCATGGCGGCATCCCGCCTTATGCCGAGACCCGCGCCTATGTGACCCGCATCATCGCGCGGATCAACTGACGGGGTTTCGTCGCGCGCCGCGAACGGTTGATTCGGTTTCACGCAATGTTCGGGGCAAGACCGGTAGCAGGGGGGCTTCAATGGGTTGGTGGGGCAAAGCGGTAGGCGGTACCTTGGGTCTGCTGGTCGGCGGACCCTGGGGGGCACTGGTGGGGGTGACCCTGGGTCATGGGCTGGATCGCGGGGCGGTACAGGTGGACCTGTTCGGGCCGGTCCGGGCCGCCGAGCGCGCGCGTCTCCAGCAGGTGTTCTTGGAGACGACCTTCAAAGTCATGGGCCACCTCGCCAAGAGCGATGGTCGGGTCAGCGAGACCGATATCGCCTTTGCCGAGTCGGTCATGACGCGGATGGGCCTCGACGATTCGGGCCGACGTGCGGCCATCCGTCTTTTCCAACAGGGCAAGTCGGACAACTTCGTGCTCGCGCCCGCCGTCGCTGAATTTCGGCGCCTGAGCGCCGGTCAGACTCAGTTGCACCTGCTCTTTCTTGAAATCCTACTGGCGGCAGCCTACGCGGGAGGGGTGCCGGCCCCGGCCGAGCGTCTGGTGCTGGAGCAGATCCGTGCCGGCTTGCAGATTCCCGCGGCCAGTTTCCGCCGGGTGGAGCGCTTGATCCAGATTCAGGCCCAGATCCTGGGCGGCGGGGGTGCCTGGCGCGGCGGCGGGACCCGCGGCGAGCGTCCGGGCACGAGCCGGCGTCCGGCCGCCGATTCCCTGTCCGGGGCCTATGCGGTCCTCGGTGTCACGCCCAAGGCCAGTGATGCCGAGGTCAAACGCGCTTATCGGCTGCTGATGAACCAGCATCATCCGGATAAACTGGTCTCGCGCGGCGCACCCGCGGAGGCCCTCAAGATGGCGACCCAGAAGACGCAAGAAATTCGCAGCGCTTACGAGACAGTTACCCGCACGCGCGCGGGCGGCTAACCCGAGTGAAAATCTTCGGCGCTTGCGGTAGAGTGAAGCGCTTGCCGGATCTCAATCGCGGCCGACGCAGTCACAGCTTGGCCGGTGAAACACTTCGAGGTAACCATGGCGCCTGATCTGATCGCACCCTCCATCCTCTCCGCGAACTTCGCCAAGCTCGGGGACGATGTCGACAACGTGCTCGCCGCCGGAGCGGACATTGTCCACTTCGACGTCATGGATAACCACTATGTGCCGAATCTGACCATCGGTCCGCTGATTTGCGAGGCCCTGCGTAAACATGGGGTCACGGCGCCTATCGACGTGCATCTGATGGTCAAGCCGGTGGACCGCATCATCCCGGACTTTGCGGCGGCCGGCGCGACCTACATCACCTTCCACCCGGAAGCCAGCGAGCACATCGATCGCACCCTGCAACTCATCCACGCCGAGGGTTGCCAGGCCGGTCTGGTGTTCAATCCCGCCACACCCTTGTCCTATCTGGACTATGTGTTGGACAAGGTCGATATGATCCTGCTCATGTCGGTCAATCCGGGCTTCGGCGGCCAGAGTTTCATCCCCGCGGCACTCGACAAGCTGCGGCAGGTGCGGCGACTGATCGACGCGTCCGGATTGGCGATCCGTCTGGAGGTCGACGGCGGGGTGAAGGCCGACAACATTGCCGCGATCAAGGCCGCCGGTGCCGACACCTTCGTCTCCGGCTCCGGTATCTTCGGCAAGCCGCGCGACGGCGACCCCCACCGTTACGACACCATCATCCGCCAGATGCGCGAAGCGCTGGCGGCCGTGAGCGGCTGACGCCGCGGTTGATTCGCCAGGAGTTCCGACCGGATGCTGCGCCCCAAGATGATTTTGATCGATCTGGACGGAACACTGGTCGACAGTGTTCCGGATCTGGCTTATTGCGTAGATGAAATGATGGTCCGGCTGGGGCGCCCGCCCCGCGGCGCGGCGGCGGTGCGCAACTGGGTCGGCAACGGGGTGGAGCGTCTGGTGCGGCGGGCCCTGATCGGGGAACTGGACGGTGAGCCGCCGGACGCCGATTACGCTCTTGCCTATCCGCTCTTCCTTGAGCTGTACAGCGAGAACACCTCCGGGCGTTCGATGCTGTATCCCGGCGTGCGTGAAGGGCTCGACTATCTGCGCGGCGCCGGCTATCCGCTCGGCTGTGTGACCAACAAGGCCGCGCAATTCACCCTGCCCCTGCTCAAAGACCTCGGGGTCCTGGACGATTTCGGCATCGTCGTGAGCGGTGATACCCTGCCGGAGAAGAAGCCGCATCCGCTGCCCTTGCTCCATACCGCCCGGCACTTCGGGGTCGATCCCGCGGAGTCGCTGATGATCGGCGACTCGGTGAGTGACGTGAAGGCGGCGCGTGCGGCCGGTTTCAGCATCATCTGCACGAGCTATGGCTACAACCATGGTCAGGATATCCGTGAGGCCCACCCGGACGGTGTCATCGACTCGCTGGCTGAACTCAAAGGGCTCCTGGCCAGGGCGGCTTAGGAGACCCCGATGACCCCCGATGTATTTGCTGCCCTGGTCGATCAGGGTCACAACCGTATTCCGCTCGTCTGTGAGGTCCTGGCGGATCTCGACACCCCGTTGAGCGTCTATCTCAAGCTGGCCGAAGGTCCGTATTCCTATCTCTTCGAGTCCGTGCAGGGCGGCGAGAAATGGGGCCGCTATTCGATCATCGGACTGCCCTGCCGCACCGTGCTCAAGGTGACCGGGACCCGGATCCAGGTCGAGCGCGACGGTGAGCTCATCGAGTCGGTCGAGACGGCCGACCCGTTGGCCTGGATCAGCGCCTTCCAGGCACGCTTCCGGGTGGCGACCCATCAAGGCTTGCCGCGTTTCACCGGCGGCCTGGTCGGCTATTTCGGCTATGACACCATCCGCTATATCGAGCCGAAACTCGCCCGCTGTCCTAATCCGGACCAACTCGGTACCCCGGACTGTCTGCTCATGGTCTCGGACGAAGTGGTGGTCTTCGACAACCTGAGCGGGCGGATGTACATCATCCTGCACCTGGACCCGGTTGTCGGCGACACCCTGGAGTCCGGCCGCGAGCGGATGCGTGAACTGATCGGGCGCATGCAGCGGGGCGCCCCGCGGCGGCCCGCGGCGGACGAGCGCCGCGTCCATGAGGGCGATTTCATTTCCGGCTTTACCCAGAAAGGTTTCGAGTCAGCGGTCGACCGCATCAAGGGCTACATCCTGGATGGGGACTGTATGCAGGTGGTGTTGTCCCAGCGGCTCTCGATCCCCTTCCAGGCTCGGCCGTTGGACCTGTACCGTGCCTTACGCGGACTCAATCCCTCCCCTTACATGTATTTTCTGGATCTGGACGGGTTCCAGATCGTCGGCTCGTCCCCTGAGATCCTGACCCGGCTGGAAGATGGCGTGGTCACGGTCAGACCCATCGCCGGTACCCGCCGCCGTGGTTACAGCGAGGCCGAGGACAAGGCGCTGGAAGTCGAACTGCTCGCCGACCCCAAGGAACTGGCCGAGCACCTGATGCTGATCGACCTGGGCCGCAATGACACCGGCCGGGTCGCCGCGGTCGGCACCGTGCGGGTGACCGACCGCATGATCGTCGAGCGCTACTCCCACGTCATGCACATCGTTTCCAATGTGGTCGGGACGCTCGCTGATGGGCTGACCGCCATGGACGTGTTGCGCGCCACCTTCCCCGCCGGCACCGTCTCCGGTGCCCCCAAGATCCGCGCCATGGAGATCATCGACGAATTGGAACCGGTCAAGCGCGGCATCTACTCCGGTGCCGTGGGCTATCTGGGCTGGAATGGCAACATGGACACCGCCATCGCCATCCGCACCGCCGTCATCAAGGACGGCATCCTGCACATCCAGGCCGGCGCCGGCATCGTGGCCGACTCGGTACCGGAACTCGAATGGCAGGAGACCATGAACAAGGGCCGCGCCATCTTCCGCGCGGTGTCCCTGGCGGAGGCGGGGATCGACCGCAATAGTGTCGATTGCTAAGAATTCTCGATAGGCCGACCCGCAACAAACGGAACTGGTTCACAGTTTTCGAATTTGGGTGGGTTGGCACGCCGCTAGTCGCCGCCGTTGTGCTATACAGGTAGTCGATAGGGATCATGGATACTTTGTCATGTGCAATACGGTATGGAGCGCGGGCTGCCGATGTCCGGTAGTGCCAGTCTCAAATCCAACGCTGGCCCGGCGCCACGGCGTGCGTTCGCTTGTTCCCCGCTCTGTCATGCACCAGACGCTTCATTGCCGAAGACTGCTTCGGCGCGACCCGCTGCCCCAGTCTGACGCCCCCAGCCTGACCAGGTCATGATGTGTCGGCCAATGGTGGCGGATGCGGAAACTGTGTGCCGCAAAAACTCACACAGATCGGTAATGGAGAATTGTCGTGCGTAAAGTAGGCGAGCGTGTTTGCAAGCCCAGAACGAGAGGCTCGGCGGCTACCCTGGTTTCGTTCTTGTTGTTGTTTCAGGCCGGCGTTGCGGCCGTGGCGCAAGGAGCCGAGCCGGCGTATTTCAGCGTCAATACGCTATCGCTTGCGAATGGCGCGGCGATTGATGAAGTGACCATCAGCGGCCCTCCGGCGCCGCCTCCCGGTTTTCAACTCGAGCGCCAGGCGGCGGCTTTGCCGACACCTGACTTGGCCGCTGGTATCAATGTCCTGACGGTGCCTGCATTCAACTGGGTGTTCGGTTGTTCGGCCGTATCTGGTGCCATGGTTGCCGGGTATTATGACCGGTCCGGGTGGCCAAACATCTATGTTGGCCCCACCAACGGCGGTGTCATGCCATTGAATAACAGTTCATGGCCAACCTGGTCCGATGGGTCCAGAACTTATCCGAATTGCCCATTGATCGCGTCCAAGAACGGGGTCGATGGCAGAACATCACGGGGTTCAGTCGACGACTATTGGGTTCAATACGGCAGCGCGACCTCCGATCCCTACCTGCGTAATGGCTGGACCCAGCACGCCTGGGGAGAAGCGATCGGCGACTACATGAAGACCAGTCAATCCGCTTTCGGTAATACCGACGGGTCAACGACATTCTATAATTACACCAGCTCAGCGAACCGCCTCACTTGCGATGCCATGGCAGCCGATAATCTGCCTGACGGCACCTTGGGCAGAAAGCTCTTCTACCAGGCCAGAGGGTATACGGTAACAGACTGTTACAACCAGAAAACAGACAATACTATTTCCGGCGGGTTCTCGTTCGCGCAGTTCAAAGCGGAGATCGATGCCGGCCGTCCGGTGCTTCTGAACTTGGCAGGCCATAGCGTGGTGGGTGTCGGTTATGACGCTGCTACCAACTTGGTTTACATCCATGATACTTGGGATTACAGCGATCATACCATGACCTGGGGGGCCGGTTATTCGGGCATGGGGTTGATGTCCGTCAGTGTCGTCAATCTGAGCCTTAATGCCCCGAATCCGCCATCGGGTCTGACCGCGACTGGATTCTCAACCTCCCAGATCAACCTTGCCTGGACCGATAACAGTACCAACGAAACCGGCTTCCTGCTGGAGCGTAAGACGGGTTCCGGCGGCGCTTGGTCACAGATCGCCAGCCTCGGCGCCAATGTCGTAACCTTCAGCAATACCGGACTGACGGAGGGGACGACTTATTATTATCGGGTGCGTGCCTACCATTCATACGGAACCTCGGCCTACTCCAATGAGGCGATGGCCGCGACGCCGGTCGCCTTGCCGGCTGCGCCTTCCAATCTAACCGTGAGTGTCATTGCGTCAACCCAGATCACTCTGACATGGACCGACAACAGTACCAACGAAACCGGCTTCTTGGTTGAGCGCAGGACGGGTACGAGCGTAACCTGGTCACAGATCGCCAGCCTTAGCGCCAATGTCCGAGCGTTCAGTGACACCGGTCTCACGGCGGGCACCACCTATTATTATCGGGTGCGCGCCCGCAATGCCTCCGGCTATTCCGGCTATTCCAATGAAGTGATGGCTGCCACCCCGCCGCCGCCGACGCCGCCATCGGGGCTCACGGCAACCACCAATTCCGCGACTCAGATCACTCTGGCGTGGGTCGACAACAGTCCCAACGAAACCGGTTTCTTGCTTGAGCGCAAGACGGGTGAGAGCGTCACCTGGTTGCAGATCGCCAGTCTCGGCACCAATGTCCGAACATTCAGCAACACCGGTTTGACGCCGAGCACGACCTATTATTATCGAGTACGTGCGACGAATAGTAACGGCAATTCGGCCTATTCGAACGAGGCCGGCGCGACCACCAACCCGCCTCCCTGTTCATCCGGGACAACGCCGATCGGCGTCGGCGGGATCGCGATGGGGATTTTGGCAGCGACCGACTGTAGCTCTACTGTGCGCATGGGGAGGTATTACGACAATTTCACCTTTGCCGCGACCGCCGGTACGCGATACACCATCACACTCAACGCCGCGGCATTTGATGCCTATCTTTACCTGCTCGGAAGCACGGGTCAAACGCTAGCCTTTGACGATGATGGAAATGGCGGCACTAACGCGAAGATTGTCTTTAGTCCGACAACCTCGGGAACATTGACGATTCATGCGTCTTCATACTCACAAGGTGAAGTCGGTGGTTATACGGTAGCGGTCGCGCAATCGAGCGGGGCCTGCTTGTCATCGACGACGGCGATCGGTGTCGGCAGCAGTGCGAACGGGGCCTTGGCCGCGACCGACTGTATTTCTGTCGTGCGCACGGGAAGTTATTACGATAATTTCACCTTTGCGGCGAAAGCAGGTATCAGATACACGATCACGCTTACCGCGTCGGCGTACGATACCTATCTGTACCTGCTCAACAGCACGGGCCAAACCCTGGCCTACGATGATGATGGGAATGGCGGCACCAACGCGAAGCTCATCTATACGCCGACAGCCTCGGGGACGCTGACCATTCATGCGACGTCCTATGATACCGGAGCGACCGGCAACTATACCGTTTCGCTAAGAAAGAGTAAGTGATGAACTTTGGTTCGCGCTGATCGCCGGCGCGGTCATCGGCCGGCGGGTGGATAAGCGATAGTGCAGTCTACGCAATACCGTGCCGCCGCTGGCGGACGACTGCGCTGCGCTTGTCCACCCGACAATGCCGCGTGGTCGTCACCGTGATCAAAATCACAGGGAGAGGGGCGTCGTCTTTTCCTTCGGTTCAAGGGCGGGATGATGTACCTTAGGTCACGGCCGGCGTCTGGTGTAGAAAGCGCGCGTCGCCGAGTTGCTGGAGTACGAAGTCGGCAACGTCGGCGCGGGAAAGCCGGGCGGCGGTGAGCGATTTGTCCAGGCCGCTGCGGTAGTTGCCGGTCTTGGGGCCGTCGGTCAGCCCACCCGGGCGCACGATGGTCCAGTCTAGTCCACTGGCCCGGATCAGGCGCTCCTGCTCCTCCTTGGCGGCCATCACCTTTTTCAGCGCGAGTTGCATCAGCACTTTGAAGAACAGCGGCACCTGATCCTTGCTGTCGCCCACGCCCATGGAGGTGACGGCGATCAGACGCCGCACGCCTTGTGCCTGCATCGCGCCGAGGATCACGGCCGTGCCGAGCGCCTCGATGGGTGCGCCCCCCGGTCGCGTCCCCAGGACACAGATGACCGCATCCGTCCCTTCAATGCAGGCAGCGACCTGGGCGGGGTTGAGTACGTCACCGACGATGACGGTCAACCGCCCTGGCGCCGTTTGTAGCGCTGCGGGGTTACGGGCGAGCGCCTTGACCGCGTGACCCTGATCCAGTGCCTGGGTCAGCACCTGTTGTCCGGTCCCGCCGGTAGCACCGAAGAGTGCAATTTTCATATTGGTATTCCGTTGTGTCGATGCCGCTACGAGGTGTTCGCCGGCCCCATGGTGTGAGCATATCCACCGCTCAGGCCGCCGCTCCCATCTCCCGTGCCCGTTCCAGCCGCCCGGAGAGCGCCGCCGCATTCACAGCGGACGTCAGCTCCGGCCATCCCGCGCAATGCCGCTCGACCAGACCCGCCAGCATCTCGATGTGTTCCGGTCGATCGTTGAGACAGGGGATGTAGCCGTAGGACTGACCGCCGGATTGCAGAAAGTAGTCGCGGTTCTCCACCGAGATTTCCTCGATGGTTTCCAGGCAATCCGCCGAAAAACCCGGTGAGATGACCTGGATCGAGCGCACCCCGGCACTGCCCCACGCCTTGAGGGTCTCGTCGGTGTAGGGCCGCAGCCATTCCTGCACGCCAAACCGGGATTGGAAGGACAGGAGCCAGCGTTCCGGCGTCAGCCCCAATTGTTCGACGACCAGGCGCGCCGTCTTCTGGCACTGGCAATGGTAGGGGTCGCCGTTGAGGAAATAATCCATGGGAATCCCATGGAACGAGAACAGGAGCCGATCCGGCTCGCCGTGCTCGTCCCAATACCCCCGGATACTCGAAACCAGGGCGGTGATGTATCCGGGGTCGTCGTGATACTGGTTGACGAACCGCATTTCCGGCAGCAGCCGCCAGGTCGCGAGTTCACGGCTGACCGCGTCGAAGGTGGAGGCCGTGGTGGTAGCCGAATACTGCGGGTAGAGCGGCAGCACCAGCAGGCGCCGCACATTGGCCGCGCGCAGGTGGGCCAAGGCGCTCGGGATCGAGGGGTTGCCGTAGCGCATCCCCAGGGCGACGCACACCGGTCCGGGGAGACGGGCATCAAGAGCCTCCTGCACGGCCTTGGCCTGACGTTTGGCGATCGCCAGCAAGGGTGAGCCGTCCGCGGTCCACACGGCCTGATAGGCCTGAGCGGTGCGCGGCGGGCGCACCCGCAGGATGACACCGTGCAGGATCAGCCACCAGATCAGCCGCGGCAATTCGACCACCCGCGGATCCCAGAGAAACTGCGCCAGGTAGCGGCGCACGGCCGGGGCCGTCGGCGCGTCGGGGGTGCCCAGATTGACCAGCAGCACGCCCAGGCGTTCGGGGGTGTCATGGCGCAGGTCCGGGTTGTTGATGTAGATCATCGTTCCATCTCACTCACGTGACCCGACCGCGTCAGTCCCGGCCCAACGGGGGGCCGTGCATATCGTGGCGGTCAGGTGCTGATTCAAGCCGCGGCTCGCCGCAGGCTGGCCTCGACCCGCGCCTGCTTGAGCAGGCGATCGTCGATCACCCGCGGGTAAAGACGCCAGATGGCGTCGACTAAGGTCGCATGGCGCACGGCCGCTCGCTCCAAATCATGGCGGGTGGCCTCATCGAGCCCGGGCAGAGCGAGCAAATAGGGGGCGAGCCAGGCGATATAGTCGCCCACCAGACGCCCGGCGGCGGTATTCGTCCATTGCGTGTTGATCGTCAGCGGCGGAAAGTCGGCCTGTGCCAGTCGTCGACCGCTCAATCCGGACGCGTCCGGCTGCTCCAGTCCGAGCGCTTGCTCGCCGTCGCGTCGAAACCACTGCGTCCGGCGCCGCGCTCCTGCCGCGGTCGCGATCAGCCGCTCCAGTGTCTCTACATGAGGACGCCGGCCCTTGTCGTCACGCTCCGGAACACCCTGCGCGGTCAGAGTCGGGGAACAGAACGGCCGCGTGTCGCCGCGCCCACCGGCATTCCAGGCGGCGTGCTGCGCGCGCCCGGCAAGTGCCGTGGCATCGCCGATCAGGGCGGTGCCGATCAGGGCCAGCGGCCGCATGTCCGTATCCAAGAGCCACTGTTCCAACTCCGCTGCCGGCGCAAAGGGCAGGTTGGGCGTCGCCAGCCGGATCTGCGCGATCAGGGCCGTCGACGCGGCGAGCGAGGATTCGACATCGAGGGCGGGGTTCAGCGGCACGCGGGCGAGCCCGGCCGTGTGCGACCAGGCCCCGACGTTGAAATAGCGCGCCGCGCCCGGTTCCTGATCCCGATTCCAGGGGCCGGACCGCGGGCGCGCCAGGACCTGGATCTGCCAATGGCGGCCGTCCAGGGTCAGCGCCCGCCCGTCCCTGGTCCCGACCACTGCCACGACACCCAGGAACGGATTCACCCGGCGCAGACAGTAACAGCGGGTATCCGCGTCCAATTCCATGGCTGCAGCGCAATCCCTCAAGCCTGGGACTTGAGGTGCTGGAAGAGGGCGCGGAAGCGCTGGGGGTCCGGGGTGCCGAAAACCGGGTCATCAGCCCGCGGCGCGAGCGCCTCGACGGCGTCCCAATCCGCTTCGCCGAGGCGCTCCAGCGCGATCGGAAAGGCTTCCGCATCCTCGAGTGCCTGGTGCTCTCGCAAGGTGTTCACCAACTCCCGGCCCTGGGTCTCCACTTCGTCGCGACGCAGGACTTCCTCGTTGACGATGCCCTCCAGCGAGCGGCGGAAGCGTTTGTTGAGCTGGTTGAGAACCCCGTGCTGGCGCATAAGTACCTCAAAGACATCACGATTTTTCAATCCTTTATCCAGCACGCGCCGGTAGATCAGATCCTCCGTGGGATGATGGATCGTATCGGAATAGCTCTCCAGGTATTCGAGCATCTCGCTGATCAGTTCGTAGTCGGGCTCCTCGCACGCGTGGAAGCGGTCGAGCAGGGCGGCGAGCAGGTCGAGCAGGCTCGCGAGACGGGTATGATCCTGGTTGAGTCGGGTCATTACCGGGTGCATGGGCACATTCCTCCGAGTTGACAGGTCCGGGCGGCCCGCGCGGCGGGGTCGGCACGGGGCGATTGGACAGGCCGGGAGACGGCCAATCCCGCTCCAAGCCCTCTTAATAGGGCATCGCAGCCGCCTTGCCAAGGGAAGCAACGTGATTGGGTATCGGCAATGCTCACGCATCGGCCTCTTCGGCACCGCCCCGGCGCTCCCGGCGCTTGCGCCGCCGTGCGAGTTGGCGCCAGACCCAGCCGTCCGGGCCGTCTTCGCCGGTGACCACGTAACGCAGTGCGTGGCGGTCGATCAAGGTCCAGTCCATGCTGCCGCGTGCGCCCTCCCGACCACAGAACAGCAGTTGATCGCCCTTGCGGACCCGGTCGGTCAAGGCGGGGAGAAGTCGGCGCTCGTCGTTGTGCTCCAGCAGCAGCGGGATGACCGCCAGCCGCCGCTCCCGGTCCCGCGGATCGGTCACCAGATGGTCAATGGTGAGCGCGGCGGCGCATTCTTCCTCTGCCATCACCGCCCCGGCTTGTTCTTTGTTGAGCTCGATCTGCCACACTTGGGGGACTTGATCCTGGAGCACGGCGCTGATCCGGCTGATCAGCGCACAGGCCCAGGCATCCTCCTGGAACCGGGAGTAGTGGATGAATTCCCAGAGCAGCGGCAAGGTCAGACGTACGCGGATGCCGTCGGCGATGATGATGCTCGGGTGCATCACCACCTGGGCCCCGACCCGATCGAACAACTCCTGATTGTCGAGATGGTTCTTGCGGGCGACCACGAACAGGTCCCGGTTCAGTTGCAGCGCGGTCATGATGATCGACAGGTTGGTGGCGTCATCATCCGTTCCAGCCACCAAAGCCACGGCGCGATCGATATGCGCCTGCTCCAGGGTCGCGGCCTCGGTCCCGCGGCCCTGAACCACCCCCGCGCCCGGAATTCCGGTGAGATGGGGTTTGGCGTCCACGACCATCAGGTCCAGGCCCTGGTCCTTGAGATGCCGATACAGGGCCTTGCCGAAACGTCCGAAGCCGCAGATTACCCAGAGCCCCTTGACCGGCGGATAGAGCGGCTCGGTGAGGGGCTCGTCACTCTCGCCCGTGAGCCAGTCCCAGAGCAGGGTCATGCAAGGCGCTTCCAGCGCGATGGCCAGATAGAGCGCGAAGGCATCGAAGGGGTCGTAAATATGGTCGGTACCGAAGGAGGCCATGTTGGCCTCCACCTCATGTGAGTCGGCCCGGCAAATCACCTTGATCCGCGGGCGCAGGAGTTTGGCGGCGATGGCGATCTTGAGGTTCGTTTCGTTGACGTTGCTGACCGCCACCACCCCCTGGCAGAGGGGGTGGTCGAGACCCGCCGCCAGTAGATTCGACGGCCGGCGCGCATCGGCGCACAGGGCGGGGACGTATTCGCGATGATTTTCCAGCGCCAGCAGGCTGATGCGCTCCTGGTCACTGTCGATGACCACGGCGTGCTGATGACGGTCAGTGAGTGCCTTGACCAGGGCGCCGCCGGTCTGACCGTAACCGCACACTAGATAAAAGGGATCGCGCAGGTGCGCCACCCGGGCGCGCAAGCGGCTTTCGGCGCGGGCCCGGCGAAAGGTCGGCTCCTGCAGCAGAGCGATCAGCGCACCCGCGGCATAGATCCAGATCGCCACCGTCCCGAAGATCACGAAGGAGACCCACAGCCGCTGGGCATCGGTAAAGGGGTTGGGGATCTCGCCGAAGCCGATGGTCGTCGAGGTGTAGGCGACGACGTAAAAAGCGTGGAAAAACCCCATCGGTACGGGGTTGCCGGCCGAGTCCTGGGCCGGAATCAGGACGAGACCCAGGATCGCCACGGCATAACTCACGATCAGCATGATCAGCGGCGCACGCATGCGCCGCATGATGAGGAAGACGATGCTGTCCATGGTGAGTCCGGTGCGCGCGTGTTGAGGATGGGGTCGGGAGCGCGGGTCGGCGGTCCGGGCCGGGCTAACGCCGCAGCAAAAAGGTCTCGATCACCAGCAGGATGACCGAAATCACGTTTGCAATCAGTGCTCCTGCTGCCAGTGAGACGATACTGGCCATGGTCGACGGAGTCATGCCGATGCCGCTCGTGTAAGCTGCCATGACCCACACCAGGGCTCCTGCCATGAGCTGCAGCATGGCCACCAGGCTGGTGGCGAGCAAGAGTGCGCCTAACTGGGAGCGGTCGCCGAACTTGAGCACCGTCGCGATCAGGTTGACCACGATCACCGCAAAAAACTCCCACGGGTGGTGGTGGGACGGATCGTCGATGTCGCCGATCACGAATCCGAAGTTCAGGGTAAGGGACAACACGATGAAAAAGCCGAAGACGACCTTCTCTGGATTCATGGGGGGCTCCGGGTAACGGCGGCGCAATGCCGGTCGCTATTGTGACGGACGGCAGGCAAAAGGCAACGTCGACGCGACGACGAACGGTTGGGTCGCGCGTTGGCGGCTCCGGCACCTCGGACCCCGCCCGGTCCCGGTCCGTTCTCATGACCGCGCGATGACGTTTCGCCATTGTTTGACACTGATCACAATGTTGGATCAATACCTTGCATAAGCTCCAGAGGAACGCGGTGCCGCGTCCGAACTCGGGCCCTGTCCGGCGTCAGCGACGGTTCCCAACCATCGGGGTGGAGTTACCGTCACCTTGCATCGGCTGCGGTAGACGCCCGGCTCGGCGCAGTCTCCGCACGAATGTACCCAATTCAGTGGGAGTCTCTCCATGACAAAACGTGACAACAACGGTTCCGGCATCGATCGCCGCGGCTTTCTAAAAGGGTTTGCGTCGGCGACCGTGGCCGCCGGCCTGGTCGGGTCGCGCGAGGTGTTCGCCGACGAGGACCGTGCATCCGAGCGGTTCGGCCGCGGACTCCTGGCGCCGCCCGCCATCAATGCGACACCCGGCACCGAAAAATACTGGAAAAAAGTCCGTAAAGCATTCGCGCTTGCGGATGACTACATCCATATGAACACCGGAACCACCGGGTCCCAGCCCGAGTTCGTCCAAAACAACCTCGCGGTCTACAACCGCTATAAGAGCCAGGACCCGCGGGATTGGTCACTGAATCTGGCGGCGGACTTCCCCGACCTGTTCCCGGTGGTGCCCTCCGCCACCGGCGCCCGCCAGTTGTTGGTCGCCAATACCTATGGGGCCAATGCCGACGAGATCGTGCTGAGCTACAACACGACCGATGCCTGCAACCTGATCTTCGCCGGTACCCCCTGGCAGCCCGGTGACCGTATTGTCACCACCAACCTCGAGCATTCGGCCCTGGCCGGCCCGATTGCCTGGGCGCGCGACTACCACGGGGTGGAGGTCGTGATGGTCGACATACCGTCAAACTTTACGGCCGACATTACGGTCGATGATGTGCTAGGGTGGTTCGATGCGGCCCTGATTGACACGGGTGCCGAGCAAAAGCAATATCTTGCCATTTCAGAGATCTTCTACAAGAACGGCCTGCGCCTGCCGGTACCTGAGTTGTGCGCGCTCGCCCGGAGTCGCGGCGCTTTCTCGATCATCGACAGTGCCCACGGCTGGGGCATGCTGCCGATCGACTGCCACGCCTACGGGGCGGATTTCATCGCCGGGGCCGGCCACAAGTGGCTGTGCGGAGGTCCCGGCACCGGTATCTGCTATGTACGCAACTCGGATACGCCGCCCCACCTGCTGCCGCCCTTTGCGATCGGGAACTTCGCGAGTTACGGCAATCCCTTCGTGGCGCCCAGCACGCTGTATCAGAACCGTAACTGGAGCCCTGCATCGCAGATGCAGAGGCGCGGCGAGCTCAATGTCTCCGCGCTCTATGCCATGACCGATTCACTGTCCTTCTTCGCCCAGATCGGTATCGAGAACATCTACGAGCGCGCCGTTGCCCTCGGCAACTATCTCAAGGGTCTGATTGCTGACCACTGGGGGCCGGACGCACTTTGGGTTCAGGAAAACCCCGACGACCGCTTCGCTACCGGGCTCACGGCCTTCAATCCCTTCGCCGACAAAGATAATGGCGCGAGCTTCGCGACCATGAACAGCGCCATCAGCGTCATCCTGAGCAATCTGGCCCTGGAGACGCCGAAAATCTATATCCGTTCCGTCTCCTGGCGCAGCAGCCAGAGTGTCCCGGCGGACGACCGGGTGGGATTGCGGATTGCCACTCATGCCATGTACAACAACTATGACGAGATCGACCATGTTTTTGCGCGTCTGGTCAACCAGGTCAACCGCAGCGGTTTGGCTCAGCTCTGATTGATCAGGCTCCACTCGGATTGAGCGCCGGCAAGGTTGCGCGGCGGATGCGGGTCTCGGGGCGAGGCGGCCGCAAGACGTTGGGGATACGGCCGACCTGCCGCATGAACTCGCGTTTCCAGCGCGCGAAGTCGAGCGGCTGGCGGCCGTAGAGTGCGCGGTCCAGTTCACGCATCAGCCGGGTCAACTCGGCGCGGTCCGCGCGCGGGCGCAGGGTCAGGATGCGTTCGGTGAGGTTGGGGGTGCCGCCCTGGTCGGGCGCGTGCAGGAGGTGTCGGGCGGACCGCTCGAAGCGCTCACACCAGGCAACCGGGTCGCGCGCCTGATGGGCGTCACGCACGCACATCAGCAGGCGGCTGCTCTCCGGTAAACGTCTGATGGCCGCCGCCTTGGCGCGGGCCGCCAGGCGTGCCGGGTCCAGCCGTTGCAGGAGACGGGTGCTGCCGTTCATCAAGCGGTCGATGGTCTGCGATGACCATGAGCGCAAGCTGGTGTTCAGGCCCGCGCCGGGCAGGCGCCGCTGATACAGGACGCCGATCCAGTAACCGGCGAGGACCAACAGGATGCCGGTGATCGGCAGCCAGACCTTGGACCAACCGGCGCCGGCATCGATGAGCGAGACGGCCAACCCCAAGGGTCCGCCGGCGCCCTGGATGCTCAGGGTGCGGATCGGCAGGGTGGCGACCTGGCGCGATCCGGTCTCCAGATTCCACCAGGGGACTTTGATCTCGGGCAGGCGCAGGGTGCCGCCGCCCTGGGGCACCAGGGTGTAGTACTCGGTACGCGTTGCCGTCAGTTGACGGCCGTCCTTCGACAGGCTGTTGGCGGTGAGTGTCTGTTCGCGATAGATGCGAAAATCCGGACTGACCAGTTGCTCCTCGAGATTCGGGAGTTGGGCGGCGAGCCCGCCCGCCGCCGTGCTCTCCAGCACCAGTGTGACCGGCTGGCCGGGTTCGACCCGCTCGGGCCGGTCGAAGTCGGCGTTGAGACTGAGTGAGCGCAGCGGCAGCCAGGGGCGCACCGCGGCCATTGCGGGGCGGACCTGGAGTGCGATCGGGCTGGTGCCGATGGCCTCGTAACGCTCGGGGGCGCCGTAGCTGCCGGGGCGCGTTCCGGTGATCTTCGGCGGCGGCAAGGTGAGATCGCCGGCGCGCAGCGGGGTGAGTACCAGCCAGAATTGGGTGACCAGTTCGCGGCCGTCACCGCTGCCGCGGGTGCTGGTGGTCGGTCCCGCGAGTTTCTGCAGCAGCACAGCGTCTTGCCCGGCAAGGTCCGGATCGGCGGTGATCAGTTCATCCGGGCTGATCAGATCCAGCCGCAGCAACAGGTTCTGCTGGACATAGGGCTGGGACGCGTCGAGCGACCATTCCAGTCGGGGCGGTCGCAGGCTGCGCTGGGTCGGCGCCGACGATGCAGCGTAACCGCCTGGCCAGTGAGGCTGATAGCCTTGGCCAGGCGCCGGTCCGGGAGAGGAGCCGGACGGCAGGCGCGGGGCTTGACCGGGTAACCCATAGGGCGCCTGGCCCGGCAGCGGGCCTTGGGGCGGCATGGGGTAGCTCGGCGGCGCCCCCCTGGAGTTATCCGGCGGGGTGGGGCGGAACTGCCAGGGTTGCCCCTGGATTTGGGGTGGGGTCCACTGACCCGCGGGCGCTTGCGCGGGGGCCCCGGCCGGCGGTGCGCCGGAGGGGTCATAGGGTGTCCAGCCGAATGCGGCGGACCACAGGAGCCAGAGTCCGAGTCCGAGTCCGAGTCCACGTCTCATGGTGACCCCGGCGCGGCGGCCGATCCGGGTGCGCCAGACAGGTTCGAATGCTGCTGTTACCACGGTCGACTCTCCCGCAGTGGACCGCCCGCCGCTTGTATCAGGCGTTGCTCTTCGAGCTTGAACTGGTTACCGATCAGCAGCGTCGGGTCGCCCTCGACCTGTCGCAGCCGCTGTTCCATGACCGCCATGCCCGGCCCCATCGCCTGCTGACCGCCCAGCGCCGGGGTGTCGCCGGGTCGGGCATCCGGCGGCAACTCGGTCGCCGGTTGCTGGCCTTGCTGATCGAACTGGTCGATCGCAGCGGTTTGCTCGTCCGGTCGCGGCGCGTCGGGCATCGCCATGTCGGGCTTGCCGGCCGGCCGTGTGCCCTGGCCTGCGGTCGGCGGCCGGCCGGCCGGGTCGCGACTGTCCTTGGATGACTGGTCTGCCGGGTCGGCGTGCTCACCGGTCTGGTCCTGCTGCTCGGGCGCCTCGGCCTGGCCCGTACGTTCACCGCGGGGGTCCGGTCGCCGGCCTTGGCCCTCGCCCGCATCCTGACCGCCTTGAGCCTCGGGTTTGCGGCCGGCCTCGGCGTCACCCTGGGCGTCCCGGCGGGTGTCCGGTTGCTTGCCATCACCTTCGCCGTCCGCTTTGCCGCCCGGCGCATCGGGTTTGCGGTCGCCCGCCGCGACGCTCTCGGCTTCCGGGCGATCGTCCGGCCGCTGGCCGTTACCCTCATCCGGCGCCTGGCCGCCCTCGTCCTGACCGTTGTGCCGGTCGGCCTTGGCCGCGGTGTCCCGATCCTGTTCGCCCTGCGCCTGGCCCGCGGCCTCAGGCGCTTGTTCTCGCGTGTTAGCCCCGCCGGCGGTCTGTTCCCGCCGGGTCCGATCATCCCCATCCTTGCCGTTCTCCGTGTTCTTTCGACCCTGCGTCTGCCCCTCGTCCTGACCCTGTTGCGTGGACCGGCTCTGCTCGCGGCCGACCTCCTGCTCCTTGGACGCATCCGGCGATTCGCCCGGCGGTTGATCAGCGGCGGATTTGTCTCCCCCCTGGCCGCGCGTGGTCTTGGTCCGCTCGGCGCCCTTTCCCTGCGGTTCGTCTTTACCCTCAGTGCCGTCCGCGGAGGTCTTGCCGGCCTGGCCCGCGCCCTCCTGTTGTCCGGACGCGCCGCCGGATTGTTGCTGATCCTCGTGCTGCTCGGTCGGCTCTTGCCCGCCCTGTTGTTGCTGATCCTGTTGCTCTTGCTTGCCTTGCTGTTGCTGGTCCGGTTGTTGGTCGCCTTGCTGTTTCCGGTCCTGCTGTGCTTGCTGACCCTGTTGTTGCTGGTTTTCCTGTTCCTGCTGTCCCTGCTTTTGTTCCTGTTTCTTGTCCTTTGCCTGTTCCTCCTGCTGCTGCGCCTGGGTCTGCTGCTCCTTCTTTTGCTGCGCCTGAGCCTGCTGCTCTGGTTTCGGTTCAGGCTTCGGCTGCTCCTCCTTGCGCTCATACGCGCGCTGCTCCAGGCGTGCGAGCATGGCGCGGGCGAGCGCCAGATTGTGGGCCGCGTCATCGTCGGTCGGTTCGGCGCTCAACACTTGCTCGTAGGCGAGCGCGGCCCCGGTGTAATCCCCCAAGTTAAAGCGCGCATTACCCAGGTTGTAGCGAGCCGATCGGGCATCGCCCTCCGGCACCGCTTCCTGAAAGGCCTGGGCCGCGTCCGCGAAGCGGCCAGCACGGTAGAGTGCCACACCGCGGCGGTAGGGATCGGAAAAACCGTTCGCGGCGGCTTGATAGTCGCCATCCTTGAATTGATCGAGCGCCTCTTGCTCAGTGTTCTTGAACCAGCCGCCATGGGCGGCACTCGTCGAGACCAAGGCTCCGATCAGAACCAGCTTCAGGATCAGCGTCGGGGGACGGGCGTCCCCGGTTTTGGCCGAGCCCTGATGACTGTCGATGCGTAGCGTCCGGTTCATGACTAAGACTTCCGCCGCGGTTGACCACGGAACTGGGGCAGCAAGAGTGCGGCGAGCAACAGGACCGGGATCCAATAGCGTTCATTCCAGACCCGCGTCCGCTCGTCCCCCGCTTCCGGGGGTACTTGCATGACGGCGGCGGCCTTGAGCAAGGCGCGGGTGTCCGCGTCACGGAAGTCCGCGCGCCGGTAGAGGCCGCCACCCGACTGGGCCAGCGATTCGAGCAGGGGTTCATTGAGTCGGGAGATCACGGCGGCACCGGTGCGGTCGGTGATGACCGCGCCGCGGTGACCGGGGACGCGCGCCCCTTCGGGGGTGCCGATGCCCAGCACATGCAGACGGATGCCGGCGGCGGCCAGGGCCTGGACCCGGGGGTTGAGATCGGGCTCGTCGAAGTCCCCGTCGGTGATCAGCAGGATCGAACGGGCGCTTTCCGCCGACAGCCCGGCCAACAGGGTCTCGGCCCGGTCCAGGGCCAGTGACAGCCGGCTGCCCTGAAGGGTCGCAAGATCGGTGGACAGGGCCGGCAGGCTGTTCAGGATCGTCTGGGTGTCCTCGGTGATCGGTGCGATCACCTGGGGCACCGAGGCGAAGGCAATCAGTCCGAGCCGCACCTCCCGGTTCTGCACGATCAGATCCTGCACTTCCTGGCGGGCGCGTCCCAGCCGGGTGGGGGTCACATCATCCGCCTGCATGGAGCGCGAGATATCTAGAAGCACCAGCAGGTTGTTGCCGGGGTGAAACAGGCGCACGTCGGCGGCGTCCCAGCGCGGTCCGGCCATGGCCGCGAGCAGCAGGGTCCACAGCAGACACCACTGCAGGAAGCGTCCCCAGCGCTCGCGCGTTTCGAGGTCGCGGGTGCCGGTGAGGTGAGGCAGCAGGTGCGCGTCCGCATACCGATGCACGGGTCCGCGCGCGGTGCGCGCGCCGCTGTGCATCAACCAGACCGCCACCGGGAGGATGGCGACCAGCCCCCAGAACCAGGCCGGTTGGGCGAAATGCAATCCTGCTTCATTCATCGCGTATGGCTGCTTGGTAACGAGTCAAGAACAGGTTAAACACGCACGAAACGCTTGCGCCCCTCGGGAAAGAGCCCCAGGCCCAGCAGCGCGAGCATGGCCAGCCCCAGGGGCCAGCGGAACAAGGGTGCGGGGATGAAGGCTGTGCGCGCCTGCGCCTCGGTTTTCTCCAATTGGCCGACGCGGATGGAGATCTCCTCCAGGGCGCGGGTATCGGTGGCGCGGAAATAAGCCCCGCCGGTGATCTTGGCGATCTCTTCCAGCGTCGCCTCATTCATGGTGAGATCGTCGCGGTATTTGATCACGCCGTCCTCCGCAATGGGAATCTGCTCCTGGGTGCTGCCGACGCCGATCACGTAGATGCGCACCCCGGCCACGCGGGCCAGTCGCGCCGCCTCGATCGGTGCGAAGCCGCCGGCCGAGTTGTCACCGTCGGCGATCAGGATCAGCACCCGCGACTGCGGCGGACGCTCGCGCAGTTTCTTGACGCCCAGCGCGATGGCATCGCCGAGCGCGGTCCCCTGACCGGCGATGCTCGCGACCACCCCGTCCAGCAACTGCTGCACGGCGTGCCGATCCAGGGTCAAGGGGGAGAGGACGAACGACTGGCTGCCGAAGATAATGAGCCCGATCCGGTCGCCCTCGCGCTGTTCGATAAACCGTCCCATCACGCCCTTGACGACCTGCATCCGGGTGACCTTAAGTCCCTGGACGGTGAAGTCCAGGGCATCCATGGAATGTGAGGCGTCCACCGCCAGCATCAGGTCATAGCCCGGACTGCTGATCTCGGTATAGGGCGTGAGCCACTGCGGGCGCATCACGGCGGCGACCAGCCCAATCCACAGCAGCGCCAGCAGTGACCGGTGCACCCAGCCGCCGATCGCCAGTCGCGGCCGACGGATCGGATAAGCGGCCTGCAACGCGTCCAGACGCGGATGCAGCAGGGTCTGCCGCTGTCCTTCCAGGTGCTCCTCGTCCGCCTGGTCGGGCCGCAGCGGCCAGGCATAGCGCAGCAGCAGCGGCAGCGGGAGCAGGACGGCCGCCCAGGGCCAGTGGAATTCAAACACGGCCGGACTCCGGCCGGGTTGCGGCGGGCGCGGTGACCCAGGCGTAGACGGCATCGATCAGGGTCAGCAGTTGTGTCGGCTCCGCCTGAACGGTCGGCGCATAGGGCGCCGTCAGTAAGAGTTGTCCGCGCTCGGTCCAGGGAAAGCCCGCGGGGTCATGGCCGGCCAGCCAGTCAAGCCAGGCCGCCCCGGTCAGTCCGGCGCAGGCGGGTCGCCCCAGACGGGCCATGGCGATGCGCCGCAGCAGTTCGGAGAGTTCCCCCAAGGCGACCTTGGCATCGGCGCCGCCGCGGACGCGGCGGCGCAGGTCGCGTAGCGCGGCAGCGGCGGCCCAGCGCCAGGTGCCCAGCGTGAGACCGGGGATCGGCACGCGCAGCGTGAGGATCGTCCGCCAGCGCCAGGCCGCCAGCCCGAGCAGCAGGCCGGCACCGAGCAGCAGCCACCAGCCGGGAGCCGGCGGCCACCAGGGCACCCCGGCGATGCCGTGGATGTCGCGCAGTCGGTCCAGCGTCGGTATCAGGTCGGGCTCCATCAGACCCCCCGCGAACGTGCGCGCTGTTCCAGTGCGCGGATCAGCGTCAGGTGAATCTCCTCATTGGTACGCACCGGCAGCAGGGTGATGTGCAGCCGGTGGGCGATGGCCTGGAGCAGGTCGCGCCGCTGTTCCCACGCCTCGCTGAAGGCGCGTTGGGCCTGGGGATCCGCGGTGTCGATCTCGATCAGGCGGCCGTCGGTGCCGGCAAAGGTAACTACCCCCATGGCCGGGATCTCCCGGTCGGCCGGATCGTCCACCGGAATCAGCACCACCGAATTGCGCTGAGTCAGGTCACCCAGGACGCGTTCCAGACCCATCACCTCACGATTGAGGTCGGCGATGACGAAGACCAATGATCCAGTGGGCAGCCCGGTGGCGGCGCGCTTCAAAGCCCCGGCCAGGCAGTCGACCGAGGCTTCCGGCGCGCTGCCCGGTTCGGTCAGCGTGCGCAGCAGTTGCCAGAGTGCGCGGCGTCCGCGCGACGGGCGGAAATGTTGCAACCCGGCGCGCGGGTCGCCGAATACCAGACCGCCCACGCGGTCGTTGAGTCGGCTCGCGGCCCAGCCGATCAGCGCCGCGGCGCGTGCGGCCTGGACTGATTTGAAGGTTCCGCGGGTGCCGAAATTCATATGCGGCCCCTTGTCCAGGCAGAGCACGACGCTGCGCTCCCGCTCCTCGCGGAAGATCTTCAGGTGCGGCCGATCGGTGCGGGCCGTGACCTTCCAATCCATATAGCGGATGTCGTCACCCTCCCGGTAATCGCGGACCTCCTCGAAGTTCACCCCGGCCCCGCGAAACACGGAAGCATAAAGCCCGGCGAAACTGGAATTGACCAGATGATGGGAGGAGAGCCCCAGCTTATGGGCCTGGTGCCGCAGTTCCAGCAGATCGTCGAGACGGGGGTGGAGGCTCATCGTTGTCGTCATCGTACGTTTCCGGGAAAGGATCTACCGACGTTAGGGGCGACTGAAGTCGGCCCTACAAGCTGGTTACCCCGCGTCATCCGGGCGACCTAGGGGATTGCGACAAGGTTCAACAGGCGGTTGATGAACGCGTCGGTGGTGATGCCCTCGGCCTCGGCCTCGAAGGTGAGGAGCAGGCGATGGCGCAGAATCTCCGGGGCGACGGCCTGGATATGGTGCGGTGCCGCGAAGGCGTCGCCGTCCAGCCAGGCGCGGGCGCGGGCGCAGCGGGCCAGTGCGATACTGGCGCGCGGCGAGGCGCCGAACCGGCACCAGCGGCCAAGATCCGCGTCATAGCGCTGGGGCGAGCGGGTCGCCTGGACCAAGTCGACAATATAGTGATGGAGCTTGGGGTCCAGGTACAGATTGGCCACGTCGCGGCGCATGGCAAACAGTTCGGCCTGGCTCAGCCGCTTGGCCGGCACGGTGCCATGTTGCTGCTGTTGGCGGCTGTCGAGATCCAAGATCTTGAGTTCATCCTCACGCGTCGGGTAGGTCACCACCGCCTGCATCAGGAACCGGTCGAGTTGCGCTTCGGGCAGATGGTAAGTCCCCTCCTGTTCCACCGGATTCTGGGTGGCCAGCACCATGAACAACTGCGGCAAGGGGTAGGTGCGCTGGCCCACCGTGATCTGGTGCTCGGCCATGGCCTCCAGCAGGGCCGACTGCACCTTGGCGGGCGCCCGGTTGACCTCATCGGCGAGCAGCATGTTATGGAACAATGGGCCTTGACGAAATTCGAATTCGCCCTTGTCGTGGCGATAGATATCCGTGCCGATCAGATCGGAGGGCAGCAGATCGGGGGTGAACTGGATGCGATGGAAGTCGCCCTCCAGGGCCTCCGCGAGGGCCTTGACCGCGGTGGTCTTGGCCAGACCGGGCATCCCTTCCACCAGGAGATGGCCGTCGCTCAGCAGGCAGATGAGCATGCTGTCGACGAACGACTGCTGACCAATGATGCGGGAGGCAAGATGGTCGCGAACGGGCTTGAGATCGGCAGGGGTCATACTGGAGATACCAGGTCCGGCGGTGCGCGGCCCGTCGATTCGAGCCTGTTATTTGCCGTCGGCGCTCCAGCCGACGGGTCCTCCCTGAGAATGCTGGGGCTTTTCGGCGGCGAGCGCAAGCCTGTGTCGGCAACACCGAATCGCGTTGTTTTTATATGCCTATGCAAATCTTTTATCGGCAACCCGATCCGGATGCCTTGATCATGGTTCCGACAGGGACAGCCTTCGGACCTGATATCCGGACAGAGGCTCGTGTAGGGGCGGGCTTAAAACTCGTCCCTACGTCCGGTTATCACGTCCGACGGCGATATTCCCCGTGACTCTGGCCAGATCTTGTCGGCTGCCGGTGTTCTATGTCTATTTAACGATCCGTGTTCCCTATTCAGATCACGCGCAAGCGCTGCCTGATTGCTCCGGCCGGGGTGATTGTGGCCGACATGGGGTTCCCGGCCGGGTCCGCGTGATCAGGTGCGCAGATTTGTGCACATGGACCAAAGGCTTGGCCGGCGGTTTCAGAGGGTTGGAGCCGCGGTTTCCGAGACACCCACATGAGATGTCAACAATATTGATTTATAGAGTTTTTTTCTGGTCGATCAGTTTTCGGCCGATCTGTTTCAGACCCAGCATCGACACGCACTTGGGTCTTGCGCCCAAAGGTTGCACACAGACTTATCCACAGATGCTGTTGGTATCTAGCTAACCGCTTGTGATCGAAAATATTTCCGGAAAGTTGTGGAACTGCGACACAGAAATGACGGCTAACGGCTTGAAAGCTGCTCCGGGTTTTCTCCGGGATTGGAGAAAAGCAGGCGCTAGTACGGTCTTTTCGGCAGTCTTGCCGGGCGCCGGAGCGCGCTTGGGCTTATACTGCCGGGCTGATGTCCCCGCCCTGGACCGTCGGCAGCCCGGCCAGTCCCATCCCCCGGGCACCCCACAGAGAGCAATCCCGTGATCGAGAACCTTCGCAACATCGCCATCATCGCCCATGTCGACCATGGTAAGACCACCCTGGTAGACAAGCTGCTCCAGCAGTCCGGGACCTTGGGCGACCGCTTCGGACCGGTGGAGCGCGTGATGGACAGCAACGACCAGGAAAAAGAGCGGGGCATCACCATCCTGGCCAAGAACACGGCGCTACGCTGGCGCGAGTTCCGCATCAACATCGTCGACACTCCCGGTCACGCGGATTTCGGCGGCGAGGTCGAGCGGGTGCTGTCCATGGTGGACTCGGTGCTGCTGCTGGTCGACGCCCAGGAAGGCCCGATGCCGCAGACGCGGTTCGTCACCACCAAGGCCTTCCAGCACGGGTTGCGTCCCATCGTCGTCATCAACAAGATCGACAAGCCGAGTGCCCGCCCGGATTGGGTGATCGATCAGGTGTTCGAGCTGTTCGACCGGCTCGGCGCCACCGACGAACAGCTCGATTTTCCCATCGTCTACGCGTCCGCCATCAACGGCTATGCCGGCCTGACCAACGACGTGCACGACGGCGACATGACACCGCTCTTCGAGGCGATCATCGAGCACTGCCCGCGCCCGGAAGTGGACCCGGATTCGCCTTTCCAGATGCAGGTCTCGACGCTGGACTACAACAGCTTCGTCGGCGCCATCGCCGTGGGCCGCATCCGCCACGGCAGCGTCAAGCCCAATCAGCAGGTGGTCGTGGTCAAGCCCGACGGCACCCGACGCAAAGGCAAGATTGGTCTGGTCTACGGCTACTTGGGATTGGAGCGCTATGAGGTCGCGTCGGCGTCCGCGGGCGACATCGTGGCCCTGACCGGCATCGAGGCTCCCAACGTCTCAGACACCCTGTGCGACCCCGATCACGTGGAGGCCATGCCGCAGCTCAGCGTCGATGAGCCCACGGTGACCATGACCTTCCAGGTCAACACCTCCCCCTTCGCCGGACGCGAGGGCAAGTACCTGACCTCCCGCCAGCTCAAGGAGCGCCTGGAACGTGAACTGATCCACAACGTCGCCCTGCGGGTGGAAGAGGGCACCGACCCGGAGAAATTCCGCGTCTCCGGCCGCGGCGAACTACATTTGTCCGTGCTCCTGGAGACCATGCGCCGGGAGGGTTACGAACTGGCCGTCTCGCGTCCGGAAGTCATCTTCCGCGAAATCGACGGCGTCATCTGCGAGCCCTACGAGCAGCTCACCGTAGACGTGGACGACAGCTTCCAGGGGGCCATCATGCAAGCACTGGGCGAGCGCAAGGGCGAACTCAAGGACATGGTGCCGGACGGCCAGGGTCGGGTCCGCCTGGACTACGAAATCCCCTCACGCGGCCTGATCGGCTTCCAGACCGAGTTCATGACCCTGTCCTCCGGCACCGGGCTCAAATACCACGTCTTCGACCGTTACGGTCCGGCCAACCAGGGCGGCATCTCGCCGCGGCGCAACGGCGCCCTGATCTCCAACGGCCAGGGCAAGGTGCTGGGCTATTCGCTATTCAACCTGCAGGATCGCGGGCGCATGCTGGTCTCACCCGGTCAGGAGGTCTACGAGGGCCAGGTGGTCGGCATCCACGCGCGCGACAACGATCTGGTCGTGAATCCGCTCAAGGGCAAGCAGCTCACCAACATCCGCGCCTCCGGCTCGGACGAGAACATCATCCTCACCCCGGCCATCCGCTTCACTCTGGAACAGGCGCTGGAGTTCATCGAGGACGACGAACTGGTCGAAATCACCCCCGGCGCCATCCGCATCCGCAAGCGTTATCTCACCGAGATCGAGCGTAAGCGCAGCGCGCGTGCGCCGCGGGCGGAGACCACCGCGCGCGGGGCCTCCTAGATTCCATCCGAGCCGCCGCGATGCTGACCCGCCTGACAGTCAACGGCTTCAAGCCTAACTCGAACGGGGCATGCGTCACGTGCACACTTCAGGGCACCGGGTCCAAAGCGGCAACATCCCAATCGCCCGAACGCCCCCAGATGTTCGGAAAAGGGTGGTAAACCCCGTTCCGCGCCGCCACCGGTTCCGGGAGGGCCGACGGCACGTCGGGCTGATCCCGCGGCGGTGCGTCTCGATCAAGGCTCAGCGCAAACCCCAGCAACTGTCCGATGAACGGCTCTGCGCTTAACCGGCGGGCTTGGACCAGGGTCTCAATGGCCGCCGGGATTGAACCTGCGGCAAGCTGGGCGACGGCCTGGGCGGCCAGGGTCTCGACCGCGCGCTCCACCGCGAGCAGTGCGCTCAAGTCCATCCCGCAGCGGCGGCAAGTTGCTCCGTCATCCCGGCGGGCACGGCAGTTAGGGCAGCGCTCCATCAGGTATCGCCTCTAGGATTCCAGGTAGTAGATCAGGTCGGCGAGTTGCGCCACGGCCTGGTCCAGGGCTTCGCCATGGTCGTTCGCCAGGGCGTCCTTGACCGCCTCGATCCCGTCCACTAGATCGTCCCGGTCCTCGGCGTTGGCTCCATCGAGCAGACGCTCCGCCTTTTCCACCAGGGCGCGGGCGGCGACGATCTCCCGCCGCTCGCCGACGGCCGCGTCGGCATCGCCCGCCGTGGCGGCGTCCGTCGCCGCGCCCGCGTCCGGCTCATAGCCGTCGATGAGCGCCGATAGTCGCTCGCGGGCGGCGGCCAATTCATCGCTGGCGAAACGGGTGGTGGCGTTGTCGATGGTGGTCCGCGCCTCGAGCCCGGTGCGCTTTTCGCGCGAGCTGACGTGCAGGATGCCGTTCACGTCCAATGAGAAGGTGGTGATGAGAATATTGCCGGCCGGCACATCGGAGAGTCCGTCGATGTTGAATGAGCCGATCTCGGTATTATTGAGCGCGTCCGGGTCCTCGCCTTGATAGACATTGACGATGATTTTTCGCTGACCGTCATAGGCGGTCTCGAAGGCCTCGCTTTTGGTGACCGGGATGGGGGTGTTCTTGCGGATCAGCGGAATATAGGTGTAGGGGTACATCTCGCCATTCAGTTCGGAGATGGCACTGGTGCCGAAGGTGTAGGGCGTCACATCGACCAGCACGCTCGCGACCTGCGCCCCGGCGATCACCGCGCCCTGAATGGCGGCACCGGTGGCGACGCACAGATCCGGGTCGACCTCGCTGCGCGGCTGCATCCGCAGTTCCTCTTCCAAACGTCGCTGCACCAGCGGGGTGCGGGTCGCGCCGCCCACCAGCAGGACCTCGTCCAGACCCGCGACCGTGAGCCCGGCGCCCTTGACGGCGATGTGCACGGCTTCGAGGGTTTCAGCGATGTATGGGGCGATCATTTCCTCGTACTCGTCGCGCGAGAGTTCCAGCGAGAGATGCACCGGCGCGCCGGCGTCCTCCAGCAGATACTCCTCCTGGATCAGGGCGAAGGGGGCATCGGAGAGGGTGATCTTGGCGGTCTCGGCGGCGCGCATCAGCCGGGCCATGGCGGTGCGGTTGCCGCTCGGGTCATGGCCCTGGGACTTGAGATGCGCGATCAGGTGGTCGACGATGCGGGCGTCGAAGTCGTCGCCGCCTAACTGATTGTTGCCGTGACTCGCCAGGACTTCGGTCACGTCTTTGGCAATGCGCACCACCGAGCAGTCGAAGGTTCCGCCGCCCAGGTCATAAACCAGGATGGTTTTGACTTGCGCGTGGTCCACCTCATAGGCCAGCGCGGCGGCGGTCGGCTCGTTGATGATGCGCACCACCTCGAGCCCGGCCAGCTCACCGGCGTCGCGGGTCGCCTGGCGCTGGGCATCGGAGAAATAGGCCGGCACCGTGATCACCGCCTTGGTGACGGCCTGACCCAGGTCTTTCTCGGCGGCCTGCTTGAGGCGCTTGAGGATCAGTGCCGAGATCTCCTGGGGGGTATAGGACTGCGCGCCCATGGCGACCTTGGTGTCTTCGCCCATGCGCCGCTTGATCGAGCGGACGGTGCGCTCCGGGTAGAGGACGTACTGGTTGCGGGCGGTTTGGCCGACCAGCAGCGCGCCGTCGTCGGCCAGTCCGACGACCGAGGGCAGGAGCTTGGCCCCGTCGACCTCGATGATGCGGGTCTGTCCGCCTTCGACCACCGCGACTTCCGAGTTGGTGGTGCCGAGGTCGATGCCGATGATGATGTCGTTCATGGTGTTCCCTGTCGGGGTATCGGTGTATGGGTGTCGGATGGCGGGTCTGGGTGGTCAGGCGCGCCCTGGATCTGGTTTTTCGGTGATTCCCTGGAATAAAGATCCCGAAGGCGCATGCCTGCAAGATCCGTAGATGCCTGTAGGGGCGATTTAAATCGCCCCTACCTGTCGGTCGATCATTTCCCGACCATCACATGATCCGCTGTGGGTACAGTGCCGTGCCGGGGGACGGCGGTGTCGGCAGGTTCCGTCTACGGCGCACTGGTCAGCCGGTTGACGACGACCTCCGCCGGGCGCAGCAAGCGTTCGCCTTGACTGAAGCCGCGGCGGACCTCGGCGAGGACCAGGCCGTCGGCCTGTGTAGGGTCCGCGGCGGCCTCGGCGGCATACATGGTCAGGGGGTCGAAACGCAGGCCCATGACCCGCAGCGGCAGCACGCCGCGACGGGCCAGGGTGTCGTCCAGCCGCTGAAGGTTCATGGCGATTCCCTCGGCCATGCCGATGACAAAGGTGTGGGCTTTACCGCGTCGGCTCAGCCAGCCGGGATAGTAGCGACGCGCCTGATCGTAACCGGCCTGCAGCCGGTCGCGCAGGTCCAGCAGTTCGAGCAGCAGGTCGCGCTCGGCGCCCTGTCGGGCGCGCCGCTCGGCCTCGACCCGTTGCGCCTCGCCGGCTTCGAGCCGTGTCTGGGCCTGGCGCACCAGGTCGAAGGCCTCGCGGAATTGGTCCAGGGCGCTTTTGACCTGGCGCGATTCAAGTTTGACCTCGTTCTTGAGCGCGGCAACCTCCGCCAGCAAGGTGAAGAGGTCGGGGGCCGGTTCGGTGTCCGTGCGCTGGTCGGCCGAGGCCGCGGCCCCGTCCAGATAGTCGGCAAAGCGGGTGAGCAGTTGCTCGCGGATGGCCGGGTCCAGGGCCGGTTCCGGAGTTGGGTCCATCAGGCGCCCCCGCGCAGGAGTGCGTTGAACTGTTCGCGATCCGGTCGGCGCGGTGCACCGACCGGTTCGGCCTGGTCGAGGAGGTCGGCCAGCGTGGGCGGCGTCTGGTCGAACAGGGCCTGGGCCAGACGCGCGCGGCGGGTGCGCAGCGCCTCGTAGGCGGCGCGCAGCGACTCGAAACGGCGCGCGTCGCGCTCCGGCGGGCAGGCTTTGACCGCCGCCAGATAGGCGGCGTGCACCGCATCGTCGTCGGCGTCCGGTGTGATGCCAAGGGTGAGATAAGGGTCGCTCATCGCGGACTCGCTCGCTAGAAGAGATCAAGTTGTTCGGGGTCGTCGTCGTCCGGCAACTTTGGGGCATCCGACTGACCGATGGGTTTGCCCGGTTTGCGGCCCGGCCGCGACGGCTTGGGGGCCGGGCCGGGCGCCGGTAAGAGGCCTGGCGGGAACCCGCCCATCAGATCGGGCAGTCGATCGCCCAGCATCGTGATCAGGACACTGATCACGGCCTCGTGTCCAAGCCGGCGCTCGATGTCCTTGAATGTGGCCCGCTCCTTGGCGCTGAGGCCGGCCGCCTTCAGCACGCCGTCAACCCCGACGACCTCGATGAAGACGCGCAGGGCGTCGTTCAGGTCGCTCTCCAGCGGGTTGAAGCCCATTTCATCCTCGTCCTCATACGCGTCGTCGTCTTCGTCGTCGAACGGGAAGAAGGGGCCGCGGCCGAAGCGCCCGAACGGCGAAAACTCGGCCAGGCACTCGCCGATCCGGTGGGCGGTCCGCTGGTCACCACTCTCCTGAGCGCGTTCCCCGGCGTCCGCGAGCCGGTCGATGTCGCGGGTGGAGGGATGGCCGCGACGCCCGGCCCGGCCGGCTTCGAAGCGATGGAGCTCGAAGACCGGCACACCTGGCCAGCCCTTGAGCGCGGCCTCGGCGAAGGCGAGTCGCGCTTGCTCCAGCGCGGCCCGGCGCAGCGTCTCGCAGGCGCTCTCGGACTCCGCTTGGCTGAGCGGGAAGCGGGCAGCGGCACTCAACGGCTTTTCAAGCAACCGGCGCAGCTCGGGCGCGAGCCCCGCGCCCGCTTCCTCATCGAGGTGGGTGCGCAGCCGACCCAGTACAGCAATCAGATCGGCCTGATCCGCCACCGCGGCTTTGCCCAAACCCGCGGTCTTGAGCAGCCCGGCGGCCGGGCGTCCGATGGCGGTGCCCTCCAGCGCGAGCGCCAGGGCGGCGGCCATGCCGCCGCCCATGGTCTGGACCTGCGTGCGCAGGACGGCCGCCCCCTGGGCCGGATCGGCCTGAAGGTCGAGCAGTCCGTTCAGCAGGGCACGGCGCTCGCGCAGCCGCCCGCTCCGATCCCAGGCGGGTTCCCACTCGGCCGCCTGCTCGAGTTCTTTGCGTGCCAGGTCAAGGCGACACGCTTTCAGTTGCTTGCGGGCATGAGCCAGGTGCGACTTGACCAGGCGCTCCCGGGCGCCGGTGTTGATCGGGTCCAAGGCCAGGATTTCACGGGCATAACGCGCCGCTTTCTTGTGCGCATCCGCGGCCAGTGCGGCATCCATGGCCGCGGTCAGCAGACCGACATCCGCGGGGAAGCGCGCGAGGCCAAGGTCCAGCAGGCGGCGGGCGGACTTCAGGTCGGGGCCGCGCAGATAGAAACGCACCAGACGCTCGTAGCTGTCGCGATCATCCGGGTCGAACTGGAGGCTCGATTCGACCGCGTCCGCCAGGGACGCAGTCGGCACAAAGGGATCATCGTCGGGCACGAGATGCGCGAGCAGGTCCCGGTGACTGTCGACCCGACGCAGGACCAGGGCGACGCGCAGGGCGTCATCGGTACGCGGCTCCGGGATGCGGTCCTTGATCAGATGCTGCGCATAGGCGTCCCAGGCGTCGAGATCGCTCCCCGAGCGCTCGTTTTGCTCGGCACGCCAGGCAGCAATCAGCAGGCGCTCCTCCGCGGACAGTTGCGGCCCGCCGCTGTCTTTGATCCAGCCGGCGCTCTTGGGAAAACCGGCGACCAGCAGGCGCAGCCCCTGACGACGCGCCCAGGTTTCCCCCAGCAGGGTCCGGTGACGATGCAGCAGACGCAGCAGGGTCTTGGGTTCGAGGTTCCCGGCGCGCCGCGCCTCGTCCCAGATCGCCTGGCGCTGCTCGCCCCAGCCGGCCAGGGTCAGGGCGAAGCGGCGGGTTGCCTCCCCGGCATCCGCCAGCCGCTCGGTCAAGGTGTGCGGCGGGCCCAGCGCGAACTCGCAGGCGCGCCGCAACGGGGCGAACCCGGACGCATCGTCAACGCGGGCGAGCAGTTCGAGCGCCTCGTGCGACGCCGCGGGGGGCCGCTGCAGCGCCTTGAGAATCTGAGCCAGATCGCGGTAGGGGGAGCGGAAGGGGATGGCGGCGAGTGCGGCGCGCAGGGCTTCGTCATCGCCCGCGCAATAGGCGTCCAGGGCCTGAGTCGCGGCCACCCCCTGGACCAGGATCGGATCATCGGCGGCCAGACCCGCGGCCACCTCGGCTTTGCCCGCCAGATAATGGGCGGCCAACTGCGAGCGCAGCGCGGTCAAGGTCGCGGGGTCCAGCCGATCGCCGGCGAGGACGCCGAGGGCCACCGCCTGACTGATCCGGCCAAGACGCAGCAGCAGCGTCAGATAGTCCAGTTCGGCAGGGAGTTCCGGTGCGATCTGCGTCCGGTTCTCCCAGACGGTCAGCGCCTCCTTGGTCATCCCCTTGGCCGTCAGTTCCCGCGCCCGCCCGGCGTAGGCGCCGGCGAGTGTCTGCCGCCATTCCGCGCGGTTCTCGATTTTGAGCAGATCCTTGCAGGTACTGATGGCCTCGCGGTAGCGGCCCGCCGCGATCTGGCCCTGGGCCGCGGTCAGCAAGTCATCGGGCGTCGGCGCCTTGGGCGCCGCTGCGGCCTTGTGTGGCTTCTTCATGGGTAATATCGGGGCCGGCTTTTGCCCAGCGAGTGTGGTGGCGACGGAAGTTCAGGGAGTCGATGGTCGATAAAACAAGGGCATCGGCGTCTCAGGGCGCGATGATCTGCGCCGTTTCCGACGGACGCAGAAATTCGTTGGGACGGCGCTCGAAGATCGCATCCAGATAGTATACAGCGCCTTCCCGCTCTACCCGCACGGCCTGGACACCCAGACTATAGATGCGGGCCTCACGCAGGGCACCGTTGACGCGCACCTTGACCGCCTGACCCGGCTGAAAACTCCGCAGGACGTTGATCGGAACCAGGGCGCGGGCGAGCATCCGGTCATCCGGGGCGAACAGAATCAGGGGCTCCTGCTGCAGCGTCTTGTAGATCACGGCTCCGTTCCAGGCATTGCGTGCCACCACGATGCCGTCGAAGGGGGCGCGCAGTTCGGTATGTTCCAGCGCGACGGCGGCGGCGGCCTCGGTCGCGGCGGCGGCTTGCGCCTGCGCGTTCGCCGCCGTTTGGGCAAGCTCCGCGTCCTTCAATTCCTCGCTGGCGATCAGGCCCCGGTCGAACAGTTCCTTCGCGCGGGCGAGCGCCCGCTCGGCATCCTCGACCTCCACCAGCGACCGGGCGACCCGGGCGCGCGCCTCCAGCACCCGGGCCTGGGCCTCGCGCTGGTCCATGCGCAGGAGTAGAGCGCCCTTGCCGACGTGCTGTCCGGCGCTGACCGCGACCTCCTGCACCAGGCCGTTCTCCAGGACGCGCATCTGCACCTCATGGACCCACTCCAGCCAGCCTTTCAACTCGACGGCGGCCTGGACCTGGGTGATGCCGGCCAGCAGGAGAACACCGAGGCTCAGCCGAATCAGGCGCCGACGTCCACCATTTCCTTGAAGCACGCCGGATGCCGACGGCTGTTCGCTGACGGTGTGTAGAAGCGTCATGGCGTTGATCCCGCTACAGGCCAGACCGGACGACCGGTCAAGGCGTTGAGTTCGGCCCAGGCGAGCGCCCGGCAGTAACCAGCCCGGGCCTCCTGCATCCGGGTCATGGTCTGCTGGCTCATGGCGTAGCCCAGGTCGGCCGACACCTCCTGTTCGTACAGGGTTCGGCTCTCGTCGAGTTTGAGGTCGCGGTAGGCGGATTCGCTGCGGAGCTTGCGCTCGGCGGCGGCCAAGGCCAATAGCCGCAGCCGGACTTCCGCGAGCTGCTGGCGCAGTTCCAGCCGCGCCAACTGGTGGTCGGCAGCCGTCCCGTCCGCGCTCAGGCGCGTGCCGGCCGCGGCTTCGCCGAGGGCGTGACCAACCAAGGCATCGAGTAGCGGCGGGGCCTCGGGCTGCGGCGGGAGCACCGGCGTCACGAGGTCCCGCGGCAGGGTCTCCGGTCGGTCGAGAGCCTGGGCCAGCAGGGCGCGGGTCCATTGTTGACCCAGTTCGCCGGCCGTGCGCTCCTGCAGGATGTCCTCATAGACCGCATCCAGCTCGGATACGCGCAACGGGGAGGTCTGCCCGAGTTCCCCACGTGCCCGAGCGCGATCGAGTTGAACATAGGCGACCGCCATGGCTTCGCTGGCACTGGAGTAGGCCAAGTCCGCGAGTAGGACATCGAAAAAACGCTCCATGATCTCCAGTCGCTGGGCCGGCACGGGCTCGATCAGCGGCGCCAGAGGTCGGCCCCGTGCGGGATCCATGACGCCGAAGGCCAGCGTATGGCAGTCCAGATAGAACGGATGGCGGCGCGGCAGGCGTGCCGCAACGGCAGCGCTCGCCTGGGCGCGCGGATGGCTGTCGGCCAGGGCCAGCGCCTGCTCCATTGACAGCGGCTCAGGCAGCGGCGGCGCGCCCGCGGCGGTGCCGAGCACGAGGCAGAGAATCAGGGCCGGCACCAGCGATCGGCAGGTCATGTCAGCGTGAGGGCAGCGGCGGTCAACAGGTAGTCGAAGGGTAACGGGTCCTGGCCGGTCGACTCAAGCCCGGAGCGATGATCAATGCCGCCCTGTTGGGGGTGCCTATTCGCAGCTACACTTGGCCCCGCTGGCCACACCCGGCGCCTGTTGCCCGCGGTCTGTGCCGGACCGCTCTACCTGACAACGAGGAATCTTCCGCAATGAACCACCCACCCGTGTCCGTCGTTCTTGCCTTGTTCGCCGCTGCCCTGTTCGCCGCGGTCGAAGTCTCGGCAACCCCCGCCGCGCCCGACCCCACGCCCAGTGCGCCGACCCTCGAAGACACCTCCTGGTTGCTGGCAGCCTACCGCGTCGGCGACGCCTTAGTCGAGGTCACCGCGGGCGCGCCCCCGGCCCGCTTTCGGCTCGCCGGGGGGCGGATCGCGGGCAGCCCCGGCTGCAATCGACTCGGCGGCGGCTACACCCTGGACGGCGGCCGTCTCAGCTTCGACGCGAACCTGGCCTCGACCATGATGGCGTGCCCGGAACCGCTGATGCAGCAGGAGCAGGCGGTTAGCGCGGCCCTGGTGAAGGTCGCGGCGTACCGGCTCGACGGCGAGCTGCTGGAATTCACGGACGCCTCCGGCCAGCCGCTGCTGCGCTTCGTGCGCCTCAAGCCCACCCCATTGGTTGGCCAAGTCTGGCACCTCCAGGGCTACAACAATGGCAAACAAGCCATGGTCTCGGCGCTTGACGGCACCGAGATCACTCTGGAGTTTCGCGACGACGGCACCCTGGGCGGATCCGACGGCTGCAACCGCTACATGAGCGGTTATACGCTGCAGGGCGAGACCCTGACCATTGGGCCGGTCGCCACCACCCGCATGGCCTGCAAGGGCCCGCAAGGGGCCGCGGAACAGGCGCGGGCCTACGCGGCGGCCCTGGGCACCGTTCGCGGCTACCGGATCGACGGCGGCGAACTGACGTTGCTCAGTGGCGAGGGCACCGCGGCGATCCGGCTGAGCGCCGCGGCGCCGCCGCCGGTCGTGGTACCGACTCCGGCCCAGTCGTCGGAGCCGACGGTGCAGTCGACACCAGAACAGCCCTAGTCAAGACGACGATCCATGTCACTCGCTCACTCTCACCGCGCACTCAAGAGCAACAGAGTCAACGATCTCTTTTTTCAGTTTTCCTGGCCGCTGCTTCATGCCTGTATCACCGATCACCAGCAAGAAATGGCACTCGAACTCGCAAAAATGCTCTGGTTCCGTCTGGTGACCGGAACAGATACGGAAGAAACAATTGCCGAAGACCTCAAGATTGTTTTCCCCGACAGCCAGGCATCGATCACCGCTTTCGGCTCATTGTATTTTTTCAAGATGAAGCCGGCATTGAAAGAAAGCACGATCCGGAAGCTGAAGCAGCATTTCGCGCGGCAGGAGAACCTGAAGAACGTCGGTGACGCGAGGCTGGACGACGTATCGGTCATGCGCGCTTAAGACCAGCGAGGTCAGTTTTCTCTCGAAAGAGTAAGGATGACCAGACTCTCGGACTCACCGATCAGATGAAGCCGATCAGATGAAGCCGATCAGATGAAGCCGATCAGATGAAGCCGATCAGCTGAAGCGGCTGTTGCTAGAGATTCGTGGAGGACAAAATCATTCCAATCATCCTTGGCTTCGCCTTGGACATGGCGCCGTCGTAGGCGACGATCGCCCCGCCGGCGTCGCGAACGACCGCGACGTCGAAGGAGACCCCGACCGGCTGCCCGTCACGCCGCCGGGCCTCGATCTCGTAGCCGCGAATCGTCCCGTGCGCTGCGAGCGACCGCGCAAGGGTTCCCGATCACGGGCGGGCGGGAAGCTCCGCGGCCAGTCGCGGCGCGTGCCGACGCGTTCGCACGAACGCGCAGATCAGCGCGGCGAGCAGCACGCTGATGGTGCATGCCGCTACCGGCGATCAACATTGACCTGGGCTCGGTGCGGTGCCGTACCGACCAAACAGGAGCCGGAAACATACCCTACAGGTGATGTCGCTTTGGGTAGGCGTCCAATCAGTGAGGCTGCCTATTATCGCGCCGAGGCACGCGGCTTCGAGTCGGGACATGAACTGGAGGACTGGATCGAGGCCGAGAGGCAAGTCGTTGAGACGAACAGCCCTGTCGCCGAGGCAGTCAGGGCATGAGTCCCGGGTGAGTCCCACGGGCGGGCACAGGAGCCCTGCTCGGGATCACTTTCCATAGCAAACAGGCCCTTCCAGTGGAGGGGCTTGCGTTCATGCATGGATGTTCAGCAACTCGGGGTGCTTGCGCTCAAGCCCAGCGGTTTTCCGCGGACTTAGCGGAAGCGGAATTCGTACCGGCGTCGTCCCCGAGCGGTGTCGCCGCCGACCGGGTGCCGGCCAGGGTCACGCGGTTCGTCCCGGCGGTCGTGGCGGCATACATGGCGCGATCAGCCAGGCGGATCAGTTCCAGGCAGTCGCGGGCGTCGGCGGGATACAGTGCGATGCCGATGCTGGCACTGATCGCGCCGCCGTTCCAGTCCAGCGCCGCGGCCGCGTCACGGATACGCTCGGTGATCGCCACCGCGGTGGCGGCATTGGCGAGGTCTCACAGCAGGACCGAGAACGCGTCGCGGCCGCAGCGGCCGACGACATCACCGGGGCGGCAGTGCCGGGTCAGGCTGGCGGCGACCAGCGGCAGCGCCTGGTCGGCGACCTGATGGCCGCGGGTGTCGTTGATCGCCTTGAAGCGGTCCGGGTCCAGGGCGATGAGCGCACAGCCGCAGCCGTCGCGCCGCGCCTGCGCGAAGGCCGATTCCAGTCGATTCCTGCTCTTGAGAATTGAGTATCGCCTGAGCGCCTGGGGGCGGGCACCTGGCCGCAGTGGCCTTCGTCGACGCCGATGCGCCACGCGCCGCCGGAAAGATTACAATCCTGGGCTTCTTCCCCAGACCGCGCCCGAGGCGCCGTACTATGTGTTGGGCCCGCTATCTTTTCGTCGGCGTCGTCATCGGACTCGGCAGCCTCAGCATGATCAGCGCCTGCGGTCAGAAAGGTCCGCTGTATCTAGCGGAAAAAACTCCGGAGAACGCCGCGGCGACACCGTCGGCGCCGGCCACGCAAGCGGTCCCGGCGCCCGGCGCGGATGTCCCCAAGCCGGTCGACCGGCCCGCGGACGCCGCGGGGCAGACATGGCCCCGCTAGGACCTGTAGCCGACTACGGCGTCGTGCGCGCTGCAAGGTACACTCCGCGGCCCCGAGTGTACCCTTCACTCGACCGCTCAAGACACTGACCAAGACGCCCCGCGAGCATCGCATGGACTATTTCAACTATCACGGCGTTCTGTTGCACGCCGAAGAGGTCCCGCTCACCGCGATCGCCGAGCGCTTCGGGACACCCTGTTATGTCTACTCGCGGGCGACCCTGGAGCGGCACTGGCACGCGTTTGACCGCGCCTTCCACGACCACCCGCACCTGATCTGCTTCGCGGTCAAGGCCAACGCCAACCTGGGGGTGCTCAGCGTCCTGGCGCGGCTCGGCTCCGGGTTCGACATCGTCTCAGTGGGCGAACTGGAGCGGGTGCTGGCGGCGGGGGGCGAGCCCGCGCGGGTCATCTTTTCCGGGGTCGGCAAGCGCGAGGACGAGATCCGCCGTGCGCTCGAGGTCGGCATCCGCTGTTTCAATGTCGAGTCCGAACCCGAGCTGGAACGGATCGACCGGATCGCCGGGGAACTCGGCTGCATCGCGCCCATCTCGCTGCGCGTCAACCCGGATGTGGATGCCAATACCCACCCCTACATCGCCACCGGCCTCAAGGAGAACAAATTCGGCATCGACATCCAGGCCGCCCTGGCGGTCTACCGCCGCGCCGCCGACATGGCGAACCTGCGGATCACCGGTATCGACTGTCACATCGGCTCCCAACTCACCGATCTGGCGCCCTTTCTGGCGGCCCTGGAGCGGGTGCTGGAGCTGGCCGATCGGCTGGCGCAGGAAGGCATCGCCATCACGCACCTGGACCTGGGCGGCGGCCTGGGGATCCGCTATCGGGGCGAACACCCGCCGGAGCCGGGCGCGTACGCGACGGCCCTGCTGCACCGGTTGGGCGGACGCGGCTACGAGATCATCCTGGAGCCGGGGCGCGCAATCGTCGGCAACGCCGGCATCCTGCTGACCCGGGTGGAGTATCTGAAGCCGACCGAACACCGGCGCTTCGCCATCGTCGATGCCGCGATGAACGACCTGCTGCGCCCGGCGCTCTACCAGGCCAATCAGGAGATCGTGCCGGTGCGGCTGGACGCGGACGCCGTGCCCGCGCGTTACGACCTGGTGGGACCGGTCTGCGAGACCGCGGATTTTCTGGGCAAGGACCGGCTGCTCGCCCTGGCGCCCGGCGATCTGCTGGCCATCCGCGGCAGCGGCGCCTATGGGTTCAGCATGAGTTCCAACTACAACAGCCGGCCGCGGGCCGCGGAGGTCATGGTGGATGGCGCCCAGGCAAGCCTGGTGCGGCGCCGCGAGACCATCGCCGACCTCTTCGCCGGGGAGTCAGTCTTATCATGAAACGTCGTCCCGAACCGGAACTCATGGAAGACCCTGAGCAGGCTCTGGCCTATGCCCAGGCCGATTTCTCCGAGTCCAACACCCTGTTCATCAAGCTGCTCGCTGAACTGAAACCGGGGCCGCTGCACGGCGCGCGGGCCCTGGATCTGGGCTGCGGACCGGCCGATATCGTCTGCCGGTTCCTGCGCGCCTACCCGAACGCGATCTGCGATGCGGTGGACGGGTCGCCCGCCATGCTGGACCAGGCCCGCGCCGCCCTGGAGCGGCTGCCCGGCCTCGCCGCGCGCTGCCGTCTGTTGTTGGAATGTCTGCCCAGCCCCACGCTGGCGCCGGGCCAGTATGATCTGGTGCTTTCCAACAGCCTGCTGCATCAGTTGCACAATCCCCAGGTGCTGTGGCAGACCGTCCGTGAGACGGCGCGGCCCGGCGCCCTGGTGCTGGTGATGGACCTGATGCGGCCGGCCTCCGCCGGTTGGGCCGAGGCCCTGGTCGCGACCTATACCGCGAACGAGCCGGAACTCCTGCGTACCGACTTCCGCAACTCGCTGTTCGCCGCCTTCGAGCCCAAGGAGGTCGAAGAGCAACTGCAGGAGGCCGGATTGAGCGAGTTGCAGGTCGGGGTGGTGAGCGACCGGCATCTGGCGGTGTTTGGGCGACTGGCGGCTTCTTGAGCGATCCCGACCTTCAGGAACAGCGTCCTGATTTTATGCGACTGAAATTCACGAAAATGCACGGCCTCGGCAACGACTTTGTCGTGTTCGATGCCATCCGCCAACAGATCACACTGGAGGCGGCGGCCATTCGCCGCCTCGCCGATCGGCACCGCGGGATCGGTTGCGATCAGGTGTTGTTGGTCGAGTCGGCGCGTCTGCCCGGCACCGACTTTCATTACCGGATTTTCAATTCCGACGGCACCGAGGTGGAGCAGTGCGGCAATGGCGCCCGCTGTTTCGCCCGCTTCGTCCGCGATCAGGGGCTGTCGGACAAGGATGCGATTCCAGTCGGAACCGCCGCGGGAGCCATCGCGCTCTTCGTCGAGCCGGACGGTCAGGTTCGGGTGGACATGGGAGTCCCGGTGCTGGAGCCGGCCCGCATCCCCTTCCGGGCGGCGAAGCAGGCGCTGGTCTACCGACTGTCGGTGGACGGACAGGAGGTCTCCATCGGCGCCGTGTCCATGGGCAACCCCCATGCGGTGCTGCTGGTGGAGGATGCCGACGATGCGCCGGTGGAGCGGCTTGGGCCGCGTCTGGAAACGCACCCGCACTTTCCCCGGCGTGTCAACGTGGGTTTCATGCAGGTCCTGTCGCCCGCGCACATCCGGCTGCGGGTCTTCGAGCGCGGCGTCGGTGAAACCCTGGCCTGCGGGACCGGCGCCTGTGCCGCGGTGGTCACCGGACGCCTGCGCGGGCTACTCGCGGCGCGGGTCCTGGTCAGTCTGCCCGGCGGTGATCTTGTGATACAGTGGGACGGAAATGGTACACCGGTGCTGATGACCGGACCGGCGCAACGGGTCTTCGAGGGGGAGATCGAGCTATGACCAAGACCAGGACCAAGCCGGGCACCGAGCCAGCTCAAGCGTCCGTCGACGCGGGAGCCGCGCAGGCGGCTGCCGCGGAACAGATGGTAGCCGCCTATCTGCGCGATCACCCGGACTTTTTTGAGCGCAATGCAGCAGTTTTGGCGAGCCTGAGTGTTCCTCACGCGCCCAGCGGCACCGTGTCCTTGATCGAGCGCCAGGTGAAAGTCCTGCGCCGACACCTGGAGGCCGAGCGCAGTCGCCTGGCACAACTGATCGCTCGCGCCCGCGAGTACGAGGCACTTTCCACCCGTCTGCATGCACTGGTGCTGCAACTGATCGGCGCCCCCGACCTGGAGCAGATGGGTGCCGTGCTTCACGAGGCCCTGATGCGCGAATTCAGCGCCCAGGCGGTGATGCTCAAACTTTTCCCTATCGACCCGGCATCTCCGGACGCGGCCCGGGATCCGCTGGCTGTCGCTTTCAAGGAGTTCCTGCTGCGCGAGCACGCCCTGTGCGGTCCGCTGGATGAGGAAAAGAACCGCTTCCTGTTCGGCGACCTCGGCGGTCAGGTGCAGTGTGCCGCGCTGATCCCGCTGCGCGGGACCGGCTGTTCCGGCGTGCTGGCCATCGGCGCCGCCGATCCGGACCGCTTCAAGCCGGATATGCGCACCGACCTGCTGGATCGGCTGGGGGAGGTCGTTAGCCACAAGCTGCGGGGCCTCCAGGCGTCCTCTGCAGCACGCCCGGAGCTGTTGCCCGATTCATTGCCCGATCCGTTAAGAGCCGCGCCGCCCGTGACGCCGACGGCGCCGAAAAAGCCCCGCGGTCCGCGGTCGCGCAAGCCGAAGGTCGTCGAGGACGTCGGCAGCGAATGAGCGACGGGGCCGGCCCAATCGAGCCCTTTCTTGCCCACCTCGCCCATGAGCGGCGGCTGGCCGACCTGTCCATCATCGGTTATCGTGCCGATCTCGAGCGCATCAGCACCTGGCTGACCGACGCCGGGGGCGACCCCGACGCCATCACCCGGCTCGATCAGCCGCAAATCCGTCGTTACATCGCCTGGCGTCATCGCTCCGGCGTCGGCGGCCGCACCCTGCAACGGGAACTGTCCAGCCTGCGCAGTCTCTATCGCTGGTTGCTGCGCGAAGGCCGGGTGCCGAATAATCCCGCGGTAGGCATCCGTGCACCCAAGACCCCGCGCAAGCTCCCGGCCACCCTGGATGCGGATCAACTGTGCGGTCTGCTCGATCGCCCCGTCGATGACTTGCTCGCCATCCGCGACACGGCGATGATCGAACTCTTCTACTCATCCGGGCTGCGCCTGGCCGAGTTGGTGAGTGTCAATCTGGGCGACATCGACATGGCGGATGCCGCGCTGCGCGTCACCGGCAAAGGCGATAAGACCCGTGTGGTTCCGGTCGGTACCCAGGCGCGCGAGGCCGTTGCGCACTGGCTGTGCGTGCGCGCCAACCTGGCCGCCGACGACGAACCGGCGCTCTTCGTCAGCAGCCGGGGCAACCGCATTCACCCGCGCACGGTGCGCACCCGCGTCGCTCAGTGGGCACAGGAACAGGGTGCGGACCGCCACGTCCATCCCCACCTGCTGCGTCACTCATTCGCCAGCCACTTGCTGGAGTCCTCCGGGGACCTGCGTGCGGTGCAGGAGTTGCTCGGCCACGCCGATATCAGCACCACCCAGATCTATACGCACCTGGATTTTCAGCATCTGGCCCAGGTCTATGATCAGGCGCACCCGCGGGCAAAGCGCAAGGGCTGACTCGTGACGGTATTCGCAATGTCGCGCCGACGTTGAGAACGTTGGCGTATTTCACCGTGTCCCGATTGGCGGCATAGATGACGGGCCAGCGGGTCGGGTCGTTGTAGAACGCCGGTGCGATCCGCGACAGGGTGTCCCCTGGTTTGACGACATAGGTGCTCAGCGTCTCGGTCTTGACCGGTTCCGGCTCCAGGTTCGGATCGAACTTGGAGTATTTCCCGATGATCCGGGCCAGGGTGCCGTTGCCCTTGATCTTCGACAAAAACTCATTGATGCATTGATGAAGACGAGCAGCTCGGTGTCGGACTTGTTGACCCCGATGCCGTACTGATCGGCTGACAGGGTACCATCCAAGACGCGCAGGCCGGGGTTCTGGGAGGCGAAGTGCTCGAGAAATACCTTGTCGTTGATGAGCGCGTCCGTCTTGCCGCCGGTGAGCGCGTCATAGGTATCGGCGGTCGCGGTCACCACAATGGCTATGCCGCGCTGGTCGAATTGAATGCGCTGAGCGTCGGCGCCTATCAGCCCCACGATATCGCCGAGCGGGGTGAGCGGCTCGCGCTCAGCGATCCGTTCAACGGCTGTTATCTCTTCTCCAATCGCAACGAGAACGGCCTGCAGGTGGACGTCGACAAGACGCTGCCCGGCGTCGTCGCCGATTTCCTGTTCCAGAAGCTGGTCGCCGTGCGCAATGCGGAGGCGATGAAACTCCTGGAGAAGATGGAGAATGCGGAGAACGGCGACGGCACCGCGGAGACTCGCGCGGGCAGCACCGCCCCCTTGCGCTCGAAACGCTTTCTCACCTTCGGTATCAAGCGCCTGGCAGTCCCCGAGATGGAGATCCGGGAATATCTCACCTACCGCTTCGCCCGCCAGGCCGCCCTGCAACTGCGCTATAACAACTGGGACGATACCTTCGGTTTCCGGGATGAGCCGCGCAACCAGGATTTCGGCGAGTTCGTCCGCGACAGTCAGACACTGGAGCGCTGGTCGCTGACCGACGAGCACCTGACCCTGTCGCGCGGCATTCTGTCCGAGGAGATCAACAACAAGAAATGGAAGCCCATCGTCAACGAATGGCTGGATGTGCTGCCGCAGCTCATGGGGTTGGTGCAGACCCAGGACGACAAGGTCTGGATCAATGAGATCGATCAGCTCATGGCGCAGCGCTTCGCGGAGAGTTACCGCGGACTGGGCGTGCGCAAGTTCTATGAAACCAAACTCCAGGCGCGTAAGGATCATGTCCGTGAATTGCGCCGCCGGGTCGAGGGCGAGCTATTCGATGAATGGAAGAACGGCGTCAAGTCCATGCAGGACATCACCCGGTGTCTGGCCGCCCTCATCGCCGCGCTGGAGGAGCGGCTGCTGGGCACGGACGACCGCATCACCCGCGCCAAGAACAACGCCGACAGCGCTGAACAGCGGGTGGCGACCAATCGGGCCGACTACGCGCAGGTCGGTCTGGTCTCGCAACTGCTCGGCAAGCGCCGCAACCTGCTCGATCTCCAGGGCGAGGCCCTGCGGGAACTCTATACCGCCCGCACCCAGGCGGAAGCCTAGGCCTTCGCGAAACGCCTGCTCCAGGAGGCCGTCAACGAGTTCAATGCGCTGGCGGCCGATGTCGCGGCCTGCACCCGGCTGGTGGATGAGTCCATCAAGGAATTCAAGGAGCGCATCGACGCGCGCATCAACGATGGTGAAACGCCTGATCTGCGCCAGTCACTGGTGCGCTTCTACAATGCGGAGAACGTCCGCGGGTTCGCGCGCGATCTGGAGAAAGACCGCGGCGAGCAGACCCGGCAGTCGCAAGCGGTGCGTCTCGCCCTCATCGAACAAATTGCCGCCGATCCGTCCTTTTCCGCCTTCCAGGCGCGGATCAGCCGCCAGCGCTTCTTCGATGTGATGGAGCAGCGCTGCGCGCAGAGTTCCCAGGCGGCGCATGACGCGCTGGTCGCTTCACAACGTGACCGCCGGCCATTGCTCGGGGTCAATATCGTCGGCCAATTGGAGCGGGAGTATTCGGGGCGCACCGACGAGCTCAAGAAATTCATTCACGATCTGGTCAACCAGGCGGGGAATTTCATCGAGTTCGACTCCCAGGCCGTCACCATGGGCGCGGCCAAGACCAAGGTCTCGCAGTTCCTGGTCATCCTCCCGGCGACCCCCGAGTTGGCTCAGTTCAGTGCAGACCTGGAGGCTCTGTTCCGCGACAACTTCCGCGGTGACATCCCGGTGGCCATCATCAAGAGCGAGACCAAGCCGAACGAGATCACTCTGATCGGGCTGACCCCCGTCTGGTTGGGCAAATAAGTCGATCCGCAGGATAGCGCTGCCCGGCTCGACCGCCGTCAGCTTGAGCGCGATGTCGTCGGTGAAGCCGCGGGGAGTGCGTTTTCGGTCCTCGTGATCCTGGCGATAGCGCCATTTGGCAACCTCTATGACCATTTCCTCCAGGACGGCCAGGTCCTTGAGCAGTTCCAGTGGGATCGCATGCGCGTCGAAGCGCTCACCCTCCATGCGGGGGCTCAAGAAAGGGATTCGATCGATCATGCGGTTACCTCCGATACTCCCCACCAGCGGTTGTCCAAGACAGGCGCGGCCTCATGGCATCCTCGCCCGATACTCGCGGCAGGCGCGCTCAAGCGAAGGGGGCACGGGCTCGCGTAGCGTTCCGGCATCGCACATCGCTTTGAGCGTGTTGACCAAAGGGCGGCAATCGAGGCCTTTGTCAAATTTGGAATATGTCTTCTGCTCGTCGACGGCATTACCCTTCAGGTACTCCAGCCACGTCTCTATATTGCGTGCCGGAATAATGTGCAGTATGGCTTCGGTGGGTTTTCTTGCGGGCAAAGCCGCTACTTCCAACGCCTTGGACAGCTGGGCATCACGGCGGCCCCCGCCCTGCTTATCTTCATCGATTACCGCGATCAACGCCTTGGCAACGTGCGGCGCGGATCGCAGCTTGCGCACTTCTTGGGCGTAGTGCTCCCGGACCCACTGTTCTCCGCTACCGCGCCCGTCGCGGCCGTGGGGGTTCAAGACCACGACGATCTGTCGGTTCTCCCAACCGTTCTGGATGAGGAAACGGCGCACAACGGTCCCGTGCTGGCGATCTTCACACAGCACAACGATTTGGACGCGGCGCCGACTCATCGCTCCCATCCCCGGGTGATGACTTCGGAGAGCTTCATCGTCTCGGGGATGCCGACATCGCGCAGCGGCCGAGTTTTGGTCACCCCGGTGACCTCACGCTCCAAGAGGATGCCGCGGTCCCCGCCGAGATAGTCGATCACCTCGGCGTGGTGAGAGACGATCACCACCTGCGGCAGCCCGTCGCCGATGGCATCCTCAGCGCAAAGGAGCCATGGCTGAATCTCCGCAGCCGCCAGGAAATTGTCAGGCTCGTCCAGGAAGAGAAGACGCCCGGACTTATCCAGGAAATGGAGCAGGCCGTAAAGAACCAGGAGTACGCGTTGGCCGTCGGATAGCTCGTCGAGCGCCAACTCGTATTCTTCCTTACCGGAGCCGAAAACCGCCACCAGTGTCCTGGCCTCAGACCCAACCTTCTCGAGCCTGAGCTTCTGGAAGCCTGGGATAGTCTTCTGGAGAATCGCCCGGTATTCAAAGCTGTCGCCGTGCTCCTGAAGCAGATGCCGGTACCAGGATGAAAAGTTCTCCCCATTGCGACTGAGGGCCTGGCTCTCTTGGGGGGTGTCGTTGACGAATGCGGCCGGGTTCAACCGGCAGACCTGGACCCTGCGCATGAGTTCAAGAAAAGCCGTCAGCCGCTGGTTATCGTGGCGCGGCGGCACGCGGGCAAGGGCAGATTCGCTCCACTCGGCCGCGAACTTGGGTCCCTCGCTGAGATTGTCGCGGTACATCTGTACGTCCCCGTTCTCGAACAGGAACAGAGGCCCATCCGGAACTGCGAGTCGCTCTTCGATGATCCGCGCCCGGCGTCCGCCCGATTCGTGCTGAACCTTGAGGCGGTAGCGCATTTCCTCGGCGCCGACCTGGGTGTGTAACTCGACGACTTGGGTGTCGCGGTCGCTCCAGCGGGTGCGGCTGGCGTAGGGCAGTACGGATTTGTCGTTGACCTTGGCTTGCCCGGAAAGCAAGCGCTGCAGCCCATCGACTACATCGAGCACCGATGACTTGCCCGATCCGTTGAGGCCCGCTAACAGGTTGAAATTCTGAAGCTTCAGTTCGAAGTTCACCAGGCAGCGGAAGTTGTCGACATAGAGGCGCGTGATCATGCGGTCACCTCCGATAATAGGGTCAGCACCGCCTGCTTGGTCGGGGCTAGGATCCAGTCGAAGCGGCGCAGGACCGTCAGCGGCAGGATGACCTTGCGGAACTCGTTGCGCTTATGGGGACCGCGCAGCAGGTTGCAGATGTCCCGGATCAAAGCGGCGAGTTGGGCGTTGGTCGCCGAGTTCATGCGCGTCGGTTGGGTTACGTTGTTCAAGCGGCGCGGCGCGCTGACTTTGGTGACCAGGCATGATACCCGACGTGGGCGGGCGGCTGGCCTTCAGGTTGGGGCGCGCCGGGAATACGGCGGAAGCCTTGGACCTCAGTGGGCCGGCGCCTCGGCTGACCGGAAGGTGGACAACGCTCGCGCTGGTTCATCCTGCGGCCGGAATCATGATCCAGGTTGTTGTTCCGGTCGGCGGTTCAGCCGCGGCGCGGCCAACCCTCGCAGCAGTGGACTGACCAGATAGCCCAGGACCCCATTCACCAGCGCCGCCCACCCCAGGGCCTGGAGCAGGGGCCGCGCCTGGGCATACTCGGCATCCCCGAGGATCAGCCCGACGGCGGCGAAGCCGCACAGGGTCACCAGGGCCAGATGCACCGCGGCATCGGTCGCCAGGGCGGGCCGCCGCGCCGCCAGGCGGGCACCGATCCAGGCCGCGAGCACGCCGCCCCAGAATCCGACGGCCACATCCACCGGCCAGTGCACACCGACCGCCACCCGACTCAGGCCGACCAGCACCGCCACCAGGACCAGCAGTACCCGCAGTTCGGACCAGCGGGCGTAGTAGACCAGGACCCCGAAAAAGACCGCGGCGGTCGTGGCGTGACCGGACGGGAAACTCGCCCGCCGGTGCAGCGGGCCGATCAGGTGGAAGCTGTCCGGCGGCAGCACGGCCGGCGGGCGGGCCGCATCGAACAGCGGCTTGAGGCCCCGGCTGAAGGCCACGGCCACCAGCCCGGCCAGCACCAGGGCCCAGAATACCCGCGGATAACGCCGCGCAAAGAACAGACAGAGGACAAAGGGGACGCCTTCGCCGCCGATCGATGTGAGCCATTGCCAGACCCAGTCCGGATAGGCGGTCCCGGCATCATTCAGCGCCGCGAAGCCCGCGTGATAGCCGCAGGCAAGCCAGAGGGCCAGGCCGACCGCCAGGCTGGACCAGGCCCAGGTGGACAGCCACAGGGCTCCGCCCGGCGGGTCCAGGGGGGTGCGGGCGGCCCCGGCGGTGAGCGCCTGGTTTAGGTCCCGGCGCAGCCAGCCGACCAGCCCCCTAACCACCGTCGCGCTCCCGCGGCTGCCAGTCACCGGTCGGACGCAAATGCTCACGCACCCACACCAGGGCCACCGGTCCACGCCGATAGAGCAGGTCGAGCCGCAAGTCCGGCAGCTCGCGGGCCAGTGCCTCGAGTTTGTCGACGCGCAGGAAAGCCAGTTCCCCGGTCCGCGGGATGCGGTTCGGGGTGATCGCCTCCCGATAGACGCTGAAACTCGGCATCGAGGTGCGAAACGCCACGGTGGGCAGATTGAGACGCCGGGCAAGCTCCGCCGCCTCCTTGACCGGCGTTTGCAACACCGCGAAGACCCGGGGGGCGAGCACCCCGAAGATCACCAGGCCCTGAATCACACCCGCCAGCATCAGCCGCTGCCAGAGCGCCGGCCGGGACCACAGCAGCAGACCGACCAGGGCGGCGGCGCCGACCGCGACCCCGGCGACATAGGACCCATCCAGGAGCGCCAGGCCGTCGCTGATCATCGCCGCCTCATGGGCCTTGTGGTCATCGGAGGCGATGATCCCCAGGACCCAGGGCAGGGCGAGCAGCACGGCGAAGAGCGCCAGCGGCGGCGTGAACGCGAGCCAACGGTTGGTCAGCAGGTCGCGATGACGTGCCATCAGGATGAACAGGGGCGTACAGCCATACAGCAGATAATGCGGCAGTTGTGTCCCCGAAAACGAAAAAAAGCAGAAGACCACCGCGAACCAGATCCACAGAAAGCGCTCCAGCGGGTCCGCCCAGGCGTGGCGCCAGGCGGTTCGCCAGGGCAGCAGCAGGCGCAGGAACCAACCGGTGAACGGCAGCAGGATCAGCGGCAGCATCACGGCGTAATAGCCGAAAAAACCGCTGTGACCGTGAATGGTCGCGCCGAACCGATCGGCATTGTGATGCAGGAAAAAGCTCTTGAAGAAGCCGGTTCCGTCGTCCAGATAGATGGCCAGATACCAGGGACCGGCCGTCAGGATGAAGATCAGCCAGCCGACCGGGGAGAGGACGGCCCGGCGCCAGTGCGGCAAGGCGCCCTCCGACCAGAAGAACAGCAGACTCACCAGCGCCGGAAAGAAGACCGCCACCGGCCCCTTGGTCAGAAACCCGAGCCCCATCCACAGCCAGGCGCGCACCACCGGGCCGGACCGGCCGCCTGCCTCCGGCCGGGTGTAGAAGCGGTAGATCTCGAAGAAGGTCAGGGCGATGAACAGATTCAGCAGCGCGTCGGCCACCGCGGCCTTCGCCACCAGTGAGACCTGCAGCGACAGCGCGAGCGCCATGCCGGCAACCACGGCGGTCGGCGCATCCAGCCGCTCGCGCACAAACCGCCACAGCGCCCACACCCAGAGCGCGGCGGCCAGGGCCGAGGGCAGGCGCAGCGCGAACTCGTTGAACCCGAGCACCTGGGCGGAGGCGGCCTGGGCCCAATAGATCAACACCGGTTTGTCGTAGCGCGGCTCACCGTCCTTGTGCGGGGTGATGTAATTGCCGCTCGCGATCATCTCGCGGGTCGCCTCGGTGAAGGCCCCCTCGTCCAGGTCGTAGAGGGGTAGGGCGCCGAGTTGCCAGAAGAAAGCGAAGCACACCACCGCCGCCAGGATCCAGGGCGAGGCGAAGTAAGCATCCAAGCGGTCCGGAGCGAGTTTCACGACGGCGCCCTCCAGCCGGCATCCGCCGGGTCGGTCTGGACGCGGATGCGGTGGTGGGACAGGTCGCTGGACGCGTAGAAGGTTCGGGTCAGCAGTTCGGCAAGCACGCCGGTGGTCAGAAACTGGATCGAGGCGACCAGCAACAGGATCGAAACCAGCAGCAGGGGCCGCTGGCCGATGTTCTCGCCCAGGCCGAACTTCACCACCAGCAAATAGGCCATCATGGCGCCGCCGACGGCGCCGAACAGGATGCCGATCGACCCGAAGAAGTGCCCCGGACGGGAGCCGAAGCGCAGGAAGAAGAAGGCCGAGAGCAGATCGATCAGCACCCGGAAGGTGCGCGAAATGCCGTACTTGGAAGCACCGAAGCGGCGCGCCTGATGGCTGACCGGCGTCTCGCCGATGCGCGTTGGCGCGGTCACCCCGGCCACCCACACCGGGATGAAGCGGTGCATTTCACCAAGCAGCGTGACCTCGCGGATCACCTCCGCCCGATAGACCTTGAGACTGCACCCATAGTCGTGCAGCGCCACCCCGGTCACCCGTCCGATCAGCGCATTGGCGATGCGCGACGGCACCTTGCGCAGCAACAGATCATCCTGACGCCGCTGCCGCCAACCCTGGAGCAGGTCCAGATCGCGGGCCAGCAGTTCATCGACCATCCGCGGGATATCCGCCGGATCGTTCTGCAAATCCCCGTCCAGGGTCGCGATGACCTCACCGCGGGCGGCATCAAACCCCGCCTGCATCGCCGCCGTCTGACCGAAATTGCGGCGCAGGCGGATCACCCGGACATGGCTGCCGTAGGTCGCGGCCAGTTGCATCAGGCGCGTGCCCGTCCCGTCGCGGCTGCCGTCGTCCACGCAGATCAGTTCCCAGGCCTCGCCGTAGTCCGTCAAGCACTGATGAACACGGGCCAACATCGGCTCCACATTCTCCACCTCGTCATACATCGGAATCACGACCGACAGGGCCGGGCGGGCGGCCGGATCGCGGGGTGGGGCACTGGTCATAAGCGGCTGTCCTTACGGGGAGGGCGGTGCGGCTGAGAAACCTCGTTAGCTTAAAGGGCGGCGGGAAAAGGTCAACCTGGTTGTCGATCCGTTGGAGCAGTATGCTGGCACTGCCGTCGTGATCATCAAAGCTGAGCACCAGCAGCCAACGACGGCCTGATTGATGCCGCAATTGCCTTGACACCTAACGACATCGCCAACCGCGAAGCGGACGACGGCCTCGTCCGGGCGCATTTTCAGAACCTGATCCAGGGGATTTGCCGACATGAAGCAGAGCGTCTATCTTGAGACTTCCCTGATCAGCTATTTGGCCGCCCGCCCGAGTCGCGACCTGATCGTCGCCGGTCATCAGCAGATCAGCCACGAGTGGTGGGACCTACGGCAGGACTGGGATCTGTCCATCTCGGCGCTGGTCATCGCGGAGGCGCGATCCGGCGACGAGGAGGCTGCCGGACGCCGTTTGAATTTGTTGGAAGGACTGCCGATGCTGCATGTGAGCGACGATGTCATCGATCTGGCCGAACGATTGGTCGCGGGTGCCGCCCTTCCCGAAAAGGCGAAGGACGACGCCTTGCATATCGCGGTCGCCGCCGTACATGGAATCGAGTATTTGCTCACGTGGAACTGTAAGCACATTGCGAACGCCGGCAAGCGTCCCCTGATTGAAGCGCTTTGCCGGGCGTCGGGATACCGGCCGCCGGTCATTTGTACCCCTGAAGAACTACTGGGAGAGCGCGATGTGGACTGACCCGATCGTCGACGAGTTACACCGATTCCGGGAGGCACACGCCGCCCGCTTCAACAACGACCTGCGGGCCATTGCGGTCGAGTTGCGCAAGATCGAACAAGACTGGCCCGCACCAACGATCGACCCGCCGCCCAAACCGCCGGCAGGCCGCCCCACGCCGCCGCCATCATTCAGGGCGATGGCAACCAGGGACGTGATTGGCGAAGCTTAGCCAAGCATTAACCCTTTGAGGGATCTCGTGCAAGTGGACCTATTGGAAGCCAAGAACCGCTTGTCCAGTCTGGTCGCCGCTTGAAGCACATCTGGTCACGCCTGGCTCCGGTGGCCCTCCCGAAGGTCCACCAACGCTGGGGCCACGGGGGTGGAGCGGGGCGGGTTGCGCGCCTGTCGCCATTGCGTCGATGATACGCAGACGGACGCACCGCCACCTTTTTATCGATCAACCGCAGGACCTCACACCATGGGCGACCCCTCGACATTGGAACGGATCGACCTGGGCGACGGCCGTCAGGTCTGGGTGCAGACCTCCGGCTGCGCGTCGCCGGCAAGCAATTGGCCGGCGCCGATGACACCGACCGCGTGCAGCGCGCCCTGGCGATGATCCGCCCGGCCGCCGAGCAACTGTTCAAGTCGCTGGCGGACATCAACCGCCCCAAGACCATCGAGATGGAGTTCGGGGTCGGCTTCTCCGGGTCGGTCGGGGTCTTTCTCGCGTCGGCGGATACCGAGGCCAACTTCAAGATCAAGCTCACCTGGGAGAATCCCGCCCCGCTCCCGGCCGCGGGCGGCGACAACCCTGAGCATCCCGGCTGACGGCGACCGGTCGGGCCGCGGGCCGACTCACCATGCGCGGTCTGGCACGCCTGCTGCGAGACGATCACGCCCGCGGGTCCGGCTTCCTGATCGCACCGCGGCATCTCGCCACCTGCGCCCATGTGGTGAACCTCGCCCTGGGGCGGGACCCGCGCGACGCGGAACGTCCGCGGCCCGATCAGATCATTGCGCTCGCGTTCCCGGACGCGCTTCCCGACCCGTCCAGCCCGCAACCGCACGACCGGCGCCACACCGGCACCGTCGTCTGCTGGCACCCGCCGACCCCGGAGGGCCAGGCCCCCGGACCCCATGACGACCTCGCCGTCCTGTTGCTCAATCACCCCCTGGACTCCACGGCCGTCCCGGCCTTGGCCCCGGCGGACGCGGCCCTCGCCGCCGGCCTCAGCGGCGACGCCTGGGGCTGCCCGCACGGCACCCCGGACGGGCTTTGGGCGCCGGCCGTCCTGTCCGGCAGCAGCGGCGCGCTGCGTCAGTTCAATCTTCTGGGCAGCGGCCCGGAGATCCAGCCGGGGTTCAGCGGCGGACCCTTCACCATCCTGCACCAGACGCAGATCGCCGGCATGGTGGTGCAGGTCGACGAAGCCGCCCGCGCGGGCTGGCTGCTGCCGCTCGCCGCGCTGCGCCAGGCCTGGGCGGCGCTGCGCGTGGTCGAGTTGGACCTGTGGCTGCGCGACGGGCGCCTGCAGGCCGGACCTGCCGGCCCACCCGCCGGCACTCCGCTCGCGGACCTGGAGGCCGCCGTGGCGCGCGGCGACCTCGCGCCCCTGCGCCGGGCGCTTTTCGACACCGCCGACCCCGGACAGGGGCTCGCCGACCTGGACGCGCTCGACCTTGGCCCCCGGCGGCTGCGGCTGCGCTGCCGGGACGATGCCGCCGCCCGGCTGCCCTGGCACGGCCTGCCGGACGCGGACGGCCGGCGCCTGGGTAATCAGGGCTGGGTGATCGAAGTGGTCGGCCCGACCCCGCGTCCGGCCGTGGTGCGCAGCATCCACAACGCCCTGATCCTGGCCCCGGCCGACGCCCGGCTGGCCCCGGAGGTCCGCCCCCATGTGGACCAGGTTCGCGCCGCCCTGGCCCCGCTGCTGCCGCACCCGCGCCTGAGCCGCGTTCCCTGGGCCGTGAACTGCCACGACCTCGACCGTTACCTCCAAGACGAACCCGACCTCCTCTATGTCTATGCCATGGTGGACCAGGCGGGCGGGTTGGCCCTGGGACGCGACGCCGACGCGCGTGAGTCGCTGGCACCGGCCGCGCTGCTCGACCGGCTGGTCCGGCTGGTCCGGCGGGCCCGGCTCCCGACCCCACCGCTGCTGTGGCTGCACTGTGTCGAGGCGGACGGCGCGCGGCTCGATCTGGACCTGCTGCTCGCCCGCACCCGCGACTATCCGCTGCTGCTCATCCAGCGCACCGCCGCCGGCCGCGTCGGCACCAGCCTGAAACGCGGCACCCTGGCCTGGCTCGCCGAGTTCGCCGCGGCGCCCGCGAGCGAGCCGGCCGCGGTCCTCAGCCGCCTGGGCGACTCCGGCACCTGCGTCCGGCTGGGCGGCGACGGGCTGGTCCTGACCCGCCCGGCGGACCCGGACGCCGTGCTCTACGCCTCCATTCGCGCCTCCCTGCTCCAACTGCTGCTGGGCCGCACGACCGAGAAGGATCTGCTCGCCGGGCGCATCGCCGCCCCCCGCGGCGGCTCGCTGCTGCTGTACTTCGTCTGCGGCGATACGCAGGCGCGGGTCCATGACTTCCCCGAGCAGGGCCGCTGGCACCTGGAAGCGCTCGACCATCCCCCGCGCGTCCGTCCCAAGCCCATCCCCGCCCTGCTTGGCCCGGGGCAGACCAGCGAGGACCTGCTGCAGCAGCTTTACGAAAACCTGCAGCTCAACCCCGACACCGACACAACGGAAGAAGCCCTGCACCGCCTCACCCGGCCGCTGCCGGGTGAGCACCTGCTGCTGTCGCTGGCCTGCCTGCTGGTGCCGGCACCGGACTGCACGCCGGACCAGATCCCGGGCTGGCTGGGCCGCTGGCGGCAGGCCGTGCTCCAGGTGTTCGAGGCCCGCGAGATCCCCGCCGGCTGCCGCGTCCTGGCCGGCTGCTGCCTGCAATGGAAGGTCGGCTGGCCGGAGGATCACCGCAGTACCGCGACCGCGATCCAGACGGATGCCGTCGCCGTGCTCGGCCGCGACAACCCGCCCCATTGCGACTGGGTGCGCTTCGAGCAGCCGCTCGACCGGCTGCGTCAGGACGAGCTCGACGACTTCTTCCGCAACGAGGAGGGCCGGCTCGCCGCCGCCGTCGTCGGGCTGGAGCGCCGCGCCCTGGTGGACTGGGTGTGGGCGCGCACCGCTGGCCGCTTCGAGCCCACCGTCGACACCATCTACCGCGCCTACAAGACCGGCTTCCAAGCCCTGCGCAATGGAGACCCATGCCCGCCATGAGTGACCCGCTCGCCTTCGTCCGCTACCACGAGGCGCCGCTCGACTGGTCGAAGCACAACGCGACCGCGGCCCGCGCCGCCCTGACCACGACCCTCGACCTGGCCGCCCAGCGCACGCTCGAAGCCGGCGCCCGCCGCTTTCAGCCGCCCCGGCCGCTGGTCGCCGCCATCAACGCCGCGCTCGCCTCGCGCTCGCCGCTGCTGCTCACCGGCGACCCCGGCACCGGCAAGACCGAGACGGCTTACTACCTGGCGCAGTATTTCGGCCTGCCCCCGCCCTATCACTTCCAGGTCCGCTCCGACAGCAGCGCCCGCGATCTGCGTTACGACTTCGACGCCGTGGCCTATCTGCAGGACGCCTACGCCAAGACCATCGTGACCCCCACCGACGGCAGCGACCCGCGCGCCCAGCCGCGCTATCTCAAGCCGGGGAAACTCTGGCGCGCCTACGAAGAAACCGGCGAATGCGTGCTGCTGATCGACGAGATCGACAAGGCCCCGCGCGACTTTCCCAACGACCTGCTGCAGGAACTCAGCGAGCAGTGTTTCGACCACCCCTTCGCCGCCGCGCCGGTGCGCAACCAGGGGCCGCCGCCCATTCTGATCATCACCAGCAACGGCGAGCGCAGCCTGCCGGACCCCTTCCTGCGCCGCTGTGTGCTCTGCCATATCGAACTCAACGACGACCTGCTGCGGCGCATCCTCGACGCCTGGGACAGTGCCTTCGCGCCCCGGCTGCCGGCCGGCGTGCGCGCCGCCGCCCTGCCGCGCTTCACCGAGGTGCGCCGCCTGCTGCGCGAGCGCGGCCGTCCGCCGGGCGCCGCTGAACTCCTGGTCTGGTTCAACGTGCTGGCCGTCCTGCAGGTGCCGGCCGCGACCCTGGCCGCCGCCCCCCTGGCCGAGCTGCCGGGCATCCACAGCCTGATCAAGCTGCCGGAAGACTATCCGCTGCTCGGCTGAGCCGCCCGCCGCGATGCCCGACACCGCCTACAGCATGGCCGACCCGCGCCTGGCCGCCCTGCTGCTGCGGCTGCCCCGGCTGGGCGTGCCGGTGCTGCTGGCGGACTACGACCGCTGCGCCCTGGTGCTGCCGCCCGGCCGCGGCCTTGATGCCGTGGTCTTCGCCGACACCCTGACCGCGCTGCTCGCCAAGGACGCGGACCAGCGCCGGATCCTGCGCCGGGAGCTGCAGCGGCTCTTCCCGCCGGAACCGCCGGACCCCGCGGCGGACGAGACCCAGAGTCCGACCGCCCCGTCGCCGCTCCCCCCGACCCCGGACCCGGCATCCGCGCCCGGGCCGGGCGCGACACCGCCGACCGCCGCGCTGCTGTGCGGCCGGCCCGAAAACCCCCGTCCGCGCGCACTGGCCCCGGCGCTCCTGGCCCTGGCGGTGCTGCTCGTCATGCCTGGTGATGTCGGGCAGCGGCCGGCGCCACCGCCGCCGCCCGAACAGCCACCCATCATCGACCCACCGCCGCCGGCCGCGGGCGTGCTGCCCGAGCACCCCATCCACAGCTTCAACACCTGGGTGCCGATCCTCACGGCCACCCCGCTGCCGCCGCCCCGCCCCTGGTCCGCGCTCCTGCTCGCCCTCGCCGCCGTCCTGGGCGGCGGCTGGTTGTGGCGGCGCGCCCGGCAACTGCGCGACCCGCCGGCCGCACCCGAGCGCTACCGCTACCGGCCGGACGGTCCGGCCGTGCTGACCTGGTCCGCCGCCGACCGCGGTCCGCCGGATCTGCACCGTCTGCTGGGGCGCGACCAGCGCCGCGAACTCATCTGGGGGGTGCGGCACTACCTCGCCGCGCACCCGAGTCCGCGACTCGATGCCGGTGCCACCGCGACCGCCAGCGCCCGTGCCGGGCGGCCCGAAATCCGGTTCGAGCCGCTGCGGCGCCTGCGCGAAGTCTGGCTGTGGCGCGACACCGCGCTCGCCGGCCCGGAGCCCGCCGCCTTGATCCAGACGCTCGACCACGACCTGTTGCGGGCCGGACTGCGGGTGCGTCACGGCGCCTTCAGCGCGGTGCCGGACCCGCTCTGGCTCGATCTCGATCCCGCCGGTCGGCGGCCCACTCGCCCGCTGCGCGCCAACCCCCTGGACCTGGGCAGCGACGCCCATACGGCCCTGGTGGTCGTCCTCACCGACGGCCGCGGCCTGGCCGCCGCCCTGCGCGGCGGCGGCGCCCGCGCCGCCCGGGTCCATCGGGTGCTGCGCGAACTGGCGGCCTGGCCGCGCTGCGTCCTGGTGGATTGCGCCGACGACACCCTGGACCTGGCGGCCCTGGCCGCGCGCTACCGGCTCGCCTGCCTGCCGCCCGGCCGACTCCCCGCCTGGCTGGCCGAGCGGCCGGACACCGGCCGCGCGCAGTCGCGCCGACCCGCGGTGCCCGGTGCGGATCTGCGGTTCTGGGCCGCCTGCTGCGCCCTGCCGGCGCTGCCGGTCACCGCCGCCCAGGCTCGCGCACTGCATGACCTGCTCGGGCTGCCGCCGGCCTGGCGGCTGCCCGACCCCGGTACCGGCCGCGGCTGGGACGGCAGCGACGGACCGCGCCTGTCCGCGGCCGAACGCCGCGGCCTGCTGTGCGAACTGGCCGATCAGGTGCGGGCCGATCGCGGCCGGGCCCCGAGCGGCGCGCGCCGCCGCCTCAAGCGGGCGCTGGACTACTGGCAGCGGCACTGCCGCGACCTGGCCGCCGCGGCGGACCACCCGCGGCACCTGCTTGACGCCGGCGGACCCCGCCCCTGGCGCGACGGCCCGGCGGCGCACCGGCTCGGCAGCGAGAGTCGGCTGCTTGATCTCTGGCGCGACGCCGACGACCGCGACGCCGACCAGCAGCCGATCCTGGCCATGGCCGTCGCCGATCTGCACGACCGCTGGCGCTTCTATGACCAACAGGGTCTGATCAAGGCGCGCGACGCCCTGCATGAGCGGTTGGCCGAACTCGCCGCGGCCGACCTGGGTGACCCCGCCGACGACCGGATCCACCTGCCCTGGACGACCGTTGCGCTGCGCGAGCGGCGCGGCGAGCCCCGCGGCACGGCACTCACCCGGTTGTACCGTATGGGTTTTGCCGGTGCCACGCTCACCCCCGGCCGGCGCCCGCGGCTCGGGTTCGAGGTCCGGCTCGCCCTCGGCCTGCTGGCCGGGGCCGCGCTCTGGGCCGGGGTGCGCATCCTCAACCCGACCCATCCCGCACTGGCGCCCATGGCTGAGCCGCTGGTCGACCGGCTGGACGCTGCGGCCCGCACCGCTTTCCGCGCCCAGACCTTGGTCACGCAGGACGGCGGCCAAGTGCATGCCGCCTCGCGCAAAGTCGCCGCCGCCGCGCCGCTGCGCCCCGGCGAGCGGCTCACCCTCCACTGGTGCTGGAGCGGTGCGGCGCCGGTCGCCGCCGCGCCCGACCCCTGCGCCCGCCTGTGGGCCGCGACCGCCGACCCGCGTCGGCTCAACCTCGCCCCCGCCGGCCCGCCGGATGCTCCGGACCGCACCGTGTTGCTGCACGCCGGCACCTTGGCCGAGCCGATCCGTGCCTGTGCGCCCGACTGGCCCGACCTGGTGGTGGCGGTGATCGCCGCCGACCCCTGGCAGTATCCCGCGGCGGACAACAACAGCGCCGCCCGCCAACTCGCCATCCAACTCCTGGACAGCGGCGCCGCCGACCTCGCCCTCATCGGCCCGGACTGGGCCGCCGCGGCGCGCACCCTGGCCGCGCGCTGGTCGTTCGTCGCCGACAGCCAGTGGCTCTTTTTCACCCCGCTATCGCCAGGAGCGGAGCCGGGCGAGCCGGCCCCGCCGTCCCTGGGTGCGCACCGCGCCCTGATCCAGGCGGACTATGCCGGCCTGGCCGACCACCTGCGCACGCGCGTGCAGGGCCTGCTCGACCCCGCCGACCCGCGGGAGCGCCCGGACCCCGCGGTCGCCGCCATCCGGGTGCTGGCCGGCACCCCGCGCCTGTGGGGCGGCCCCGAGCGGGAGACCGTCCGCCTCGGCGACGGCACCGCGATGGACTTTCTGACCCTCTGTCCCGGCACCTTCACCATGGGCGCGGACGGGCTGGTGGAGCGCCGGCTGCCGACCCTGGCCGCCGCCGCCCTCGGCGTTGACGCGGCCACCCTGACCCCGACGACACGGGTCGATATCGGCACCCTGGGCGCGGAGCAAAACGTCCGGCTGCGGCAGACCCTGGAGCAGGGACTGGGCACCAGGCTCAACGACGCCGACTGGCTGGCGGTCGTCGATCTGCAAGCGGCCGGCGCGGCCTTCGAGAAGAATCTCGTATGGGGTGAGGAAGGCCCGGCCCACCCGGTAGTACTCAACGCCTTTGCGCTCGCCCGCACCGAGACCACCGCCGCCCAGCACGCCGCCCTGACGGCGGCCGCCGCCACCGCGGCGGACCGCGCCACGCTGCCGGCCGCCGAGGTCGACTGGGACACCGCGGCCCGCAGTTGCCAAGGACTTCCAGGCGGCAACCTGCCCACCGAGGCCCAATGGGAATACGCGGCCCGCGCCGGCAGCCGCACCGCCTGGTCCTGGGGCGACGCGGCCGACGCCGCGGGCGATTACGCCTGGTTCAGCGGGAACAGCGGGTTCGAGGCGCACCCGGTGGACGCCAAGCGGCCGAATCCGCTAGGCTTCGCCGATCTGCACGGCAACCTGTGGGAGTGGACCCGCGACTGTTACAGTGAATCGGCCTACCAGGAGCGTGCCGGTCAACCGCGCGCCGACCCCTTGGAGGACAGCGGGGCGTGCCGTCTGCAGGCGGTCCGCGGCGGCTCCTTCGACTACGTGCCCAGGAATCTGCGCTCGGCTGTCCGGCTCAGGCGCGCGCCCTCGTTGCGGTCCGAGTTCCTCGGGTTTCGTTGCATGCGTTCGCCCCCGCGCAGCCTTGAATCCTTGTCCCCTTGATTTCTTGTTCTTGCTCAATAATTTGTTGGCCACGTAGGATGCGGTGAGGAACGAACCGCATCCCCTCCGTACGATATAAATCGAACCGCATCCCCCCCGTCCGCTGGAAAACGCACCCCATCATCCCCATCCGAGTTCAATAGGACGCATCCCGCCCACCCCAAGCCCATCAATGACCGACTACCGACGGCTCTACACCCCCGGCGCCACCTGGTTCTTCACCGTGAACCTGGAGGAACGCCACGGGAACCGCCTGTTGGTCGATCACATCGATCACTTGCGCCAGGTAATGCGTGAGGTCAAAACCCGCCACCCCTTCGCTATCGAAGCCATGGTGGTCTTGCCCGAGCACCTGCACTGCCTCTGGACCCTGCCCGCCGGCGATGCGGATTACAAAACCCGATGGGCCTTGATCAAGGCCGGTTTCTCACGCCGCATCCCCGCGGGCGAACAACGCTCGGCGAGCCGCATCAAGCGCGGCGAACGCGGTCTCTGGCAACGCCGCTATTGGGAGCATCTGATTCGTGATGACCGGGATTTCGAGCAGCACCTCGCCTATATTCATTGGAACCCGGTGAAACATGGCTGGGTCACGCGGGTCATCGACTGGCCCTATTCAAGCTTCCATCGCTATCTGCGCCGCGGGCTCTATCCCGCCGATTGGGCCTCTGTTGACGACGATCTGATCGCCGGCGAGTAGGATTCGCGTAGGATGCGGTGAGGAACGAACCGCATCATCCCCGTCCCCCCCCATCATCCCCAACCAATCGCCCCAGCCACCACCCCGATCACCGCCGGTCAATAACCAACTGGCGCGGGCATCGGTGTTACCCCGAAACTGCGGAGCGCTGCGGCAATCGCTTTTGGTGTCATCTGATCGATTCGTTGCGGCTCTGGGTGCGTATGAGTTTCAGATGCGGTTCGTTCCTCACCGCATCCTACGGTATGTCCGGGTGGTGGAGCACGTAGGATGCGGTGAGGAACGAACCGCATCACCCCCGTCATCCCCGTCATCCCCGTCATCCCCCACCTAATCGCCCCAGACACCATCCCGACCACCACCCGGCAATGACCGAGGCGCGACGGTGCGATAGCCGAGGCGCCGGCGGCGGTGTTACTTCGAAACCGCGAAGTGCCGCGGCAATCGCCTTCAGTTTCATCTGATCGATTCGGTGCGGCTCGGGGTGCGTATGGGTTTCAGATGCGGTTCGTTCCTCACCGCATCCAACGGGGCGAACGCACGCAACGAAACCCGAGGTCCTCGCGCCGGAGCGTGGGCGCGTACCCGTTCCGGGACGCCGAGCGCAGGTACCTGGGCCCGAAGTAGAAGGAGCCGCCGCGGACCGCCCGCAGACGGCCCTCCTCCGGTCCCCGCGGGTCATCCGTCGCGGCAGCGTCGTAGCTGTCGGCATACCAGTCCCAGCACCATTCCCGGCAGTTGCCGGCCAGGTCGTGCAGACCAAAGGGGTTGGCGGTCTTCTCGCCGACCGGGTGCAGCCGGCTATCCGAGTTGTCGCTGTACCAGGCATGCGCATCGGCACCCGATTCGTTGTCGCCCCAGAACCAGCGGGTCGTGGTGCCGCCGCGACAGGCGTATTCCCACTCGGCCTCGGTGGGCAGGCGATAGCCGTCAGCCTGCCAATCACAGATCCAGGTGTCACCGGCGACCCGGTAACAGGGCGAGCGGCCGGAACGGATCGACAGGGCGTTGCAGAACGCGGCGGCCGCGAACCAGTCGATCCCCGTGGCCGGCAGGGTCTCGTCGCCCGCGCTCCAAGTGTCCGGCACCGGACGCCGCCAGGGTTCGGCGGCCTCGGCCATGACCTGACGCCAGAGCCCGCGGGTGACCGGGGTGCGGGCAATGGCAAACGGACTGATGCGGACCAGCCGCGGCGGCTGTTCATCGGCATAGGCAGTGGAGTCGAGACGCGGGTCCGAACCCATCCGGAAGGTCCCGCCCGGCAGGGTCACCAGCGCGATGAAAGGGTCTGGATCGGATGGCTGCGGCGCAGCGGCGGCGGGTTCATCCGCCTCCGGCGGCTCGGTCATCGCTGGCAGGGGCGGCAACAGCGGCAGCGTGATCGTGCGCCGCACCGGCAGCCCGTCGGCGACGAGCCGCGGCCGGGCGGCCAGCCCGAGCGCCAGGAGCATGAGCCCCGCGGTCAGCACCAGGGTTGCGCCGGTCCCGAGCGCCAGTGCGCCCCAGGCCAAAGCCAGCCCGAGCAAGGCGCCCGACCCGTAGCCGAACCAGTCGGGCGACGCATCCAGGCGCTGGGCCAGGGCCTGGAGCGCGGTCGCGCGCGGCGAGCGCAACAGCCGATCGACGCGGGCGGTGACGGTGGGAGACATGGCTGATCCGACAGCGACAGCGGATTGGGTTGGTAGGATGCGCTGGGCTGGGCGGCGCAGCAAGGCTCATCGGGTGCGGTGGGTTCATACGGTCTTGACCGGGGCGGCGGTTCGATGCGGTTCGTGCGTGACACTGGTCGCGAATCCCTAGGGGAGCGTTGGGGTTCGCTCTCGCTCACCCCAACCTACGTGGAAACCGACCGGCACGGTCGCCGTGGCGTGTGCATCGCCTGACCTTCACCGGCGGCGCCGATTCCGCCCGATTCGTGCTAGGCTTGGTCCCTGCGATTCCAAGACCGGATGCCTGCCGCCCATGTCCTCCAGCGCTGCCACCCAACTCGCACCCGCACCGCAGGTCCCGGCCCCGCCGCCGAGACGCCTGCCCGCGGCGCGCTCCGCGGACGGTCTCCTGGTCTCGGAGGCGGTCTACTGGACTGAGTATTACCTGGAGTCGGACCACCATTACGAGTGGAACAACGGCCGCCTGGAGGAGAAACCGGTGTCCGATTACGAGACCTTTCTGGTCTATGCCTGGTTCGGCGAACTGGTGCGGCACTTCCTGCGCACTCACCCCTGTGCGCAACTGGTCGGCCTGGAGATGGGCTTCCGGCTGCCGCTGCCCGGCGGCACCGTCATCCGCAAGCCTGATTTCGGCGTGGTGCGCAACGACAATCCCCAGCCGCTGCTGCCCTTGGACTGCTCCTACCGCGGGGTCTTCGACCTCTGTATCGAGGCCCTGTCCGACCAGGAGCCTAGCGGCATCGAGCGTGATACCGTCATCAAGAAGGCCGAATACGCCGCCGGGGGCGTACCCGAGTATTACATCCTGCACCAGAACCCCACTCACCAGGCGTTCTACACCCGCACCCCGGCCGGGTTCTATACGCCCATCGCACCGCAGGCCGGGGTGATCTGTTCGCGGGTGCTGCCGGGGCTGCAATTCCGCCCGACCGACCTGGCGCGCCGACCGGAGCTGGAGGCGCTGCGTGACGATCCGGTCTATGCCGGCTTTGTCCTCCCCGGCTGGCGCGCGGATCGAGAGCGGGCCGATGCCGAGGCGCAGGCCAAACGCGAGGCCGTGGACCGTGCCAACGCCGAGGCGCGGCGGGCCGATGCCGAGGCCCAGGCACGGCAACGCCTGGAGCACGACCTTAGGGTACTGCGGGCACGTCTCGCGCGGGGTCGAATGCAGTGAGGAACGGACACTGGTGGCGAACTGCCCGGAGAAATCCGCGCCCCTGTGAAAGCATGTTCGGCCGGCGCTGGGCTTCAATGAGTTAGGGAATTCGCCTCCAGTGGGGGTTGATGCGGTTCGTGCCTCACCGCATCCTACGCGGCCCGCGCCAGCGCGGGGACCAGGTCGGCGATGGTTTCGGGCAGAGCATCGGTCCAGCGCAGTAGTTCCAGCCGGCCGTCGTGGTGTTCCACCAGGGCGGTACAGCTTTCCACCCAGTCGCCGCAGTTGCAGTAGCGCACACCGCCCAGTTCGCGCACCTCGGCATGGTGGATGTGACCGCAGATCATGCCGTCCACCCCGCGGCGGCGCGCTTCCTGGGCCACCGCCTGCTCGTAGTCGCCGATGTAGTTCACGGCGTTCTTGACCTTGTGCTTGAGATAGCCGGCCAGCGACCAGTAGCGCAGCCCGAAATGGCGCCGCACCCGGCTCACCAGCCCGTTCAGGGCCAGCAGGTTGTCGTAGGCGCGCGCGCCCAGCTTGGCCAGCCAGGGACCGGCCTGCACCACGGTGTCGAAGCGGTCGCCGTGCAGCACCAGAAAACGCTGGCCGTCCGCCGTTTCATGGATGACCTCATCGCGGACCGCGACGTTGCCGAAGTCCACCCCCAGATGGGTGCGCAGCAGTTCGTCGTGGTTGCCGGGGCAGTAGATCACCTGAGTGCCGTTGCGCGCCTTCTCCAGCACCTCGCGCACCACCGCGTTATGGGCCTCGGGCCAGTAGACTGAACTCTGCATCGCCCACAGATCGACGATATCCCCCACCAGATAGAGGTGCTTACACTGGGTGGACTGCAGAAAGTCCAGCAGATAGCCGGCCTGGCAGCCGCGAAAACCCAGGTGCACGTCGGAGATGAAGATGCTGCGATACTTCAGGGGCTGCATACGCTTGACTTCAGACATCCTGTTCATTCCGTTTGTTTGTTTCATTTACTCCCTATGCTCCCCAATCTTCGTTGCAGGACGATTGAGAACCGGTGAAGATATCGTGAAGAATGTTGTTTTTATTCAGCTTGATGACAGCGCGGTGACGCCTTCATGGCAGCGGTGATCCTGCATCATCGACAGTACGGCGAGCGGACCGCGCCGGCGCTGCCCGTGCTGCTCTGTCATGGCCTCTTCGGTTCCGCGGCCAACTGGCACGGCATCGCCAAACGCCTGGCGGGTGAACGCCTGGTGCTGGTGCCGGATTTGCGCAATCACGGTGAATCCCCCTGGGACCCGCGCATGGACTACGTGGCCATGGCCCTGGATCTGGCCGCGCTGCTCGATCGACTGGGGATTGCGCGGGCGCATCTGGTCGGGCACAGCATGGGGGGCAAGGCCGCCATGTGGCTCGCCCTGTCGGCGCCGGAGCGGGTGGGTTCACTGGTGGTGGCCGACATTGCGCCGGTGACCTATCCGAGCCGCCACGGCGCCCTGGTGAGCGCGCTGGCGGCCCTGCCGTTGGGGGACATCGCGCACCGGCGCGACGCCGATGCCCGTCTGGCGCCGACCATCCACTGCGCCGCGGTGCGCGGCTACCTGCTTCAGAACCTGGTCCATGATCGCGCCCGCGGCGATGGCGCGGGTGCGTGGCGCTGGCGTATCAATCTGGATGCGCTGGCCCGTTCACTCGATCAACTGCTGAGCTTTCCGGCCGCCGAGGGCCACGGGTTTCCCGGCCCCGCGCTCTTCATCTACGGCAGCCGCTCGGACTATGTGACCAAATACGGGTTGCCGCGCATCCGCACACTCTTTCCCCTGGCGCGCCTGCGCACCATCGCCAACGCCGGGCATTGGGTCTATGCCGATCAGCCGGACGCTTTTGTGGCCGCGGTGACGGGGTTTCTCAAGGTGTAGGGGCGGGTGCAGGGGCGACTTTAGTCGCCCCTAAAGCCGCTAGGAATTGTGCAGGCAAGCGCAGTTAGGACGTTAATTCCTGGGAATCGCCTAAGGTGATTTCCGGGAAAGGATCTACGGACGTTTAGGGGCGACTGAAGTCGCCCCTACAGGCCATACCTGACATTCAGACGAACCCTTGGTATAGGGGCGGATTTGAAAACCCGTCCCCCAAGTCCGGTTATCCCGTTCGACGGCTATCCCCCCCCAACCGCTCACGATGCTGCAAATCCAGCGCCCGCTGGCGCACCCGGCGCTCGTAGCTCGCCTGGTTCTTGGTGCAGACCAGGGTGTAGGGTCGGCCGCGCTTGTCGGTGGTCAGGTCGAGATCCGCGTTGGCGCGCTGGACCTTGTCGGCGACATGTCGCCGGCCGGTCTCGGCCGCCTTGAAGTGCCAGACCCGCTCGGTCGGGGCGGCGAGGAAGCGGCTCAATCCCTGGCAGTGTTGACAGGAACAGGGGATGGCGGCGTCCCGCGTCCAGTCCGGCGGCGGCGCGAGCGGCAGCGCGATGCGCGCGTCCAGGTGCGCGAGTACGGCCCGGCGCAGCGTCTGCACCGCCGCGGGCTCCGGGTCTGCCTCGCCATCCTTCAGCAGCAGCGCGGCCGGGAGCAGCAGCCCGTCGAGGTTGTAGACCGCCGGCAATGACAGCAAGCGCATCACCGCTTGCTCGGCAATGGCGGCATCGATGTGCAGGAAGGCGTTGACGGCGTCGGCGACCTGGGCCGCGGTCAGGGGTTCCGGATGTTCCCAATTGGGCAGCGGCACAATCGCATGCCCGTCCGGGAACCCGTCGAGCAGGGCGCGCGCCGCGGCCGGCAGGGCGGCGCGGCGGGCCGGATCGGCGCTCTGCGTGCAGCGCAGCAGCAGCCCGGCACAGGCGCCGGGCAGTCGGCCGACATTGGCGGTGATGACGGCGTTGAGTAATTGCGCCGCCCGTCCCGTCGGCAGGTGCCCGAGCACCAGGGCCAGGGCGGTATTGTCCGCGGCCCCATAGGCGCCGTCGGCGCTTTGCCGGGCGATGAAATCGGCACAGCCATCGAGGTCATCCAGACGCAGTTGAATCGCGAACAGGTCGCGCATCCGGCCGTCGTTACTCGCCTGACGGCGGGTCCAGAGGTCCGTCGGCCAACCGGTGCGAATCGCCGCGGCCAGGCTCCGCGCCTCGTGCCATACCGGGTCCCCGGATTTGGCCCCGCTCGCCTCCCAGCGGTGCACCAGGGCGAGCAGCGCGGGGATGCTGACGCCGAGTCCGCCCGCGGCGAGCGTTGCGGCCCGGCGGGTGCGCGGCCAGAGGATAAGCGCGGCACGCTGATAGGTCCGTTCGAAGGAGGCGCCGGCGTTGCCGGTGGCCTCGGAGAATTCGGGCTCGGCCTCATCCAGATCGGCCAAGGCGTCGGCGGGTGACAGCTCGTCCGCGCTGAACGGGAGCGGGTCCATCGCCGGGCGGCTGTCGTCAGGCAGACACCAGTCATGGAGTTGCCAGTCGGTCTCGGTCACTTCACCGACCTCGAGATCCGGGCTGTCCCAACGCCCGCTGCCGGTGTACTCGGCCCAGCCGCTCGCGGTGACGGTGAGCAGCGCCAGATGCAGGTCGCAACCGGCCGCGGCGGCAGCGGGAATCAGGCATTGCGCGATGGCCGCGTCCTTGCCCTTGAGGGCGGCGAAGGCGATCTCCGCCTGCGTGTAGGCATGTTCCAGCGGATAGACCAGCTTGGCCGGGGTCTCGTCGGGCGCCGCCGTCGAGGTATTCCAGCCACCGAGCAGTTGCACGAGCCGCTGCTGCTCGGTGCCGTAATCCGGCGCCTGCGGCAAGGGTCCGGGGCCGACGCGCACCAGGTTGTAGATCAGCGCCAGACGATAGCCGGAGGCGATCGGCAGGACCTCGTGCGGACAGTCGGCATAGAAGGCGGCGAAGGCCGCCTCGGAGGGTTCGTCACGATGCAGGTCGACCCGCACCTCCTGGCCGCGATGGCGAATGATCAGTTCGCCGCCGCTGTAATCGCAGGGCAGCACGACGACCAGTGTGGCGAACATGCCGGGCGCCTTCTCGGTGTCGCGGTGCGGGATGAAGAAGCTGCCGGTGTCGTAGATCAGGAGTTTGTAGAGTTGCGCCTCGATGGCGCCCGCGACCGCCAGCCCGCGGCGGACCCGCTCCACCACCGCGGCCAAATCCGCCGACCAGCGCTGACCGGTGAGGGCGACCCGCGCGCCGTCCACCTGCCAGGTGCGGCGCACGGCCCTGTCGACCAGGGTCTCGGACCCTCGACCGTAGGGCGCCTGCTCGGCCACCCCCAGCAAGGCCTCGGCCTGCACCGGCAGCAGCGGCAGTGCGATCGAGCCGACCCCTGTCACCACCAGGCGCGGCGGGTGGATGTCGAATGAGCCGGCGACATGGAAACCGCCGGGGCGTTGGACCGCGGCGAGGATGTCGGCAAAGGACTGGGCGAGATCGGGCATGGGTGCTGGTCCTGGTGCGAGGTCAGCGTCGGGGGTGATCGGCGCATTATCTCACCACGGCAGCGGCTCGGCAGGATAACGACGGGGTTTATCCTGTGCATGGAAGGGGGAATCGACCACCTCGAGACAGGAAGTCCTCGTGGGAGGGGCCTCCGGCCGCGATGCGGCGCCGGGGTGACTGCTGACGCCACGGCAACGCGCACGGATCAGTCGCGGCCAGTGGCCGCTCCCACCGGCTCGCTCCGCGACCTTTACGGTAAATCCTGGAAATAATTCGCGATTAGATCGCCCGCTGCAAGGCCCGTTCGGCGTTCGCCACCAGGTCGGTCGGCGGCAGCAATTCGCTGCTCGGGAAACGGATCAGTTCCAGCGTAATGCGGCGCTGCCCGTCGATCAGGATCTCGTTGAAGGTCACGTCATCGGCTGATTTGCGCAGGTTCTTGGACACCTTGGTGTTCATCCGATCCAGGGTCATCCCGACGCGCTCGAAGCGCAGGTACCCGTGCGGTTCGCGCACGATGTTGGCGACCAGGGCGAGTTGCTCGCCGAGCGTTCCGGCCAGGGCGCGCAGCCGCCCGAGTTCGACTTCGATGCTCTGGAGTCGACGCGCGTCGGCGGGGTCATGGGGGCTGTGGATGATGCCCGCGCTCAGGCCCGGGGCGCCGCGCCCGGCCCGACCGGGGACCGGCGACCGGCCCAGGCAGAGTTGCCGGTACTGGCGCTCCAATTGCTCGCGGCGCGCGCGCATGGCATCCAGGTGCGTCTTGGCGACTTCGATCAGATAATCGAAGGCGCGGGCCTGGACTTGCAGCAGGGTCTCGGCCTCGGACGTGGCGGGAAAGGCGACCCGATGATTATGGAAATTGACCATGGTCTGCGGCACGTCGCGCAGCACCCGCCCACCATCCAGGGCCATGCCGAAGACCCGCTTTTCGGTGCGCTCCACCCGCAGCGCCGCGAACAGCTCCGGCGGGGTGGTGCTCCTGTTCTCCTTGAGATAACCGCGCACCTCGGGGCTGGAAGACAGAACTTCCAACAGGTGATTGGGTCCGACGAACATGGCACGCAACCGCGGGTCGGCCGAGAAGCGGTGCCGATCGAAGGTGATGGCCGGCGGAAAAATGTCCGCGTTCGCGGCGATATACTCAAGCGCGCTTTCCACCGGCCGCGCCAGGATGCGCTGGTAGTGGGGAACCGCGCGCAGCCGCGGGTCGGTGCCGTCGATCACGCGATCCACCGCCGTGCTGATGGTGGCGGATCCGACCGCCCCGATCTGCCGCGACGGCGGTGCGAAGAGTGAATGCAGAAAATGCAACACGATCGAGTCCTCTGGTAGTGTCTTCAGTCGTTGTTCTTGATCAGCAGAGCCTTGGGCGGCCCGCGGGGACGGGAACAAAAGGAAACACAATCGGTAATCGCTGATGAAACAGGGATATCAGGCCAGTGCGCGGGGCCGCGCACCAGCGAGAAGAACCTTACCCCAGCTTGGCTTGTAGCAGATGGGGCCGCACCGATCAAGCTGGAAAATCTGAATCTGCGATCCGCGGACGGCACTCCGCGCGTGAGAGCCGCTGCCTTGGAGCATGCGTGCGGCGCCGCACCGTCATCCCGTACGCCTTTCGTTCTGCAAACCAACGGCTCGATTTGCATGCTGACCGCTGCGCCGGGCATCACGGCAGCGGCCGCAACACCAGCAGCCCCTGCGTCCCCTCAGTCGTGGGGCCGTGCCAGGGCCAGGGGTGCGAGCCGCCGTGCAGCCAGTCGTGGAGTTGGTCGGTACGGTAGGGCGACAACCGATGACCGGACTGACCAAGCGGCAGGGTCCCGCGGGTCTGCGACCAGTTGCCTGGGACCTGGACCACGCGCATGGACGGTGCGATCAGGACGCGGCGCGGATCGGCGGGGGCGCTCTGCATCAGGTCCACCGTATCGGCCGCGCCGCCGACCCCGATGGGTCCGACATCGAACAGTCGACCGAGCAGCGGCTGCTGGTGGAAGGCATGGGGCAGGGTCAGGCTCCGCAGCCGGTCGAGGCGCTGGTCCCGTGCCTTGGGTAGGGCTGTTACCAGCTCGGCCGCGGCCGTGCGCAGGGCGCGCGCCCAAATGTGGGCCGGCGTCTCGGTGTCCGGCGTGGTCACGTCGTCCCAGAAGCTGGACTCACCGGTATTCAGGGTTTCCTGTAATGCGTTATAACTCGGGTTCGCCAGCGACATCAGGACCGCCAGGTCCGCCTCACCCAACTCGTCGCCATAGAGCGCCCGCCAGAGCGCGGGTTCCAGCAGGGCATAGAAGGCCGCGGCACGGCTCGCCCCGTCCATGACACCGTCCCAGCCGAGCAGGTCGCGCTCCGCGATCGTCCAGGCCGCGGGGTCCGCCGCGCGCAGCGTGGATTCATCGCGCCGCAGAGCCTGCTGGGTCAACAGGGCCTGGCGACTGCGGCGATCAGTCTGGATGGCGGCCATCGCCGCGGGAGTCAAGGGGCCGGATTCGTCGAGGCGCCGCGTGATGCGCTGCGCCCGGTAAGGTGCCATCCACGAATGACCGACATTGACCGGGTGGTCGACCGGGATCGTGCGATTGTTGGCCGTGACCAGCGCGGCCCCGGCCGGAGCGGTCTGTCCCGGATTGCGCCAGGGCGCTACCGTGCCGTCCCACCCGTAATCCGCGATCCAGCCGGGGGCCGGGAAGAGCCCGGAGCCTTTGCGGCGTTGCGGCAGGAGCCCGGTCACCTGCCAGGCGATATCCCCATCGCGGTGGGCGAGCATCAGATTCTGCGCGACCGCATCAAAGCCCTGGGCGGCGCGGCGGGCCTCGGCCAGGGTGCGCGCCCGGTTCAAACCGACCAGCGCGGCGAAGCTGCGGTCCGGCGGGTCAGTGACCTGACTCAGCGCGATCAGATAGGGACCGGCGACGGACGGCTGCAAAACGCTCCGTGCCCCGTCCGCGGCGTCCGGGACAGGCGCGAGCAGATCGTTCAGGATGACCCCATGACGGGTGCTGCGCACGACCAGGTCCACCGGCGGCGCATCCTTGACCATGATGCGCTGCACCCGGGTGCTGATGGTCTCGGGCGCACGCCCGGCGCGTTCCACTTCCGTGCCGTCCGCGGTGGGCCGTTCGAGGAACAGGTCCTGGGTGTCGGCGATGGCGCTGGTGAGGCCCCAGGCCAGATCGGCGTTGTGGCCGATCAATACCAGCGGCACCCCGGGCAGCGCCAGACCGGCGACATGCAGATCGGGGCCGTACAACTCCAGCTCATACCAGGTCCCAGGCACCGATGGGGGCAGGTGGGGGTCGTTGGCAAGCAGGGCCGCACCATCGGCGGTGCGCGGTCCGGTGACCACCCAGGCGTTGCTGGCCGGACTGGGTGTCGGCAGGCCGAAACGCGCGGGCAGGTCCAGGAGGCCGGCCAGCGCGGCGGCCGTCGCGGCGGTGGCGCCGCCCAGGTCGTCGGGCCGCTCCAGCAGTTCGGGCGGCACCGGCGGGGCCGGAACGCCCTCATCGGTGGGGAAGAGTTCGCGCGCCCGGCTCGCCCCGAGACGTGCCGCCATCCGCAGAAAGGTCAGTTCCTCTTTGAAATTGAACGATTGGGTCCAGGCCATGTAGGCGCCGACCAGCAGACTGTCCTCCGGCCGCCAGGGGACCGGCTCGAAGCCGACGATCAGATATTCGACCGGCAGCCGCTCCAGCGCCTGGGCCCGGTAAGCGTTGACCCCGGCCGCGTAGGCCGCGAGCATGGCGCGCTCGGGCGCATCCAGTTCGGCATGGGCGCGGCGGGCGGCGGCATTGAGACCCAAGGTGCGAAAGAACCGGTCCGCGTCCAGGGCGTCCGCCCCGAAGACCTCCGCCAGGCGCCCGTCGGAGAGCCGGCGCATCAAATCCATCTGCCACATCCGCTCACTGGCCACGACGAACCCCTGGCCGAACAGCAGGTCGGGCAGGGCATCCGCCTGGATGGTCGGCACCCCATGCGGTCCCCAGCGCACGCGCACCGGAGCCGTCAGCCCGGCGACCCTGATCTCACCGGCGTAGGCCGGCTCCGCGCGCTTGGTGATCCACAGGAGGACTCCGGCGCCCCCCAGGCCGAGGGCCAGCAGGATCGCCGGGAGGACGGTCAGGATACGGCGGAGCATGTAGGCACTCCAAGAGTCACACGTCAGGAATAAGTTAAACAACGACAACGACAACGACAACGACAATCACCGTGCGGCCGGACGGTTGATTCTCCGCCCGCCAGACCGACCTTGTCGGCCATGCGCGAGTTCGTCCGCGCGGATCATCGCATACAACCATCCCAGCACGAGGTGACCCTGATGATCAAACCGGGCCATACCCAATTGAAATGGGCGCTGTCGGCGCTCTCCGCCACGGCGGCGACCCTGTTCGTCCTGACGCTGGAGGGACACCGCTGACCGTCATCCGCCCAACAGTGCCGGGGTGGTCCGACCGCCCCGGCGTCGCCGACACCCGATGTCCACCGAGAGTACCGATGCCGCAAAATGAATCGAGACCCGTCGTCTTCTACGACGGCGGTTGCCCCCTGTGCCGCCGCGAGATCGCCCATTACCAAGCGCTGGATCGCGCCGCGGCGGTCGACTGGGTCGACTTGCTGAAGGCCCCCGAGCGGCTGCAGCAGGCCGGCATCAGCACCACCGAGGCAATGGCCCGGCTGCATGTGATCGACACCAATGGGGCTCTGGTGACCGGCGTCCTGGGATTCGTCACCCTCTGGCGCCGCCTGCCGTACTACCGGCACCTGGCCCGTTTGGTCACCGCTCTGCGCCTGGTCGGCCCGCTCGACTGGGCCTATCGCCGATTCGCCGCCCGGCGCTTCAAGCACCGCTGCGCCGACGGCTTCTGCGCGAACGGTTAAACTAGCGCGCTGATACCATTCCGCTGAACGCACCCCGCCCACCGGCCAGGTGCCAGCCGTACCGAGCCGGAGCCCCCATGACCACCCGCGCATTCGACGTCATCGTGATCGGCACCGGCCCGGCCGGCGAAGGCGCCGCCATGAAACTCGCCAAGGCCGGCCGCCATGTGGCCATCGTGGAAGCCCACAACGCCGTCGGCGGCGGCTGTACCCATTGGGGCACCATCCCCAGCAAGGCGCTGCGCCACTCCATTCAGATGTTGGCGGACTACCGGCGCAACCCGATCTTCCAGCACACCCGCGACCAGATCCAGGTGGACTTTCCCGACCTGCTGCGCGCGGCCGACGGGGTCATCAACGAACAGGTGCGCACCCGTTACCGCTTCTACCAGCGCAACCGGGTGGAGGTCATCTTCGGCCACGCCCGCTTCCGCAGCCCGGATCGGATCGAGGTCCAGCGCCCCGGCGGCGCCGCCCAGGAATTGACCGCCAAGTATTTCGTGATCGCCACCGGCTCGCGCCCCTACCATCCGCCGGACGTGGACTTCAGTCACCCGCGGGTGCTCGACAGCGACAGCGTGCTGGCCCTGGCGCACACGCCGCGCTCGATGACGATCTATGGAGCCGGCGTTATCGGATGCGAGTACGCGTCGATCCTGAGCAACCTGGACGTGAAGGTGAATCTGGTCAACACCCGCGACCGACTGCTGTCGTTCCTGGACGACGAGATCACGGATGCACTGTCCTATCACCTGCGCCAGAGCGGTGTCGTCATCCGCAATGACGAGACCTATGACCGGGTTGAGGCGCACGATGATGGGGTCGTCTTGACCTGCAAGTCCGGCAAAAAATTCAAGAGCGACTGCCTGCTCTGGGCCAACGGCCGCACCGGCAACACCCATGACCTGGGTCTGGAAGCCATCGGCCTGACGCCCAACCGGCGCGGCCAACTCGATCTCAACCGCAGCTACCAGACCGCCCTGCCGCATATCTATGGGGTCGGCGACGTGGCCGGGTCGCCGGCGCTGGCCAGCGCCAGCTATGATCAGGGGCGCTTCGTCGGGGCCCACATCGCCGACGGCGAATGCGACTGGTCGCTGATCGAAGAGTTTCCCACCGGCATCTACACCGTGCCCGAGATCTCCTCCATCGGCCGCACCGAGCGCGAACTCACCGCCAGCCAGGTCCCCTACGAGGTCGCCCAGGCCGACTTCAAGTCCATCGCCCGCGCCCAGATCACCGGCCACACCGTGGGCATGCTCAAGCTCCTGTTTCACCGTGAGACCCTGGAAATCCTGGGCATCCATTGCTTCGGCGAACAAGCCGCGGAGATCATCCACATCGGCCAGGCGGTCATGTCCCAACCCGGCACCGCCAACAGCATCCGCTATTTCACCGAGACCACCTTCAACTATCCGACGATGGCGGAGGCGTACCGGGTGGCGGCGTTGAATGGGTTGAATCGGTTGTTTTGATAGCGGCTGTCAGCCTTTCACTGCCGTTTGCCAGATGAACGCCAAGGGTTCCTATGCGGAGATCTTGAACTCCTCAATGTGCCCACGTATCTCCGTCGGCACGGCGTTATTTTCGCGCATCCGACGCGCAAGTTCTGCGCGCTTTTCATCGAACCGGATGCCGGTGCGATGGCTCACGTATTTGAGAGCGGCCTTGCCGTCCAGCATGCGGACGAGGCGCTCCCAACGATTCAGCGCGGGAGCTGCAGGCGCATCAAATCGATCAATGCTTTGACGGTGTTCCACGAGAGCAGCCGCAGCATTGGTAGCCCCTTGCTTCAACAGAAACCGCTGTAATTCATCTGTGAGGGCGGCGCCATGCCGCATTGGGTTACACCCGAATCCGACCGCCGGTGAGGGCACATTGGCTGCAATAGCCGTGACGGTTGCGGCGGATCTGTCTTTTAGCTCGTCGGCGCAGTTCAGGCAGAACGCCGTCGTCGAGACCGCCGTATGCGTCGAAGTCATCCTTGCATCGTTGGCCACCGTAGCCATGGCGTCCGGGTCCAGCAGGTAGTTCTCAAGCTCCCAACGCAGCAGGACACGAATGTGCTCTCCGTAGGGCCGCTCAGAGAGAAATTCCGGATCCCGATCCTGCCACCACAGAGGCCAATTGTGATCGTTCAGCAACACGTCTCGATCCACGAGGCCGAATGCGCTAATCCCGTTGGCCCTCGCCTGAGCAACCAGATGAATGACGGCCTTACAGCCACCACCGCCAGAACCCTGTTCGTAGGTATCGGCGGGCTGGAAAAAGACCTCTTGGCCTTCATCGAAAAACCAACGCTTGGCGACGATCTGGAAGTCCTCCTCAGACTCCAGAAAGACCACCGCCCCGCCGCGCTGCTTGAGGACCAACTGATCCGCCTGCTTCATTTTGAATCCGCTCATACCCCCGCCTTGCCTGCTAGCGCAGGTCTTCCTCGATAATCCAGCCGCCTTTTATCAAGCCTTCCTCGCGGATATCCATGGGGAAAGCCTCAAGAATTTCAACTGAGTGTGTTGCGGCGATCACCGTGGTGCCCGGCTGTTGACGGACCTGTGTCTTCATTAAATTGAGCGCCTTGTGCTGCCAGCGGACATGGAGGTGCACATCAAGCTCGTCTACCAGGATCCAGGTGTTGCGGGTACCGTGGGCACCGATGCGCAAGAAAAGTTGCACCAGGTTCTTCTCCCCGCTGGAAAGTCGGTCCAAACGATGAGTTTGCCCCCCGCTATGTACCACGGCCTCAGGCGGAACACGGCGAATTTCCGGTGCCAGGAATTTGTCCGGAGACCTCCCGAACACCGTGCCATTCACCGTTTTGACTGCATCTTCAAAACTGCCGTTGCTTAACCAGGCTAGCCAGACCAGCAGATTATCCAGTGAATCGGTCCAATGTGTGCCGTGGGAGTCGAATTCCTGTACAGAGCGGTAGCCCCAATGATCCGGCTGGATGACCGGCCGCTTTTCAAACCCAAGAACTGGCGGGATGTCACGGTAGGCAGGAAAGAACAGGGCCGTGGGGAGACTCAGCGTCGAGTTGGCAAAACTCTCCGGTGCCAGGCGGCTGGAGTTGATCAGTGTATGGCGCAGGTCCTGAACGAGATCGTCATGACGGTCAATCTCCACTAACCGCCCGCGCACTCGCTGCCTGAATCCGGTTCGATGCCATTGCTCCGCCCCATACCGCTGAAGCTCCAAGTCGTCCCAAACCTTGAGAAACGTTTCCTCGCCGATTGCCCCAGCCAGCAGCGACAGAACGATGCGACGGTCGGCCCCCTGCCAATAGACGCGGGTCAACACATCGAGTTGTACTCTACCCCGACCCGCATCCAGTTCCTCCTGACCGAAGCGGGTGGGTTCAGCCTCGCCGAGTTGCCGCATCAGTAAGGCCATGCAATCGAGCACCGTGGTCTTACCGCGCCCATTCTCCGACATCAAAAGAAAGATATTACAGGGACGGTCCTGTTCGTCGGTGAAGTCGATCTCGTAGGGCGTGCCCTGAAAGGGTCCGACGCGATCCAGAGTCAACCAGAGGGGTTGGAACTCATAGACGGTCATGTCGCTCATTGGGTTCTCCCGCGGACGCTTTGCAGACAAAGGCGGATGTCGTCGCTGCCAACCCTGACCCCATGGGCGCGGCGAGAGGCGACCCCAGCCTGAGGGCGCAGCAACATGTCGCCGGCCCCAAGCAATTTCTCGGCTCCGGTTTCGTCGAGGATGATCTTTGACTCGGCGGCGGTGCGGACGGAAAGCGCGATTCGCCCCGGCACGTTACTGCGCAATAGACCGCTGAAAGTCTCGGCATCCGGGCGCTGGGTGGCGAGCACCAAGTGAATGCCGGCGGCGCGCGCCTTCTGGGTCAGACGCACCAGGGGCGACTCGACCTCGCGGGACTGGAACAGCAGGTCCGCCATTTCTTCGACCACTACGACCACATAGGGCAGATCGATTCGACCCTGTTCGCGACCCTCGGCCAGGTTCGCGACCCCCTGCTGTCGTAATAAGACGGTGCGACGCTCCATCTCCGCGACCAACGCGTCCAGCGCCTCCAGGATATCGCCGATGTCTTCCAGCGGCGCCCCTCCCATCAGGTGCGGGAAGCCCGCGTAATGGGCAAGTTCGACCCGCTTCGGGTCGATTAGGGTGAGATGAAGATCCTGAGGCCCCAACCGCCAGAGGAGGGACAGGAGCAGGGCATGGAGACAGACACTCTTGCCGCTGCCGGTCGTTCCGCCCACCAACAGATGCGGTGCCGCGGCCAAGTCGAAGTGCACCGGCGCACCCAGCACATCCACCCCGGGCCAGACCGTGAGGAGCGGCACATCCGTCGCCTGTGTCGCCCAGTCCCGGAGCCGGGTGCCGGGCACCGTATGCCAGGTGTCGCGCGGACGGGGCACGTCCAGGGCCAGTACCCGCGCCTCCCGGTCGCCTTCTTCGTCTTCTTGCAGAAGGATGCCCTGACGCGTGGACAGGCCCAAGTGCAATCCGAGCTTGTCCAGACCCCGCTTGACCCGGTCATAGTGATTGACGTCGTCAAGATAGACCCGGTAGCGACTGATACGCGGCCCGTCCTCGACGCCGCGGATCTGGGCCGAGACGCCGATCTCACGAAGCCCGGCGAGGATCTCCTGGCCCAGGTCGGTGTGTGCCGGACGCGGCGCCGCGCCGACAAACAACTCGTGGTAGAGGAAACCGTGAAAGTCGTGGCCCGGGCGCCAAGTCGTGCGGATCTCCTGAAGGCCGCGGCGGACGTGGCGTTGAAGGTAACGACGATAACGCCGCTCCGACTCATCCCCGTGGAACATATCCTCGCCGTGGTAAACGCTCAGCAGCGCGCGCATCGCCAAATCATAGTCTTGACGACCCTCCTCGTCCGCCGGAAGCCCCGCCCCCGTGATCCGGGCCAGAGCGTACTCGCTGCCGCCTAGACCGCTCCCGTCCAAGTCCTCTGTGGGTGGGGTGGGGATTTGCAGCGACCGTGCCAGGGCAATGCGCAGGACGCGCAGCTTTGGGGCGCGAGGCGTGCCAAGTCCGTGAACGAGGACATCCTCAATGGTCTGCTCGTCGCGGATATCGGTGTATAGATCGGCCATCGGTCAGACCCCTTGGATCAGCTCGGCCACTGTCACCGGCTCGGGAACCGTGTGCTCGCCGTCGGGATTGGTCAGGCGGTAGGCACGGTAGACATGCCCGGCAATGAGTTGAAGCTTGCGCGCATCCAGTTCGGAGTCCGTTGCCAGGACGATGACCTGGGCCGCCGCATTGGGGTAGTAGTGGCGCAAAATAGCCTCTTGATGGGCCAAGTCGATGCGGGCCAGGGGCGTATCAACCACCAATGGAACGTGCTTTCCGGAGACCTCGCTCAGGGCCCATAATAGAGTGGTTGCAATAAGCTGTTTCATACCGGCTGCAAGGCTGCCCATGCCAATTGCCCGTCCATCCCGGTCCAGGTAGCGCAGCCCGAAGTCCTCGTTCACCTCCACCCGGTCGATCAAGTAATGGGAGGTTATCAGCACTGGAAGGTGGCGATTGATGGCCGCTTGCAACTCTTCCCGTTGAGCCCGCTTGCGAGCGCTTTTTAGCTCAGCGAATAGATTTCCGAGGCGACGGGCCGTGGCAATCTTGTCTCCCGTGACTCGATTTTTTCCAATCTTCGTCTTGGTCTGATCCGCCCGGCCACGCGTCTCGGCGAACCTCCGTTGCAGACTGGCGCACTCCGCCTCGATTTCTGTGTGCCGCTTTCTCTTGCTGTCAAGGCCACGCTCCAATTCGTCCCGCTCCGCCACATAGCGGTCATACAGCGCCTGCTCTTTCTCAGAGAGCGCCCCCAATTTCAGAAGGTCAACCTCCAATTGGCGCAGCTCGGCGGTGAAACCTTGTGCGCGGCGCAGTTCCTCCGTCCGGGCCGAGCGCAGTGCGTCGGCCTGGGCGTAGGGGGCGAGTTGGTCCCGCGACGCCGAGGCCGCTTGCGGATCTGGGGCGAACGAGGGGTCCATGGTGTCATTGGCCGCTTCCGCCTCTCGCTCCAGGAGACGCACCAATTTGTACCTATAGTAGGCGCGCTGACCGTCGCGGATGTCAGGATCGGGGAACTCGGGAAGATCGAACAGGTGCCCTGGCAAGACTTCCAGAAGGGACTCCAAGACCCGGCTTCGGGAATTGGCGTCTCTGCCAAGTACCCGGTCCAGTCGTTCCAGTGCCCGCCTGATCAGAGACGGATTAACTAGGAGTGCGATGTCCCGCGGGATCTGGGCCGAGATCCGGTCCAGCGCCTCGGCCCGCTGGGCCTGGATGCGTTCCCGTGTCTCTTTGAGCTGCGTTTCGTCGTGGCGATATGCGAAGCTGCTCAGTCCTTCGATGCGGCGACGGATGCGGCGTAGCGCGTCCGTGTCGTTCTCGATCTCCTCCGCCAGGTTAGCCCGCTTCCCGTCCAAGGCCGCGAACTCGGCCTCGATCCTTCTGGCTTCCCCTTCCAGTTGCTCTAAGTCTGCTCGAGCCTGAGGCTCCAGTTCGTTGTGCTCCCAGCGGCCGGTGGCTTTGGTCAGTGCCTCCCGCAGGGCATCAAAGGCGCCGATCCCCAGAAGACGCTCCATCTGGCGTTGCTGGACGTCTTGGTTGGCCTCCGCCAACTCCTGGATCTGCTCACCGTCGAACAGAAAAAAATACACGTAGTCCCGAGGCAGGCGACGGTCGAGAAACTCCTGAGCCGCTTGGTCTGTGAAGGTCTCGGTGGTGGTCGTGACAGTCAGCGACTCCTCGCCATCCCAATTTCCGCCCTCAATACGCCAGGTGCGCTCCGCTGTGACCTGGCCGCTGTCCTCGCCCCAAATCAGTCGAACAGCGCAGCGCGTCAGTCCCTCGTTGCGTGCACGCCGGTTCATGATGCCCCACCAGTCCTCACCTGCACCCACCACGTACTGATTGACGGTGGGCATACGTGAGCGCTGGACCGCGCGCCGCAATGGCTCGTAATTAACACCGGTGAAGAGGAGCTTGAGTCCGTTGAGCAGACTGGTCTTGCCGAACCCGTTGCGACCCATGATCAGGCAGACATTGCGCCCTGGCTCGGGGGCGCCCAGGGCGATCTCCTGCTCCCCATAATAGGAAAAGAGGTTGGTGAGTCGGAGGCTCTCGAAGATCACGGGACGGGCTCGGTCCTGTCCGCCTGCCGCACGGCATTCTCAACGACCTTGATCACGTCGTCCAGAAGCTGCTGACGACTACTCGGGCTGTCGAGCGACGGATACCGGTCTGTGACCAGGCTATATAGGTCCGTGGCCCAGATGCTCTGGACCTCAAACCTGGGGGCGAGATCCTCAATGAGTGCGAGGTCCCTGGATAGGTCTTCTGGCCTGATGGTCAAGGTCCCAACCTCTCTTTCTTAATCTCTGACGATGGCCAAAGCGCTGTTAGTGACAACGAACTTTTCGGCTTATTGTTGCTGAATAGAAGAAATCTCGGCATCGTCGATCAACCGGCGACCCACGGTCTGCTCCAGCTCCAGGAGCCGACGCAGGATCAGCTTGCGGGTCTCCGAGCTGAAGGGGCCGGGTCCGATGGACTCGTTGCGGCGGATGCCGTCACGCTTGCTGGTGTCTTTGCGAATCGCTTTGAGCCAGTTGCGGAATTCATTTAAGGGTTGCATCCAGGTCGCACCCGAGTCGATGAACCCGCGCATGGATTTGTCCTCCTTGACCACGGTACAGGTCCAGCAGCCGAAACGGCTTCCCCCGCATGATGGCGTGTTCAGGTCAAAGACTACCGGGCACTCGCCGCCGCTCGCCTGCCGGTAGAGGTCGAGCATGAAGTCGTGAGTACCGCCCCAGGGCGGCGGGTTACGAGTAAAGAGATATTCCCAAACCTGATCCGTCGACCAGTCCGCGATCGGTGTCATCACCAGGGCGTCAGGGATTTCGCCATGGGGATTCAGGCCGCGACTGTTGGTGGCGCGACCCTCCATCCGCTGCGCGCGGCTGGCGCTCTCGTCCAGACGGGTGCCCAAGAGCAGGACGACTCCGCCGTGCGCGCGCACGATGCCGTCAATCACGGCCCGTGAGGGCTTGATCTTCATTTTGGTCGTGCACCAGCGGAACCAACGGGTCGGTGACGGATACCCCTTGCCGATCAGGTTCCCCCAGAAGCTCTGCTCAGGGGACGGCTGAACCCGGTGCACGTAGACCGGCAGTCCGTTGGCACGGGCATGGCTGGCGACCCGCGACAGGCGGTCCGCCAGGAACTCCTCGACGTTCGGTGCCTCAACGCGCGTGTCAGAGGCGACGATGAAGATCGGTTTTTTTGCGCTTGACCCGATCTCGAGGATCAGGTCGTAGACCAACTGAAGGACCAGCGTCGAGTCCTTGCCGCCGGAATACGCAACCACCCAGGCGCGCTGATCGGCGAAGTAGTGCCTGCGCAGGGAGTCGCGGGTTTCCTTGACGTGTTCGTCGACCGGAACTCGAACCGATCCCGGGTTGGTTAGAGATTGCATCGATACCTGTGCGGGGGTCGTGGGTTTCGTGTGATTCTACTCGGGAACTTAGCGAAAAGGAGGAAGTTTGGAGGCAGTGGCGGGGGATTCCGGATCGGTGAAAGGTCGCCAGCCAGGGTCAACTGAACGCGCGTGTCGGGGTTCCTGAGCGGTCGAACAGAATTTATCTATTGCTAATTTAGTAAGTTCTTATATACTGAATGCTCACCTGGGACGGTTGGGCCTGAGCGGTCGCCGTGGGCCGTCAACGATGAGGCAATGATGTTCAAGCCCGCACTCGCGGTCATGGTCGGCTTGGTTTGCGCGGCGGCGGCTGCCGCGGAGTTGAGCGTGCTCGGGTCCGCCGGCAACGGCGGAGATGACGCCGCGCGCGCGGTTGCGGGCCGCACCGACGCCGGTCCGGCCGCCGCGACCGATCGTCAGCAGTTTGCCCAGATCCCCGCCAGCAATGACGCTTATGGCTGGCGCTACCCATACGCCTTTCCGACTCAGGCGCCGGTGATGGCAGGCCAGGCCGTCACTCCACCCGCGGCGATCGTCCGCGGTCGGCGGTGAAGCGCGATCGGGCCCTCGGCCCGGGGTACGGGTTAGGTTGAGCGCCTGAAAATTCTTGACCCTTTATATCCTTAGCTCAAGTAAGGTACTTTAAAAATGAATAAGATAGTTCAAGCGACCTCCGTCATTGCCCTCGCCGTTGCGGCCTCCTCGGCCGGCGCTTGGTATGGCGCCCCCAATCCGGTCGGGTGCATGACCGATCAGCAGCGGGTGTTTGAGCAGCAACAGCAAGCCTTCATCGAGCAGCGCCAGGCCATGGCGGCCCAACGTGCCAAGGCCGCGGAGCAGGCCATGGCGACGCGGCGCCAGTTCGCCGAGCAGCAGGCGGCCCGCTTCAAGAATGCACCGCAGCCGGCACCGACCATGGACCCCCGGTTTGGCAACATCGCTACGCCGGCGTGGGGCGGCCCTGCGTTTCCGGCCAGGCCCGAGCCGCGCCGCTTCGAGCGCCCGGTCATGCCTGAACTCGCGATGCCCGAGATGCCGCACGCCCCGGACTTCAAGGCTCCCGAGTTCCCGGCCATGCCCGAAATGCCCGCCTTCGAACGCCCCGCCATGCCGGCGTTCGCCGGCAACCGCGGCCCGGCACTGGATGCCCATCGCGCTCAGGCCCGCCAGGACATGGCGGCGCGCCGCAATGCGATGAAGGAGCAGAGTGACCGTCGTCGCGCGGCGCATGGCTTTGGCTCGCGCGCGGGCGGCCCCGGCGTCGGCATGGGCTGCGCCCCGACCGCAGCGCCCCAGGCCGCCGCGCCGGTCGCGGCCAATGCGACCACGGTCGCTGCGACCCAGACGAAAGAATAATCCCGATCGGCGAAGGCACTCGCCGCCGCTGGATATCGCCTTCGTACCTGATATCCAGACAGAGCCTCGGTGTAGGGGCGGGTTTAACACCCGAATCTACGTCCGGTTATCACGTCCGACGGCTATACAGGCCCCGCCGCTGCTGCGTCGGGGCCTTATTTTTGCCTGAACAGGGGCATGAAACTCAAAGCCGAATGCTGACTGCTGAGCGTACCGTGAAAGTCGCGCAGCGACCCTGTGGGAGCGGCGTCCCGCCGCGATGGGACCCGGCGCGCAGCCCCGCAGTGTTCGCGGTCACTGCGCCACCGCATCGCGGCGGGACGCCGCTCCCACGGGGGACTTTCATTTTCCGGGGTGGTTTGATCTTACTTTCCTGGCCGTTAGCCTTGGCCTGCCGATCCAAGGCTGAAGCCTTGGACTCCAGCCGGTCGGCGCCCCGGTTGGCCGAAACCATGACCAAATTGCACTACTTTTCCGATTCCGATTACGATTACGACAACGATTGTGTTCGCGTGATAACCAGCGGCCCACCCGAGGCTTCCATGCAGGTCCGTCCATCGCTCTTTCTGACGCTGGGGTTACTCTCCGGGTTGACTCCCTTCGCGATCGATATGTATCTGCCGAGCCTGCCGGCCATCGCGCGCGAGCTGGGCTCGACCATGGAGCTGGCGCAACTGAGCGTGACCGCCTACCTGGGAGTCTTCGCGCTGTCGCAGTTGTTCTTGGGGCCGCTGTCCGATGTGCTCGGTCGGCGGGCGACCATCGGCGGCGGTCTGGTGCTGTTCTGCGCCGGGGCGCTGGGCTGCGCGCTGGCCGGTGAGATGGAGGTCTTGCTGGCGGCGCGGGCGTTCCAGGCACTGGGCGGAGCGGCGGTCGCGGTGACTGTGCCGGCCCTGGTACGCGATCTGTTCGAGCGCGACCAGTATGCGCGTGTCATGAGTCTGGTGATGTTGGTCACGGCGCTGGCGCCGCTGTTGGCACCGACCATCGGCGGAGTCATCGTGGGCTATGCGAGCTGGCACTGGGTCTTCGCCGCGCTGCTCGCCATCGCGCTGGCGGCGAGCGCGCTCTTTTTCCGGCTGATTCCGGAAACCTTGCCCAGGGCGCGCCGCCATCCGCCTGAGCTGGAACGGGTCCTGCGCAACTATCTGTTGCTCGCGCGCCATCGGGTGGGGATGGGCTACCTGCTCACCGGCGCCTGCTCATTCGGCGGGATGATGACTTACATCGTCAGCTCACCGTTCGTCTATATCGAACTGCACGGGGTACCGACCGCCTGGTTCGGGGTTTACTTCGGTGCGAACGTCGGACTGGCCATCCTGGTGACCAGTGTCAACGCCCGGTTGGTCACGCGGCTGGGGGCGCAACGCCTGCTGCGCTGGGGGCTGGGGGTGCAGGTCGGCGCCGCGTCACTGCTGTGCGCACTCGCGCTCTGGGGAGCGCCCCCGCTGTGGGCGATCGTGCTCGCGACCCTGGCCTATCTGGGTATGGCGGGGGTGGTGCTCGGCAACTCCATGGCCGGATTCATGGCCCACTTCCCGCGGATGGCCGGCACGGCGTCGGCCTTCTCGGGGGCGGCACGCTTTGGTCTGGGCGCCGCGGTCGGGTCGCTGGTCAGCCTGGCCCATACCGGCACCGCGGTGCCCATGTTGCTCGGTATGGCGCTCTGCGGGCTGGCCGCGGGCGCGAGCTATCGACTGTGGTGCTGTGCCGAGTCGGCGGGCGCTGATTCTGTTTGAATCGCTCGCCCCTGGTCGAAATAGCGTTGCAGGAAGGTCTCGAAGTCCAGGTCGTCAGCCGCCTCGATCTCGCGCTGGCGGCAGTGGGACTCCGCGGCCAGGTCGCGGAACAGGGCCTCCCGCTCCGCGCTCAGGGTGCGCCGCTCAAGGGTGGCCCGATGGGCGGCGGAGACCCGCCGGGCGAAATCGAAGAATCCTTCGCCGTTCGCCCGCATTTCGGCCAACATGCGCGCCGAGGGGGTCGCATCGGGGTCACGCACTTTCTCGCGCTGGGCCAGCAGACTCGCGCCGCGCGGACCCGCGGCCACGCCGTCGAGCAACGCGGCGACCGGGAGCATGGCATCGAGGATCTCGCCTGCCCACTGCCGCAGCTCGACCGCCTCACCATGCCGATTCAGCGTGAGCCCAGGTTGACGCCCGCGATGGGCGGTGACCACTTGATTCTCATCGATCGCCCGCCGCTCGGTGGCGCCAATGCGCGGACTGTCCGCCAGCAGGCAATAGAGCATCAGGGTCTCCAGGACCAGGAGTTGCTCGGCACCCACGCCGATGGGCTCATAGGCGTTCACGTCCAGTGAACGCAACTCGACATAGCGCACACCGCGCCGCCGCAGGGCCAGGGTCGGCTTTTCCAGCCAGTCGATGATCTGCTTGGGCCTGACGGTGCTGTAGTATTCGTTCTCGATCTGCAGGACTGCCGCGCTGAGCTGCTGGTAGTGCCCGCCGACCTTGACCCCGATCTGTTCGTACTGCGGGCAGGGCGTCTCGATCGCCCAGGTGAGACTGCGAATGTAGGCATCCAGGCTGTCGTAGCTGGCCTTCATGCCGGTGCCCTGCTCCTTCTGGTTCTGGTACCCGATGTCCCCCATGCGTAATGAGGTCGCATAGGGGTCATAGAAGGTCTGGGCGTCGAACGGGATCAGGTTGGTCTCCCGGCCGTGGAGAAAGCTGCCGCACACGGCCGGCGAGGCACCGAACAGATAGGGCACCAGCCAGCCGATGCGCTGGAGGTTGCGGATCATGGCGATATAGGACTCGGAGCGGAATAACCCCAGCGGTTCGGGGTCGCCTTCCTGATCCTGATAGAGGCGCCAGAAGTCGTCGCCGAAGGAGAAGTTGAAATGCACTCCGGCAATCACCTGCATGGTGCGTCCGTAGCGGTTACCCAAGCCGCGGCGATAGACTGTCTTCATGGTCGCGGCATTGGATGATCCGTAGCGGGCCAAGGGAATCCGGCTCGTCCCCGCGATCACACAAGGCATGCTCGTGCCCCATAGGAGTTCATCTCCCAGATGCCGATAGACCAGCGTGTGAATATCCGCCAGGAAATCCAGCACCGCCTGCTGCTCACCCAGGGCCGGGGTGACCAGCTCGATCAGTGCCTCGGAGAAATCGGTGGTGATGTGGGGATGGGTCAGGGGCGACCCCAGCGCGCCGGGGTGCGGGGTCGCCGCGATCTGTCCCGCGGGCGAGACCCGCAGGGACTCCTTTTCCAGGCCGATGCGATTGCCGACAAAGCAATCGAGTGGGCGGGCGTACTCCAGCGCCCGCAGGCGCCGGATGAAGGTTAGTGAATGCGAATCCATGGGTCAGTCCGGGTCGGTGGCGGCTCAGTGACTCATGGCCGCCCGCGGCCGGTTGGCACCTTCCAGCAGAATCCCGTCGGCCAGGATGCGCGCCGCTTCTTCAGCCTGAATGCGGCCGATGGCATCGCGTTGCGCGTCAAGCGCATCCTCATCAATTTGGTCTGCATCCTCATCCACCGGCTTGATCCCGCGGGCGCGCAGGAAGCGATCCTGTTCATCCTTGAACGCCGCCTGCCGCGCCTTGTCCGCGGCACGCCGCTCGGATTCGCGCAGGGACAACTGAGTCTCTTCCTTGACCTCACGCACCACCTGACTGCGCCGTTCCAGCATCTTGAACCCCGGGTCCTGGCTGATTCGCTGCATCGACTGGCGGGTCAGCGCGCCGGCATCGGTGGTTCCGACGCGGCGGTAGTCCGCCGCGTCGATGCGCGCCCAGGGCAGCGGGTTGTCGAGTGCCCGCTCGCCGTGATCGGTGGCGTCGTCCTTGGATGGGAAATGCACATCCGGCTCCACGCCCTTCAATTGCGTGCTGCCCCCGCTCACCCGGAAGAACTCGGCCATTGTCAGCCGCAGCCGCCCCAGGTCGGCCTGATCACCGGGCACGTAGCGGTTGAGATCGACCAGCGTCTGCACCGTGCCCTTACCAAAGGTCGGCTCGCCGATGACCAGACCGCGGCCATAGTCCTGGATGGCACCGGCGAAGATTTCGGAGGCTGAGGCGCTGTCCCGGTCCACCAACACGGCCAGGGGTCCGGAATAGGCCACCCCCGGGTCCGGATCGCGTTCGACCTCGACCTTGCCGAACGCGTCTTTGACCTGCACCACCGGACCGGTGTCGATGAAGAGTCCGGTCAGGGAGGTCGCCTCCGCCAGCGAACCGCCGCCGTTACCACGCAGGTCGATCACGATTCCATCCACGTTTTGCGCTGTCAGCTTCTTGAGCAGTTCGCGCACATCACGGGTGGTGCTGCGGAAATCGCGCTTGCCCTCGCTTTCGGCCTCGAAGTCACGATAGAAGGCCGGTAGCTCGATCACCCCGATCTTGAGCCCGGGGGCATTGGGCAGTTGGTCGATGAGATAGTCCTTGGCGGCCTGATCTTCGAGTTTAATCTCGTTGCGGACCAGGGGTACTTCACGGGTCTTGCCGTCGCTGGCGCCCGATTCGGGCAGCAGTTGCAGCCGCACCACGGAGCCCTTGGGGCCCCGGATCTTGTCCACCACGTCCTGCAGCCGCCAGCCGACCACGTCTTCGATTTTCCCATCCAGCCCCTGGCCGACCCCCAGGATGCGGTCTCCGGATGACACCTGACCGGAATCGCGCGCGGGACCGCCGGGGATGGTGCGCTGGATGACCGTGAACTCGTTATCCGAACGCAAGACAGCGCCGATGCCCTCCAGCGACAGCTTCATGCTGATGTCGAAATTCTCCGAGGTGGCGGGCGACATATAGCTGGTGTGCGGCTCCAGGGCCTCGGTGTAGGCATTCATGAAGGCCTGGAACACGTCGTCACCGGTGAACTGCTGCACCCGCCGGGCCAGGCCGTCGTAGCGCTGCCGCAGCCGCT